>Ga0105048_10010347_pt1 | contig 14783 bp, 11 predicted proteins | sample MAT05_FD_78382 | JGI IMG/M metagenome (GOLD analysis project Ga0105048, IMG submission 78382) | Freshwater microbial communities from Lake Fryxell liftoff mats and glacier meltwater in Antarctica - MAT-05 | ecosystem: Environmental > Aquatic > Freshwater > Ice > Liftoff microbial mat | place... | reverse complement strand
TGCGGTAGTTCTCTTGGAGCAGAGCGAAGAACAGCCGGCGGGCGGTGGGAACGGAGAGGAGTTGGCCGTTGTCGATCCCGGCGGCGGCCGCGAGCGGGGAGATCGCCGCGTTGTACATCAGCTTGGCGTGCTTGAACGGCTCGACGGCGGGGCCGTGGACGACGCGGGACGAAGAACCTAACCCCCCAACCCCCTTCCCTAAGAGGGAAGGGGGAGCCGGAACCGGGAAGGGTTTCCGCGGCCCGACGTGCAACTCTCCCGGCCGGGTGATCCGGGTATGCGGCCGGTCGGCGGCGCACTCGGAGACGAACGACGCGATGCCCTCGTACTCGTGCCCGTGGGCGGCGAGGAGCGGATCGAAGCCGTTCTGGATCGGGACGAGGTTCACCCCCGGGGGCAGCTTCGCCAGCACCGCCGCGTTGTCGTAGCACTTCGTGCAGAGCAGCACCGTCGAACCGGGCGGGGCCGTCCACTCGTCGAACGGGACGAAGCTGGCGGCGAGCGGCGGGCGGTCGTCCACGCGCACCCCGTCGCGCCGCCCGGCTTCGACCTTGCGCGGGTCGGCCTCGACGAACGCGACCGGCACCCCGGCCGCCCGCAGCGCGTACCCGACGGCGCAGCCGATCCCGCCCACCCCGACCACTTGAATCGCGCTCATGCCGTCAGGGTATGCGGCGGGGTCCGACCCGGTCAACTCGGGTGGGCTGGCGATGGCACCCGGCCATCCGCCGGTGTAGAATTCCCGCACCTCCCGCCGCGTCTGAAGGTGCGGGTCGATCCGCACCCGGCCGCCCGCTCGTCCCCGCCCGCTAACCCGCCCCGGAGTTCCCGCGATGCCCCCGACCGCCCGGTTCGGTTCGTTCGGCCTGCTCGCCGCGCTCGTGCTTACGTCGGCTTCGTCGGGATCGAAGCCCGGCCCGTTCTACCCGCCACTGCCGAAGGCGGTGTCGAGCTTCGGGGCGGTCGGGTGCGACGGCTTCCTGTACGTCTACGGCGGGCACGGCGGCACGGCCCACGTCTACAACTCCGAGACGAGCCTGGGCACCTTCCACCGCCTGCCCCTCGGCGGCGGGACGGAGTGGGAAGCGCTCCCCGGCGGCCCCGGGTTAATTGGCCTGAACCTCGCGTCGGCCGGCGGGAAGGTCTACCGCGTCGGCGGGATGCGGGCCAAGAACAAGCCCGGCGAGAAGGCCGACATGGCGTCGGTCGCCGAGGTCGCTGTCTTCGACCCGAAGGCGAAGGCGTGGGCCGCGTTCGCCCCGCTCCCGGCCGGGCGGTCGTCGCACGATGTCGTCGCGGTCGGCACGAAACTCGTCGTCGTCGGCGGGTGGGAGATGAAGGGGGCGGCCGGCAAGACCGAGTGGGCCGAGACTGCGTTCGTCTGCGACACCGCGGCGAAGGAACCGAAGTGGGAGGCCATCGCCCAGCCGTTCAAGCGGCGGGCGCTGACGGCGGCGGCGGCCGGCGGGAAGGTGTACGTCGCCGGCGGGCTGACCGAGGCCGGCGAGTCGGTCCGCAAGACCGAGGTGCTCGACGTTGCGACCGGGAAGTGGACGAGCGGCCCGGAGTATCCGGGCACCGACCGCACCGGGTTCAACCCGGCCGCGTGCGAGGTCGGCGGACGGGTCTACCTCAACGCGATGGACAAGGCCGTCTTCCGCCTGAGCGAGAAAGGCGACGCTTGGGAGAAGATCGGCGCGACGGGCGAGGCCCGCTACGTCCACCGCTTAGTGCCTGTCGGCAAGGACGCTTTCGTCGCGGTCGCCGGGGCTAGTCTGAAGGGGCCGCACGCGACCGTCGAGGTGTTCTCCGTCGCCGACAAGGCGGTCGCCGCCGCCCCCGCCGATCCGAAGGTGCAGAAGTTCTGCCCGATCATGACGACCGACGAGGTCGATCCCGAGAACTCGGTCGCGGTCGATTACCAGGGGGTGAAAATCCTCCTCTGCTGCGACACCTGCGTCGCCAAGTTCAAGCGCGACCCGGCCGCGTACCTCGACCCGAAGTTCATCCCGGCGCTGGCGGGGAAGGAGCTGCCGAAGCGGACGATCGAGCAGGTCTACTGCCCGGTGAACCCGGAGCGGAAGGTGTCGGCCCGCGACCCGTTCGTGACGTACCAGGGGGTGAAGGTGTACGTCTTCAACGATGCCGCCCGCACCCGCTTCGAGAAAGACCCCGCCCGGTACGCCAAGCCCGAGATTCTGCCGCAGCTACCGAAGGAGAAGTAGGCTCGGCGGCTTTCTGTCTTGTGGCACGGGTCTCTGACCCGTGAAGGCCCACACGGGTCAGAGACCCGTGCCACAAGACGGTAGGGCGGACGCTGAAAGAACTTGTCCGCCCGCGCCGGAGTTCCCAGAATCATCCGAGCGGACGACCCGCCCGCGCCACCCCGGAGCCACGTCGCATGCGCCTCCTCCCCGCCCTCGTCACCGCGACCCTCGCCATGACCGCCGCCCCTGCCGCCGACCCGAAGGCCGACACCCGCGTCTACGAGATGCGCGTCTACTACGCCGCCCCCGGCAAGCTCGACGCCCTCAACGCCCGGTTCCGCGACCACACCGTCAAGTTGTTCGCCAAGCACGGCATCACCAACGTCGGGTACTTCACCCCGGCCGGCGACAACCCGGACGGCAAGCTCGTCTACTTCCTCGCCTACCCGAGCAAGGAGGCCCGCGAGGCGGCGTGGAAGGCGTTCGCCGCCGACCCCGACTGGCAGAAGGCGAAGGCCGCGTCCGAGGCGGACGGCAAGCTCGTCGCCAAGGTCGAGACGAAATTCCTGACCGCGACCGATTACTCGCCGCCGCTCGCGATCGACGCCAAGGGGGGGCCGGCGTTCGAGCTGCGGACGTACACCGCGACGCCGAAGAACCTGCCCCACCTCGACGCCCGCTTCCGCGACCACACGGTCAAGTTGTTCGAGAAGCACGGCATGAAGAACGTGGTCTACTGGCACCTACTGCCGACCGAACCCGGGGCCGATGTCACCCTCGTCTACCTGCTCGGGCACAAGAGCCAGGAGGCGGCGAAGAAGTCGTTCGACGCCTTCCGCGTCGACCCCGACTGGGTCGCCGCGCGGAAGGCGAGCGAGGACAAGGCCGGCGGCTCGCTGACCGAGACGAAGGACGGCGTACGGTCCGAATTCCTGGTCCCGACCGACTACTCGCCCTTAAAGTAAACGGCGCGTCCCGAAAGCCCACGGACTGCGGTCCGTGGGCTTTGTCGTCTTAAAATACCTTCCGGATCACGTCGCCGCGGCTGATCGGGTGGGGGCGGCCGAGCGGGTCGCGGATCTCGCTCTCCGGCGATATTCCGAGGCAGTGGTACACGGTCGCGGTCAGTTCCTCGGGCCTCACCCGACCGTCGGCCGGGTGCCCGCCAATGCGGTCGCTCGACCCCAGCACCTGCCCGCCGCGCACCCCCCCGCCGGCCAGTGCCGCCGGGAACACCGCCCCCCAGTGGTCGCGGCCGCCGCCGCCGTTGATCTTCGGCGTCCGCCCGAACTCGCCGACCCAGACCACCAGCGTCGAGTCGAGCAGGCCGCGCTGCTCCAGGTCGTCGAGCAGCGCCGAATACCCGCGGTCCATCGGCGGCATCAGGGCCGTCTTCAAGCGCTCGGCGTTCTTCGAGTGCGTGTCCCAGAGCGGGTTGCCGGTGCTGCTGTCGCCCGCCTCGCGCGGCCAGTTCACCTGCACCAGCCGCACGCCGGCCTCGACCAACCGGCGGGCGAGCAGGCAGCTCTGGCCGAACTTGTGTCGCCCGTAGCGGTCGCGGACCCGGGCCGGCTCGGCCGTCAGGTCGAACGCCTGCCGCGCGGTGCTACCGGCGACGATGTCGAACGCCTGGCGGGTTTGATCGTCGTACCTCGCCAAGCCGCCCGACTCCGCGGCCCGGTCGAGGTGCCGGTTGACCGCGGCGAGCAGCCCCCGGCGGCCGTCGAAGCGCACCGCCGACACGTCCGCCGGCGGGCCGACTTCCTTTAAGTCGAAGTCCGCCTTCGACGGGTCGCAGGGGACGAGCCACGGGTCGGCGGCCCGGCCGAGGAAGCCGCCGTTCTGGCCCGGCCACGGGTCGTTCGGGTTGTTGAAGATGTGTTCCGGCAGTGTGACGGCGGCGGGCAGCCCCTTCCGCGGCGGCGTCAGGTGTTTCACCACCCCGCCGAGGCACGGCCAGTCGAACGCCGTGATCTGCCCGGCGACCTCCACGTCGCCGCGCGGGTGCGGCACGCCGGTCAGCACCCAGTACCCGCTCGACGAGTGGGCGTTCACCCCGGTGGACATCGCCCGCAGCACGCACACCTTTGCCGCCTGTTGCGCGACGAGCGGCATCAACTCGCCGACGCGCAGCCCCACTACAGGCGTCGGAATCGGACGGAACTCGCCGCGGATTTCGGCCGGGGCGTCGGGTTTCGGATCCCACGTTTCATGCTGCGGCGGGCCGCCTCCCATCCAGAGGAAGATACACGCCTTCGCCCGCCCGAACGTGCGGTCGCGGCCGTGGTCGGCGTTCGAGGCGAGTAGGCGACTCAGGGGCAACCCGAGCGCCGCCAACCCGCCGACGGTCAGGAACGCACGGCGGCCGGGGAGAGCGTCATCAATCCGGAGCATGGCGGCACGGGGAAGGTGGGCACGTGCAGAACGGTTCCAGTGTACCCCCCCGCCCGCCCACACGGAACGGGGAATATCGGCGCGATGAACTACGGGCGAGTTTGTTACCATTGCGGGACATGGCCCACCGATACCATCCGTTCCGAGTCGCGCGATAGACGAACGAAACCGGGCGCGGGCAATGTGCCCCGCGCCCGTCGGTGGACGCTACCCACGACTTAAGGCCGGGTGCGACGCTCGATCTTGCGGAACTGGCCCGGCGTCAGCCCGTAGGTCTTGTAGATTTCGGTCCGATACGTCGGGGTGAGGAACTGCGGATAGGTGGTGGCAGAGTATGTGGGAATCACCTTATATTGCTCGGGGGTGAGGTCCACCACCGCCGACTTCTGGGCCGCGTTGAACGTGATCGCCGCCCACGGGACGGTGACGAATTTGCCGTCGTTGTTCACGATCAGGTACTCGACATCGCCCGCACTGCTGAACACGATGTCGTCCACGGTGCCGATCGCCGTGTTATTCTGGATGTTGATCTTGGCCCCGAGGATTTCCTTGGCACGGTAGGCGGACGGGTCGGAGCCGGGAGCGGTACTCGTCACCGGCGGTTGGGCATAGCTAAGCCCTACCGCGCCGAGGGTGAGTGCGAACGCGGCCGTCAACTTGCGCAGGATACTGCTCGTCATCGGAGAACCTCCTGGGATCACGGGCGAGCGAAATCAGCGTAGGCTCGTAGCACCCACGCGGTCCGGCTGACCGGGCGTGGAAGCTCACGCAACCCGCGCGCCGCCATGCCCGGCGCGTTAGCGAAAGATGCGTGCCAATTCCATGTCGAACAGCCTCGCGACCGTCGCAATCCTCGGCGTCGAGTCCGGCCTCTCCGGGCTGGCAACGGACGTGGTCGTATTCTGTGGTGCGACTCGATTCGCACGCCCGGAAGTCCTCGCCCTGTTCGCGCTCTTTCCCGTACTCGCACTCGCCGACCGTTACGCCGCGGTCCGACGGCGTCGGGCGGGGAACGCCATCGGGCGGCCGGCGGCGCTCGTCGCGCTCCGCACGCACCCGCGCCCCGGCCGGCGCTGGATCGGGGCGGCCTACCCGCTCGGGTGGGTGGCGCTCATCCTGGGGCTGGCGGGACCGCGCTGGGGCGCGAGCGACGAGCCGGGGGTGGCGGTCGGCCGCGACATCGTCGTCGTCGTGGACTTGAGCCGCAGCATGTTGGCGAAGGACATGGCGGCCGGCGACGACGCCCGCTGGCAGGCGGCCCGCGACGCCGTCCTCGACCTGACCGACGCGGCCGGGCGGCGCGGCGGACACCGCATCGGGGTGGTGGTATTCGCCGCCAAGCCACTGCTGCTCGTCCCGCTCACGACCGACTACGACCACATCCGGGCCGTCGTCGCCGATCTCGACGGCCGCCACCCGCCGCCCGAGTGCCGGCCGGGGGCCGACCCGGCGGTCGTGTCCGGGACGCGCATCGGGGCGGCCCTTGCCGCCGCGGTCGCCGCTCACGACCCCCGCTTCCCCGGGTCGCAGGACATCATCCTGCTCTCCGACGGCGACGACCCGCGCGACGACCGCGAGTGGCGGCGCGGCATCGACGCGGCGCGGGCCGCGGACATCCCGGTCCACACGGTCGGGATCGGCCACCCGGACGCCGAGACCGTGATCCTGCTCGACGACGGCTTCCTCGAAGCCCCGCCGAAGGCCGACCAGCCGCCGGACGTGGTGCGGACGAAATTGCGCGAGGAGCCGTTAACGCAGATCGCTGCGGAAACCCGCGGGCAGTACCTCCCCGCCCGCCGCGACGTGCCGCCCCTCGGCGAGTTCTTCCGCACCCGCATCGAACCGTACCCGAGCCGCGTGTTCGGTGACGACGCGCTCCCGCAGCCGAAGGACCGCTACGCCTGGTTCCTCGCGGTCGCGCTCGTGCTGTTCGGCGTCGGCTGGCTGCGGGCGAAGTGAGTCACACCCTGCTTTCATCTTGTGGCACGGGTCTCCAGACCTGTGTAGCCCGCACAGGTCTGGAGACCCGTGCCACAAGACATTCACCGTCACTTCCGCCGCAGTCGTTCGGCCGCGGCGTGCTGCTCGACCAGGGCGCGGTGCAGGTCGCCGACGACCCAGTCGCGGTCCTTCCCCTTGTAGCGGGCCGCGTCGATCGGCGCGCCGACGCTCAGGGCGATGGTACTCGGCCCCGGCGGGGCGAACAACGGCGACGGCTGCGGCCAGGTGTGGAACCGACTCCACGCCGCGAAACACCCCGCGATGCCGACCGGCACGATCGGGCACGTCACGCGCTTGACGAGCAGCGACACGCCGGGCTTGAGCGGCTGCACCTCACCGGAGTAGGTCCGCTCACCTTCCGGGAACATCAGCACCGCCCGGCCCTGGCCGAGCGAGTCGAGGACCGCCTGGATGCCGTCCTTCCCCATGGTGCGGTCGATCGGGATGGCGTTCAGGCTGCGGATGAGCGGGCCGAGGCCGGGCTGCGCGAACAGGCTGCTGCGGGCGAGGTACGACAGGTAGCGGCGCGACGACAGGCCGACCAGCACCGGGTCGAACATCGACTGGTGGTTGGCCACCAGCAGGACCGGCCCGGCCCGGGGCACGTTCCGCCACCCGGCCCGGCGCAGGCTGAACCCGAACGTGAAGTAGGTGAAGGACGACCAGAAGACGCAGTCGTACCAGAGGCGGCCGGCTAGGGGCGGGCGGGCGGACATCGGCGGGCCACCTCCGTCTCCAGCCGGGCGAGCACCTCGGCGGCCGACAGGTGCGTGGTGTCGAGGACGAGGGCGTCGGCGGCCGGCCGCATCGGGGCGAGGTCGCGGGCGGCGTCGCGGGCGTCGCGCTCCTGCTGGGCGGCCAGCACCTCGGCGAACGTGACGGCCTGCCCGCGGGCGACGAGTTCGTGGTGCCGCCGCTCCGCCCGGGCGACCGGGTCGGCGGTCAGGAAGAACTTGCACCCGGCGTCCGGGAACACGACCGTCCCCTGGTCGCGGCCCTCGCACACGAACGTCCGCCCGCCGGCGAGCCGCCGCTGCTCGGCCGCCAGGAACGCCCGCACGGCCGCGACCACCGCGACCTTACTCGCCCCCTGCGCCGCCTCGGGCGTGCGGACCGCCGCGGTCACGTCGTCGCCGTTGAGTAGCACGCGACCCGTCGGCATCTCGACGCGGAGGTCGGGCAGCGCGGCGGCGACGGCGGGGAGGTCGGCGGGGTCGATGCGGCGGCGGGCGAGGGCGACGGCGACGGCCCGGTACATCGCCCCGGTGTCGAGGTAGTCGAACCCGAGGCGGGCGGCCAGCGCCCGCGCCACCGTACTCTTGCCCGACCCGGCGGGGCCGTCGATCGTCACAATCATGCGCCGACCCGCGGGGGTGGATGGGGCGACCCGTACCCCAAAAATACCCGAACCCCGCCGCTGAGAACAGAGCGGGGTTCGGCAGGGTCGTTCAACGTAGGCGACTCGCTCCGCGAGTCGCCGTTTCCGTGAGGGGAGCGAACGCGGCCGAAAACGTCCGCTCGCGGAGCGAACGGGCCACTCTCCAGCCGCCGTTACTTGATCCGCAGCGTGACGACTTCCTTCTCCTTGATGACGCTCTTGGTCGGCGTCAGGTTCGCCCCGGACGAGATCAGCTGGTAGCTGAACTCGCCCGTCGCCACCGTCACGTCGAGCTTGGTGTTCGCCGCCACGCGGTAGGAGTTGTTGTTCACGACGATGGTGATCTCGACCGGGTAGTCGTTCACCACCCGGACCGTCCCCCTGCCGACGAGGGTGTCGGCCGCCGGGGAAGTCGTAGGCGTCGGGGCCGGCGTGGTCGCGGGCCGGAGCGAGGTCGAGTTCTTCAGCACGTCGAGCTGCTTCTGCAGCCCATCCACCTTGTCGCGCAGCCGCTTCATCTCCTCGACCAGGCCCACGTCGGACGGCAGGGTCGTGCCCGTCTCGTCCTTGCGGCCGTTGAGCAACTCGGTCAGCCGGCGCAGGTCGCGCTGGATTTCGCCGAGCCGCTCGTCGGTCGTCTTGTCCTTCACCGGGTCGGCGGCGACCGGGCTAGTCGCGGCGAACGGCGTGGTCGCCGGGCCGATCGGCATCGGCGGCGGCGGGACGGCGGCGACCGCGCCGGGGGAAACGGTCAGAGCCTGGGCCGGCGGCGCGGGGGCGAACGCGAGCGCCCCGCCGATCACGGCCGCGATGGCGGACGGCTTGAGGGTCATGGTGCGGTCTCCGGGTGGCAGCGCAGGGGTGTCGGGTGCGGTCGCAGTCGGGGCCGCGATTCCCGTGCCGACCGGCGGGACGGCGGGGGCGAGCGGCGTCGGGACGGCGGTCGCCCCCGGCCGACTGGCCGGGGTCGCCGGAGTCCTGTCCGGCATCACCGGCGGCAGCGTCACGGCGACCGGGGGCTTCTCCGGGAGCGGGAAGACGTACTTCTCGGACGCCGAGAACGGCCCGTCGGCCGGCTTCGCCCGATCCGTCACCCGCGCCGGCGGGGTCAGGTTCGGCTCGGTCACGACCGGGATCACCGGCACCGCGGGCGGCGTAACCGGCACCGGCGGCGCGACGGGAACGTCCGTCTTGACAGTATTCCCGCCGCTACCGGGACGCAAGTTGAAATCCGGTTCGGCCGCGGGAACGAGTTTCACCGGTCCCGCCGACTCTGCCGGTAGGGCGGGCAGGGTAAGCGCCGGTGCCGCGGGCACGATTGGGAGAGTCGGCAGCGCCGGGAGGGCAGTCGCGTCCGGCGGCGGCACGGCGGGCACCGCGACCGGCCGGAACTGCGGGGCCGCCGGCAGCGGTGCGGGGACGACCGCCGTGGTCGGCGGCGCGGGCGCGACGGCGGGCATCTCGGGCAGGAGCGCGACGGCCTGGATTACCAGGTTCACCGGCTCGATCGTCGGGGCGGCCGCCCGCTGCGACGTGGCCCGCGACCACGTCGCGGCGTCCGCCGGCGGCGTCGCCGCGGCCGGTACGGGGGCCGGGTTGGCGCTGGCGAACCGGGTCAGCCCGACCCACCCGCCGCCGACGACCGCCCCGCCGACCAGGACCGCGACCGCGCCGCGCCACCACTGCCGCTTCATCCCCGTGTTCATCGGGCGTCCCCCTTACCCGCGTGTCCGAACGCCCACCCGCTCGTGCGGGTGGGTTTTGGGCCGGCCGGGCGGCCGGTCCCGCACGGCGTCAGTTCTCTTCGTACTGGGCGATCCGGTTGACCGCCGCGCCCGCCGCGTCGTCGAACTCGTCGCCGACCCGGTACTCCATCTGGAAGGCGTCCTCGCCGCTGTCCTCGTAGTAGTTCCGCAGCACCCGCGTCGCGCGGAAGTCGTGCCCGCGGAAGAATACCTGGGCCGGCAGGTTCCGCTCCCGGACGGCCAGGGTGATCCGCTGCCGCCGGTGGGTGGAAAGCTTGTTCACCAGCTTGGCCACCATCTGCCCGCCGATCCCGGCCTTGCGGGCGTGCGGGTGGACGGCGAAGTTCAGGATGTGGAGCTTGGTCTTGTGCAGCTCGTAGATCATGAACCCGATCACCCGGTCGTCCGTCTCGGCCACCATGCCGATGCAGTTCCGCTGGCGGAGGCAGCGGAGGAAGTCGTCCTCCGTCCAGGCGAACTCGAAGCTCGCCCGCTCCGCCCCCAGCACTTCCGGCATGTCCCGCCGGATCATCCAGCGGATGTGAATCCGGACCTTGTCCTTCGCACGTCCTGCGCTCATGAACGGGCTCCTCCCCCGACCGGCCCGGCCTTCCGCCGCCCCGGTCGCAAGCCGCCGGATATTAGCAACGCCCCCCCAGGGGGAAATCCGAAGTTGGTCGCACCAAGCTCGGACGACGAATCGACCTTCCGACCGCCGACCCCCGCCCCCCGGCGGGGATCGACCGAACCCCCAAAAACCCGTCTCGCCACCGACCCGTATCGTTCGCGTCACCGAACGGCGGGCGGGAACCGTCCCCGCCCGCCTCGGTCCGGGCCTACTCCTTGTAGAACGTCGTACTCTCTTCCTTCACGACCGGGGTCTTGAGCTGGTCGCAGGTGAGTTGCACCCGGAACCGGAGGTCGCCGGCGGCGGCCCCGCGGACCCGCACCCGGTAGACCATCTCCGCCTTGACCCCGAGCGACGGGATCGCGTCGAACAGGAGCTGCTGGCCCTGGGTCTTGGCGGCGGCGGCCTGGTTGGCCGGGCCGTTCGTGGCGCTGACGTACTCCGTCCCCTCGGCCAGCAGGGCGGCGAGCTGGACGTTCGCACACGGCCCCGTCCCCTGGTTCATCACCCGAATCTCGTAGGTCGCTTCCTTGCCGACCTGGACCGGGTTGTCCAGCCCGATCACCTCGAACCGGACGGCGGCGACGCCTTCGGCGGCGACCAGCGTCTCGGCCTTAGCCTCCAGCCCGCGGCCGGCGGGGCGGACGTTCATCGCCCCGCCCGGCCCGGCGACCCCGGCGGCCGGGGTGACGGCCGACGGCCCGGCCTGGGCGAGCGTCCGCAACATGCTCCCCTCGGACGCCGTCACCGCCCGCAACTTGAGCGTCACCGCCCGGGTGCTGCCCGGGGCCAGGGACGGCAGCTTCCAGGTCACGGCCTTACCGTTGCAGATCCCGCCGTCGCTCGCCTGCAAGTACTCGAACCCGTCCGGGAGGACGGTCTGGAGCTGGACCGGGTCGGTCGTCGCGGTGCCCGGGTTGGCGAGTTCGATCGTGTAGCTCGGCTCGGCCCGGACGAGGCAGTGGGCCGGCCCGGTCTGCTTGACGACCAGCATCGGCTCGACGACGTTGACCGACGCCTTGGCGGTCGCGTCCGGGCTGCCGTCGGCCCCGACGACGATCTGGCACCACTGCAGCCCGGCCTTCGCGGCGGCGACCTTCAGCGGCACGCTCCGGGTTTCGCCCGGGGGCAGGCTCGGCAGCTCGGCCTCGATCACCACCCCCTGCGAGTGGAGCAGCCCGTCGGACAGGCGGGCCTGGAGGACCAACTTCGTCGCCGGGCCGGACCCGCTGTTCGTGACCTTGATCTGGAACACGGTTTCCTCGCCGGCTCGGGCCGTCTCGCCCCCGGTCACGGACGCGGCCAGGCGCGGCCGGGTGACGCGGGTGCGGGCGTCCACGGCGGCGGCGAACGTGATCGTCGCCCGACTCCGGGCGTCGCCCTCCTCGGACGGCTTGACCCGGACGGTGATGTGCTTCTCGGCCCCGGCGTCGAGCGCCCCGATCAGCCACACCAGGCGGTCGCCGTTCAGCTCGGCCGTCGGGTCGCTGCCGACGTACCGGGCACCCGACGGGATCTCGTCTTCGAGCCGCACGTACATCACCGGGCTGGTGCCGGTGTTCCGGACGATCAGCTTGTACTGGAACTCCTGCCCGAACACGACCGACTCGGGCGAGACGGCCTCGACCACCACGCTCGGGGCGGTCCGGCTCGGCAGCACGCCGGAGGTCGTCGTGGCCGCAGGCGTGGCGACGGCGGGGTTGACGACCGCGGGCGACATCACGGTCGCCGGCGCGGAGGCCGGCACCTGGATGATCGTCGGCCCGGGAGTGATCGTCGGGGCGGCCGGGCTAGTCGCCGGCGGGACGAGCGCGGCGGGCGGCATCACCGGCGTCGCCGGGGCGGCCGGGAACGGACTCGGCGCGGTCACGACCGGCGGCGGGACCGGGACGGCCGTGGGGGCCGGCGGCACGGGCACCGCGGGCACCGGGGTCGGCGGGACGAGGGGCGGGGCGAACCCGCCCGGCGCGGCCACCGCCGGCTGGAACTTCGTTTCGGGCGTGTCGATCGGAAAGCTCGGCGGGGCCGCCGGGCGAACGGCGGGGGCGGCCATCCCGCCCGCGGGCGGCGGCGGCATCGCACCAGCCGGAGGGGTCGTGGCCCCGGTGCCGGGGCGGAACGTCGGCACGTCCATGCTCGGCGGCGGCAGGGCGAACCCGCCGGCCGGGCGAACCCCGTCCGCCCCCGCCATCACCGGCGAGGTCAGGCGCGGCGGCTTGGCCCCGCCCGGCTGCCCTCCGGGCGGCTGCGGGGTGTATCCCGGAGGCGTGGGGAGGAACGCCCCCGCCGGCTGGACGCCGGTGCCGGGCTGCTTCGGGCTATACCCGGCCGGGGCCGGGGTGGGCGTCCACTCCGTGTACGGGCGGACGGTGGTTACCGGGAGCGCCCCGGACGGTGGCTGCTGAGCCATCACCGTCCCCAGGGCGGCTAGCCCCACGGCGGCGACGGCCGCGGTGAGTAAGACGGGTCGAGTGCGCACGGCCGTTTCCCCCCAACAGGACAGACGAATCCCCCGACCCCGCCGAATCCCCCCGGCGGGGCCGCCTTCCGATCCCTCGGGCGGCGGGTCGTTACCCGCCGCCGCTCCCCGGTGTCTCAGGCCCGGCGGCCGCGGGCGTCGCGGGGGCCGGGTACTTGATCGCGTTCTTCACCAACTTCGCCCGGATCGCGTCCGCCAGGTCGATCCCGGTGTGCGCGCTGAGCAGGAAGACGATATTCGCCACGTCCGCCAGCTCGTCCGCGACCGCCTCCCGCGTGTCCGGGTCGGCGGCGACCGCGCGGGACTCGTCGGGCGTCAGCCACCGGAACAGGTCGCACAACTCCCCGACTTCGCTGGCCAGGGCCATGACGAGGTTCTTGGGCGTGTGGTACGGTTCCCAGTCGCGGGCCGCGGCGAACCGGCGGATGGCATCCTTGAGCGCCGCCACCGGCGTGGTCGCGTCCGACATTCCAGACCGTCCGGGTTGTTCCGCCGTTCCGGGTCGCCCGCCGTGCAGTTTCCCCCTGCGGCGGACCACCCGTGAGGCGGCGGACCATAACGGCCGGGCGGCCGGTGTCAACGGGAAGATGCCGAGAAAAGACGTGCCGGGGCCAGAATTAGCGAACCGCCGGGCGGTCGAACGTCTGCGACGCGGCACGGCCGGGGCCGGGAATTCGGCTCCGGCGACAATCGTGTACTAGGGTGAGAGTGGACCACGCACCCACCGACCCACCCGCACCGTGGCGGGAGTCCGGGGCGGTCCGAACGACGCGAACCCGAGCCTCGCCCTCACGCGGCCCGGGCGACGAGCCATGATGTCCACCCCGCTCGCCGCGACCGCCGTGGACGCCGCCGCACTCGCCGAAGAGTTGGCCCGCTTCCGCGTCCTCACCCCGGACCGGCTGTCCGGCCTGTTGGCCGATTTCCCCGGCGGCGGCCCGGCCGCGCTCGCCGAATTCCTCGTGGCCCGCCGCGCACTGACACCGTTCCAGGCCGACCGCGCGCTGGCCGGGGAGGCGCGGGTTCTCGCGCTCGGCCCGTACCGGCTCACCGGACTGCACCGCCGGCGGGGGACGCTCGGGCCGGTCGCCCGGTCGGAAAAGGCCGGCCGCGGGGGAGGGACGTTCGCCCTGCGGGTGATGCCGCTCCGCAGCCTGTGGCAGGCGCGGGAGGCGAAGAAACTCGCCCGCACCCTCGCGAGTCTGCCCGCGCACCCGGCCGTCGCCCCGCTCGTCGATGCCGACTCCGCGAACGGCTATCACTACCTCGTGTGGCCGCTGGTCGAGGGGGAGTCGCTCGCGGACCGGGTGAAGCGGGCCGGGCCGCTCCCGCCGGCCGAGGCCGCGACGCTGCTCGCGCACCTTTCATCCGGGCTGGCCGCGTGCCACGCCCGGCAGGTGTACCACGGGCTGCTCTCGCCGCACGCCGTCGCCCTCGCCGCCGACCCGGCCGGCCCCCCGCGCCTCCTCGAACTCGGGGCGGGTGCCCTGCTCGCCCAGAACCTCGCGGCGAAGGAGTCGCTGTTCGACACCCTCTCGGCGGCCGTCGCCGTCGGCGGGGTGATCGGCTTCGCCGCCCCGGAATGGGTCGCCGACCCGTCCCGCCTCACGGCCGCCGCCGACCAGTTTTCGCTGGGGGCGGTCGGGTACTTCGCCCTGACCGGCGGGCCGCCACCCCCGGCCGAGCCGCGCCCGGTCGCCGAGGTCAACTCGGCGGTCCCGGCCGAACTCGGGGCGGTCGTGGACCGCCTGCTCCACCCCGACCCGGCCGACCGTTTCGCCGGTATGGACGAAGTCCGCGACCTGTTCGCCGCCCTGACCGGGCACCAGGACTTGATGAACGCCCTGTGCCCGCCGTCCGAGCGCGCCGGGCCGGCGGAGTCGCGCCCGGCGGACCGGTCCGAGGCGGGGCGGAGCGGGCCGCGCGGCGGGGACGGGGCGTTCAGCTACGC
>Ga0105048_10010346_pt1 | contig 14785 bp, 7 predicted proteins | sample MAT05_FD_78382 | JGI IMG/M metagenome (GOLD analysis project Ga0105048, IMG submission 78382) | Freshwater microbial communities from Lake Fryxell liftoff mats and glacier meltwater in Antarctica - MAT-05 | ecosystem: Environmental > Aquatic > Freshwater > Ice > Liftoff microbial mat | place... | reverse complement strand
GTGTTTGCCCCCCTGATGGCGATTGCATGCACAGGCGCGAACCTCACGGCGGAGCGTGAGGAGCACAATTGGGTTGCGGGCGAAGCCCGCGCCAAGCCCAAGGGCACTTAGTTTACCTCAAAAGTAGCAGGCACACTCCGTGTGCCGTCCGCCAATTCGCCCGTTTTCAAGGGCCACGGCACTTGGAAAGTGCCTGCTACTTTCTAAACTCTTCCAAATCAAGCACCATTGACCCGGTCGCAGTCCGGCACTACGCGGCACGGCGATCCTGATGCTGAGTCCGATCCTGTAGTTTTTGAAGTGGCAGCGTTCGATTCCGCGTGTCATCCATCTGCTGCTTACGTCCCGCAGGGCCAAAATGAAAACTCAGCGCAGCGATCATGCCGCACACTGCCAGTGCCCCAACGCAGCAAATGACAGCCATCTGGTCGTCCGAAAACATGCCTGAAACATCCATCTGAGATTCCTTGCTGGAAATGAATCGCTGACTTTACTCACTCAGTTCGGTTGCCGTAACCCTGTGTTCAGCCGCTGAGAGTTCTCCAGGCGGAAGTAAACCGGCAATTCCTGCACAGACAGGTATTCGACGCACGACGATTCGCGGCTTCAGACAGCGTTTCAGCAGGCAGCATTCTTCTCAGTGCCGAACAACGGCCTCAACAGATTTTCCGTATCGGAAGTATGGGTAAGTCAGAGAATCCGTTCGGGGCAGGTAAACATTGCTGCCAGGAACTGCATTTGAACAATGCTTCAAACACAACTCCAGCGTCTGCTGTGACGATGACAACGATTGTCGGATGTCCCATTGGGCAAACGCGTGAAAGAATTTTGATTGCCAGTGTTGTAGGGTGCGACCTGCGATCATTCAGGATTCAAATGAAGGTGGAGGCATGAACTTCACAACCTGCAATTCAACAGTGCCACGCATGATTCCTGTCACAGCGTGCCTTCTGATTGGCATCGCAATTTTCTTACTCTCCGGCTGCACTGATCAGAAGCAGCAGGCGGAAGGACTGGTACGTGCGGCGGCCAGGCACAGCGAAGCCGGTCGCCACAGCGATGCCGTGCAACTCTCAGGCCGGGCAATCGCGCTGAATCCGGGACTTGCCGAAGCGTTCTATCTCCGTGGATCCTGTCTTAGCGAAATGCATGAGACGCAAAAGGCTGTGGAAGACCTTTCCGCAGCAACTCGATTGAAGCCGGACTGGGACGAAGCGTGGTGCGCACTTGGTATTGCGCAGTTGACGTCCGGTGAAACGGAGCTCGGGGTTACGTCACTGACAAAGGCACTGCAACTGAATTCAAAGATGCAGCCGGCGTGGCAGGCCCGCGCTCAAGGATACCGAGACCTGCATCGCACGGAATATGAACTTCTCGACATTGAGGAACTGCTGCAGCTTGACGCGACTCATTGCGAAGCATTGTTGCGGCGCGGCACGCTGCTTTCAGAAACGAATCCGGCACAGGCTATCGAAGATCTCAGTCATGTCATCAGGCGTGACCGCAACAACGCCACGGCGTGGATGCAGCGTGGCCTGTGTTACAACCACACCGGTGACACGGATCGTGCGCTGGCGGACCTGAACATTGCCTGCCGGCTGCGAGCGGACGACTTTCACTCGTGGCTGGAACGCGGTCGAATTCTGCGCACCATGGAGCGATTCGACGATGCCATCAGTGACCTGTCGAAAGCGGCAGAACTGGCACCCAACGATTTCACCACGCGCCTGGAACTGGGACGCTCATATCTCGGGAGTTCGAACTTTGACGCTGCGTTTGCAAACCTGCTGGAAGCAGAACGACTGTCGCCGCATGACGGTGACCTGTGCCTGGCGTTGGCGGAGGCCGACATTGCCCAGGGCCGAAAACCTGCAGCTCTGGAACGACTTCGCAGTCTGCTGGCCGACGAGAAATCTCTGTCGTCGTCAATGACTGCAGCCGCCAGGATCCAGCTGGCGGAACTGCTGCTGGAATCGAACGAAACCGACGAAGCCATGTCATACGTTGATGAAGTACTCGCGACGGAACCAGCCCACTCTGACGCGCTGCGAATTCACGCCGCCTTGCTGGCAAAGTCGAATCGTCGCGAAGAAGCCATTGAAGACTATACGCGACTCATCTCATCCGGTGCTGCTCTGAAACCCGATGCTGTGGCACAATCCTTTCTGGACCGCGGCAGACTGCAACTCGATGGAGAAGAGTGGTCCGCCGCCTCGCAGGATCTCTCAAAGTATCTTGAAGTCTATCCCGACGATATCGATGCGCTGACTCTGCGAGCCCGTGCTTTTCTGGCGCAAAATGAAGCCAGCCAGGCCATCACTGATCTGACAATGGCGATCCTGAAGAAACCCACCGCCGCCGATTTGTACACGCTTCGGGCAGAGGCATTCGAACAGTTTAATGAACCGGCTGCAGCTCTGGCGGATCTGCACAAGGCGGTCGCGCTGCAGCCAGACGCTCCGCAATTGCATCAAAAGCTGGCGGAACGACTCTTTCAGGATCGGCAGTTTGGTAAGGCCGCAAAGACCCTTGATTCTCTGGCTGCGTCAGGTGCAGGGCTGTTGTCAGCAGAACAGCGACTCCTCCGCGGTCGAGCGTGCCTTGCCGACGGCAACCTGAATGGTGCTTACGAGGATGCCTGTGCGCTTGCCGCCGGGGAATCAGCGTCACCAGGTTCTGTGAAGCCGGAAGACATCATTCTGCTGCAGTCCATGATTGCCCTGCAACGTCACGATGATATCGAAGCACTGCGGCTGATCAAGGACGTTGGAGAAGAAACACTGACTCCTGATGAACTGTTGTTGTACGGTCAGGCGTTGGCACGCCAAGGTCAGCCGGACGAAGCGATCCGCGTCTTTTCCGACCTGTTGAAATCTGATCCGTCAAATACTGCAGCGTTGCTTGCCCGTGCGACGGTGTTTAACGACACCGCTGAATGGCAAGCCGCATCTGACGATGCAGGTGCTGTGCTGCGCAGTATGCCTGATGATCCACGGGCATTGCAGATCAAGGGCAACAGTCTGTTTCAAAATGACCGATTCCGCGAGGCACTGGAAACGCTGGAACACCCGGCTTTGTTAAGTCGCGATACAAATGATTCTCGGTGGTTGCGAATTCAATGTTGTGACAAACTCAAGCTGACGTTTCGGGAACTGGAAGAACTGAATGCGTTGCTGGGAGTTGAACCGACACACGAAGATGCTCGTCTGTTGCGTTCGAAACTGCTGGAAGACCTGGGTCACTTCGATGACGCAATTGCCGATCTGACTGCCGTGCTGGAGCAGCATCCCGCGAATCTGACTGCGACGACCGATCGAGCGTTGTTGAATCAACGCAGTGGCAACGCGGCTGCAGCAGTTGTTGATTTCACAAGAGCGATTGAATTGACCCCGGCCGATGCGGAACTCTACTACCGCCGCGGCATTGCCCGGCATCAAGTCGGGCAGAGCGATGATGCGCGTCGGGATCTTGACAAAGCAATTGAACTGAATCCACAACTTGCCGAAGCGTGGTACGTGATCGGCAATATCGAAGCCGGTCGCGGTCAGGCTGAAGTGGCGATGGCAGCGTACGCTAAGGCCGTTGAAATCAAACCGGAGCACGCGGCAGCCTGGTACAATCGTGGCAACCTGTTGTTCAATCAGTCAAAGCTGAACCAGGCTGTTGACTGCTGGACGATCGCGATCTCAATTCAACCTGAACTTTTTCGAGCCTACAACAATCGCGCGGCTGCTTATGATCGCCTGGATCAGCACACAGACGCGGTGGCCGACTACGAAAAAACACTCCGGTTGAATCCCGGCTTTGTGCGTGCCTGGGACAATCTTGCATGGCTGCTGGCAACCAGCGACAACAAGAAAGTCCGCGATCCGGAACGGGCCGTTAAACTTGCCACACGGGCGTGCGAACTATCCGAGTTCAAAGATTGGACATGCCTCAACACACTCGCGACCTGCTGTGCAGAAAATCAGGAATTTGACGCTGCGATGAAATGGGCCAAACAAGCACGCGGGATCGCTCCGGAAGCCGACCGTAAAAAACTCGACCAGCTTGTGGCTGCCTATGAAACCCGATTGAAGTCCAAACGCATGACAGGAAAGCCCGGTGGAAGTGTTCGCTGACCGCGATGCACACTGGGCACACCCTGCACTGAAAACAGTTGGGATTTTGCTTTTCTGAGAAGATTTCGGAAAAACAGCATCGCAAAAAACCGGAGACTGACGTCCCGCGGCTCGCCGGTTTCCGGCGAGCGGGGGACGTCAGTCCCCTGATTGTGTTTGCCCCTGATGGCGATTCCATGCACTGGCGCGAACCTCACGGCGGAGCGTGAGGAGCACAATTGGGTTGCGGGCGAAGCCCGCGTTAAGTCTAACGTGTCCGGTTGTTCGGCTTGGTAATTCCCAATCTGCCGCTCGCTTAATTCGCCTTCAGGTCCAGGCAGACCATCCATTTTTCGCTGCGCAGCAACAGCTTGCCGCCCGACAGGACGGGCGCAGCCCACGAAGGATAGTTGATCTCGTCAAGTGAAAACCGTCCGTGCTCGACGAATTTCGCCTTGTCGATGTCCACGGCAGCAATCGTGCCACGTTCGCCCAGCACGATAAATCGCGAGCCGACCTGGATCAGCGATCCGCGTCCAAAGTACGGATACGGAATCTCTTTGCCGGTGTTGGCATCAATGATGTGCCCGGTCGTGCGATCCCGGCTCAGGTCTTTCAGATCGCCTTCGTATCCGGAAGTCTGCCACAGCAACGCTCCGGTCTCGGCACTAATGCAGCGGAGTTCGCCTTCATTTTCATGGCGTCCGCTGAATCCATAAATGCAGCCATCGACATAAATCGGTGTCGACCAGTGCGCCAGCATACTCGTCCGATCTCGCCAGACTTCTTTGTATTGATTTCCACTTTTGTCAACTTCCAGTACTGCCGATCCCAATTGATAGGCCCCTGAAACAAAGACGCGATTGCCAATCACCAATGGTCGCGCTGCATTAACGGATTCATGCAATTTCGGGCGAAACCAGTAGTGGAAATTTTCAGCGCCGGTGCCAGGGTTGAGTGACACGAGTCCCTGTCGCATCAGACACAGCAAATGCTTCGCCCCATGGATCTCCGCAATGATCGGCGAGGAATAGCTGACCACCATTTCGTCATCGCTCCATTCATGTTTTTTCCCTTTCTGATCCGTTTCGACGCCATCCCATGTGTCCTTTCCCACGGACTGCCACAGAATATCGCCGGTCATAACGTTGAATGCGACGACACCGGAATTCGGCTGACCACCGACGAGTACGATGAGTCGATTGTCGTCGAGAATGGGCGAACATCCCATTCCAAAAAATGCTTCCGGAAGCGTAAACTCCTTTCGAAGTTCTTTTTTCCACAGCAACTTACCGTCGGTCATCGACGTGCAGGCCAACATTCCCTCGGCACCCAGTGTCAAGCAGCGGTCCTTCGTTAGTACCGGCGAACAACGCGGCCCGTTGTTATAGCCATACGGATCTTCATATGTCGTCGGGTAACCATGTGCCCAGATTTCCTTTCCCGTTTCCAGGTTGCGGCACGACACGATTTCCTGATCACCTTCGCGATGATGCATCACCACGCGATCTCCCAGCACCGACGGCGCGCTGTAGCCGGTGCCGATGGCTGCCTTCCAGATCACCGGAGGAGTTTTGTCGGTCCAGTCCAGCGTCAACTGATCTTCGCCGGAGACGCCGGTATGCCTCGGTCCCAGGAACCACGGCCAGTCTTCCGCCATCACGATCACAATCGACGATGCCAGCCAGAATGTGAAACCCAGGAAGTGCAGTGCGATCTTATTCACGCGGAAACTCCGATTAACGAATGGTCACGAAATCATTGTGATTGATAAGCGCGTGAATGAACATGGTCCGCGATTTTGCCACCGCATCAGATGATTCGGGTGCGGCTGTCAGCCTTCGAAATTCACGCATCGCAGCGACTGAAGCAGCGACTTCCTCTTCATTCGCATGCGCTGAAAGTATGGTCTGGAATGCCGCTTTCACGAAAGCATCATCGGTGTCAATGTCGGGCATTGCAGCAACCTGCGTGGCGATCTTCGATGCCATCTCGCTGGCCAATTCACTGTTTTCCAGCGCCAGCGCCTGCTGAGGCACAATACTGTCCGCACGGCGATAACACTCCAGCACACTGGCATCGTCGAACATCGACAGAAATTTTTGATGCTCATTGTGCGAATGAACATAGTACAAACTGCGCCGTCGTGACTTGTCTTCGTTCACCGGAATTGAAGGACCGCCGAGTGTAAGATCCAACTCACCCGCAAGATGCAGCAGGCCATCCCGCACCAGCTGTGCTTCCATGCGAATGGGATTGGTTCGCCAGTACCAGCGATTGTCGCCGTCCGTTTTTTGATTCACTTCCGCCGCGCCGGACTGAGTCGATGTCATGCGATAAGTGTTGGAGGTCACGATCAGATGATGGATGTGTTTCATACTCCAGCCGCTTTCGATGAGTTCCACGGCGAGCCAGTCGAGCAGTGCAGGATGGGTCGGCGGAAGTCCTTTGCGACCGAAGTCAAACACAGTGGGGACGAGGGGCGTTCCGAAATGTCTCGCCCAAATATGATTCACCGCCACACGCGCTGTGAGCGGATTGTCGCGGTGTGTCATCCACTTCGCCAATGCAGTGCGACGTCCAGTGCTGGTTTTTGGGAACGGTTTACTGCGCGACTCTTCAGTCTCGAGGTTCGATTCAAGTGTCTTCAGCGAACCCTTGAGCGATACGTATAAGTCTCCCGGCATGTCAATTGCCGCGCGAACTGCCTCCAGGGACTTCCTTGTGTCCGCAAGCTTTGTTTCCGCCTCGGCACGTTTCTCGTCAGTCGCCTGCAGGAGATTGAGTTCCGCGGTGACCAGGTTCTCAGCCGCTGTCGCTGCATTCACAATCCGTTCGGCTTTCACAGCTGCGGCGACAAGGTTCTGCGATTCCGGAGTGCCTGAATTCTCGGCGATCGCTCGATCTGCCGCAGAACGTGCCCGGATTGACGCTGGTTCCGCTTCCAGCTTTTCCAGAGCGGACTGAGCGATCCTGACAACCAGTGCCGCCTGATCGACAGGCAACATCCTATGATCGCTTTTTTCAGCCGCAGGCTCATGAAGCTTCAAGGATTCCGGCAATGACGTCAGCGCGAAGGAAAGAAACGTGGCCTGTGCATCGAATGTGATCAGGTCGAGCGGCCCTTCACGTCGCGCGACGGGCAATCGATACGCGACCGACTGCATGCCATCCACGGCCAGATTGATCAACGTGCCGCGTACGCGAATCGTCAGTTCGTGAGGAGTATTCAGAGTAACCATTCGACTTTCCGCAGCTTCAGGCGGATATGCCTGCCTGCCGTCCTGCAGGAAGGAAACCTGCGCCTTCGATCCACTCGCATAGGAACTCAGGTAAGTCATGACTTCCTGAGTATCGCCATCGACATCAAATGCAATTCCGACGGATTTCCAGACGTCGCCGCCGGTCGGTACATACTTCAACGTGGCCTGAAAATCCTGTGGTGGAACCTTCGTCAGCCGCAGCGTTGCGCGAGTGGAACCCGTCTGCGACTGCACAAGTGTGCCGTCGGCATAATTCCATTTTCCACTTCGCTGTTCCCAGAGTTCAGGACGTGCGACTGAAAAATCGTCAGACACAATGACGGTTGCTTCATCCGAACTCCCGCTGGCTACGGCTTCTGCGGTTGCGATTCTCGCCGCTTCCTTCGACGCCACAAGTTTCTCGTTGGTGGCGACCAACGCCTTGCGTGCGTTTTCAATTTGACGATCCGCAGCCTGCAGATGAGCGTCGGTCACATCTTGCCGCAACCCGGGATTCCAGGCTTCTGCGGGCAACACCACAGGTTCGATCGAAAAGTCACCAGACGCCAGGAACTTTGGAATCGCCGGGGCTATGACATGCGCCGTGTCCGGATTGCGATCATCACCGCGAATGTGCAGGTACGTCGGAGCGTCGAGATTGCAGTCGAAGGCACGCGGGAGTCCATCTTTTTCGAAATCCAGTTCACCACCCAGGAGATCGGTGCGAACCTGATACGGTTCAAAGAAGGCTCGCATCTGGTAATAGTCCACATGCGAAATGGGATCGTACTTGTGATCATGGCACTTCGCACAATTGAACGTGATGCCCAGCAGGGCTTTGCATGTGTGCTGAACCGTCTCATCCATCCAGCTCGTGCGGTTGAACTTGAAATACTGCCGCGCCAGAAACCCCGAAGCTCGCAGGCGGTCAGGATCATTCGGGTACAGTTCATCCGCCGCGAGCATTTCACGGAGCATCTGATCGTAGGCTTTGTCGCTGTTGAGCGACTCGATGATCCAGTCGCGCCAATGCCAGATGTGTTTTTGCGAATTGCGGACTTCGGCTCCAAGTCCCCACCAGTCGCTGTAACGCCAGATGTCCATCCAGTGACGCCCCCAGCGTTCCCCATATTGCGGACTGTCCAGCAACCTCGCGACGACAGTGCTGCTGGAATCCGGAGACGTGTCATTCAGAAACGCAGACTGTTCGTCGATTGTCGGAGGCAGTCCGATCAGATCGAATGAAACTCGGCGTAGCCAGATTCGTTTGTCGGCTGCCGGTTGTGGAATGAGTCCATGCCGCTCATGCGAAGCTGCGATAAACGCATCAATGGGATTGGTGTTCCATGCGGCATTCGTGGCTTGCGGAACTGCAGCTCGTATCGGAGGTCTGAATGCCCAATGATCACGGGGATCCGATTCAGGTACCTCGTCAACCGGAGCCTTCGCACCTTCGTTGATCCAGCGTCGGATCGCATCGATCTCATCCGGTTTGAGTGCTTCCCCTTCCGGCGGCATGCGTTCAGCCAGATCGCTCGAGGAAATTCGTTTGAACAGATCGCTTGCGGAAGCATTCCCCAGCACAATGGCCGGTCCGGAATCACCTCCGCCGATTGCCGCAGCCGCCGTATCAATTCGAAGGCCGCTTTCCTGCTTCAGTGCCCCATGACACGCGAAGCAGCGTGCCTGAAAAACGTGTCGCACCTGTGTCTGATAGTCAACCTCTTCGGCCAGCACCAAGCCGGTGATAAGCAACATGAATTGGTGAAGCAGGAGCGTCATGATGGATTGGTATCGGCGAGCGGTGGGTGTCAGCCGACCGGTGCGAGAACGGTGAGACTGAAGATGTTTCGTCGTGTCGTTGAAGGATCACGTGAAACGCAGGGAGGGAGTCGATACAGAAGTATACTGACCACGACGGCAAATGTTTAGAACCCCTGAAGAAAATCCGTGGCCGCAGTGCAAATATTCACCGAAGATGTGGGGATGTGGAAACTGCTGGCCGTTCGGCAGTCTTGTTTGTCATGCTGCCAGTGGCCAAACCGAGGCTCCGCCGACTCGCATTCCTGGTCACACCCGTCCGAAATCAACGCCATATCGCTGTGACCCCAAATCCGCCTTGATTCCGTGAGCACGTTGTTTCCAGAGAATCTCAGTCGGCGGAGCGACTGAGCTACGTAGTGCGGGCGGCGAGTTGACGAAGGGCTGCGGAGAATTCCGGTATCGGGACTGGATAACCGTCGAGCGTGGCGAGGGATTCTTCAGCGGCACCGAGTGTCCAAACTGATGCCAGGTTCCGTCTGAAAGCTGTGAACATGAGGAAAATCAGCAGGCTGATTGAGGACGTGATCAGCCTGTGCACATGACCAGGACGATTCGCTCAGATGACTCTTGACTTTTCTGCCAGCATGCGCAGATGAGGCACATCACACAGCTCCCCGTGGTCATATCGTTTCCCGGATGGGTCCGTTTTCCGGGCCGAAGTGGGTCCGATTTGCAAGCCGATCTCCACACTCTCTCGCTGCACTCGCGATTTGCTGGGAGTCCGCCTCTGCTTCAATCCCGAATGCTCGACTGTCGCCTCAGTCACGCAGGCCGCCATGTTGCGATGATCCGAAGCCGTTTGCCATGTTTGTCATATGCATGTCGATACTCCTCCAGATAACTGCTTTACCACGTCGGAATGAATTCGTGACGCAGAATCGTCATGGATGCGTTAATATTCCTCTGTCGATTGCCTTCTCACGCTTCGGTCAATGTGACCGACGCGTTTCGGCGTCGGCATCTTCGACGCTACGGTGTGCGCCACGTGCGTCGGACCGAAGCAAGGTACGATTCGCAGGAATCTGATGGCCATTTCCTACTACTGGAGCCTCTGCCGACTTTTTCCGAGCACCGCTCGCCAGGAGGGACCAAAAGACCGGCAAGTGGCATTAGAATGGACAGCGCGTTAATCACCGTTCCTGTTAACCATCGCCTCATAGGAAACGCAATGACCGTTACTCTTCCCAGTTTCTCTGATATCGACATTTCAGCATGGCAGGACGTTTCACCAGCCGAATTGTTGAGAGATCCGTCACTCTTTCCTGAAATGTTTGATCAGTTCGATGTCGCTCGGGCGCTTAAGTATGCGAGGGCAGGCAAGACAAATACATACGACGAAATCGGCTTCAGGGCATCAGCCGTCGCCCGCGAGAAGGGCTTCGCGCCTCTTACTACCCTAGTGAACTTGGAGATGGACCGGGCGACGCGAATTGACAGTGACCCACTCATTGAGGCCATTTCCAGAGAAGAACAGTATTTAGGACACCGTCCCATCGATCTACCGTTGGACGAACGAAAGATCCGATACACAGGGTTTAGCGATAAGTTGCGATTCATCCGTGAAGGATCTCATCTGGCGGATGCTCCCGCGGAAGAAGTCTGGGACTTTTCCTTGTCGTACCCTCCACAGTTTGTTTTGACGAAGGCGACGAAATTCGATATCGGCCCGGTAACAGCACAAGGAATACACGGTCACCGCATTCCAGGTGGTCGGTGGATTCCACTTTCACTGCTCGTCGAGGCAGGCGGATTCCAACCGTTTCAAGCGTGGCAGCACAAACTGACCACGGATACGCTTCCCGGGAACTTCTATTGCCTTCTCTCGCATCGCTGGACCGCGAGCCATCATCCAGACCCAAGTGGGATAAAGGCCGCAACTTTTGCTTGGCACATGGTCTATCAACTTTGCGACGCGGTACGGATCGCAGCAACTCGTGGTTTATGGGAGCCGAGGCTTTTTAATGAGGATTTCCGAAGACCAATTGGAGTCTTTGGGTCGGATATTGCAGAATCGCTGCTGGTCAACGTACTTCGGGCGGTTGGTCACGAAAAGTTCCTACTCGAGTACCACGAACACCAAACAGTGGAATCAGCCCAGTTAGGCATGACCATCATTTCCAATGTCGGCGACTTATTGTTGCAAAAAGGACTTCTCGAAAGCAGCACGGACGACGGCTGGCTTGGGCAGGCAGTCGGAGAGGTAGAAGCAATTCAGCCGCTCACCGAAGACTCCGCCGAAACTGCGGCGATCGAAGATCTCAACCTTCAGCGGCTTGAGCAGTTTCTCTGGAGGTCACCAACCCTCTGCAATCTGCTAAGCCGAATCCAGTGTTGGTACGACTACGGCTGTCTCCCGCAAACACCGCGGACGCAGGCCGAGGACGAATTGCTATCCACTGCACTCGCGAATTTGGAAGATATCCAAATGGTGGGGCGCACAATTGCCTTGATTGATGACCCTGTGGCATATCTGTCTCGCGCCTGGTGTACGCTCGAACTACTCGCAGCGGAAGGTTTTGGACGCGGAATCGACACGATTGGCGTTTCCCCGATTCGTTCAAACGACGCTATTTCTATCCATAGAACGCATTTGTGGGATCGACAACACATTATCTGGCGGGCACTTCTCGACACGGAATTGTTTCGCGTGCAAACCTTCCAGGAATGCATGTACCGATTGCGGCTTTACGTCAACGTGACAAGTGATCTTGACAGCATCTATTCCCGCCTCTTGGCTCTTGGTCCCCCAGAGAAAATGAGCTTTGATCCAAGCGAGATTCTCACCGGCGTCTTTCCTCTTCCAACGAACGATGACGGTGATTCCATCGTTTGGGCCAAACAATGGCCAGCACAGTCGTTCGCGAAGACACCAGGGGTTTTGTGCTCCACAATATCATTGCAAGGAGCGTTCAAGTTCGGCGAATGGAACGACGGTGACCTGGAACGCAAAAGGAATTTGCCTCCAATTGGTTTGATCCATCGACCGACATCCAGGAATGGTGGAGATCGTGAAACACCATCGTGCCATGTAGCTGTTATCGGATGTTGTGAAGGCGAGGCACTGATGTTGGCAAATTGGGTTCAAAATCACATTGGTGAGATCGAAACCCTCCTGGGGACGCGAGTGGTGTCATTTTCTTGGCTAGCTGTTGATGCTGCGCCTGTTGGTCATTTTCAGAATGGACGGCTGAGTGCATTTCCCATTCAGGCGGAAACCTGGGTCGTTATCGCGCACTCACTGCGTTTCAAGGACTGTAGGACGACCAAACTGTTGTGTGCGTTGGCAAAGAGGCAGGCGCGAACAGTCGCGTGCGTGGCATTTGATGATGCCTCCCAGAACGTGATGATTCACCGGGATACCATGCATCCGGAGTCGCGAAGTGGGAATGGTTGGTGGGCATCTGCCAAGCGTTATATGGCTGCTTGCTGGAACAGGCTTGGCTTCAAGCTGTCTCACACGTCTCCCAGTGAACCGCACAAGAATTCTGAAGAGTTTTGCATAATCGGAATCCCGCGAAAGGAATCTGCTTGGCCGATTCATTTCGGTGGCCTCTACCGCGGTTCTTTGTTGACTCATCTACTAGCGTGGCCGCGCGTGAACACTGCCATACCAAGTAACGAAGTCGCGACTTCAATGTCTTCCGAAGCACATCTTCAAGTCGCCGATGCAGCCGCCGATGCAGCCGCCGAAAACACTTCCCCAAAATCGCTACCGACGGATTTCGTCGATGTATTTGAATTGCTCGTGACGGAAAGGCGTGTGCGTGCCACTGAAGCATGGCAGATGCTCTGCAATGAACATGTGAACACGATCATCGACAACTTTTCGGAATGGAAGAACCACGTCGCCACTCTCGGGGGTGATCCACCAGCACGCAATGAGAGATCGCAGACACTTTGTGCTATTTCACAGACCCTCGACACAGAGCAACATCCGACACTGGCGTCTGCGATTGTCGAAGGCGACGAAATCGTCTTGACGGAAGTGTATCGAGTCTATGAATCAGGAATGTACTTTGACTCCGTGGCAATGCTTTTGCCAATTATTGCTGGATTAGAAAGAGTAGGCGGCTCAACCAGAGACGAATGGCTCGGGAAGATGTTTGGAATGCTGGGTTTGAGCTACTTCCGGATTCATGACTGGAACCGGGCGAAGGAGTTTACACAACGAGCATTGACGGAGTGTGAACGCACTCACGACGAAGCTGGCGTGAACGCATACCGGGCAAATTTGCGAATGATTTGCTCTGCAGATCCGTCGAGTGATTCCGCCATCTGCCGAAAGTTCATTGCCCAGGCACAACAGTTGTCCGATTCGGGGTGGTTCGACAAAAGTAACAAAGTTCTGCTCGAAGTTCTGCAAAAACTCGAATCGACTGCTGACCTCCGTGAGTACCGCCCCAAGACATTTGGTTTACTCGGCTCGAATTGGTTTCGATTGCAGGACTTTTCTCAAGCTGAGCACTTTACGTCGCAAGCTCTTCAAGAAGCGATGCAACAACGGGATGCTGCAGCGATGATGATTTACAAAGCGAATCTCGACGCCATCTCTCGTGGTGCGGGGCTGGAGGTGGCATCGGAAATCGGTAAATGAATCAACACGGTCTGATATGCGTTTGTGACAACTGTCATTGGCACATTGATTCGTCTGCTGACTAGCGATGGGGTTGCGCAGGGCATCCGTCAATCGAAGTCGTCATCCGTCTCAATTGGGAATGAATTGCGCCAAATTTGGAATCGCGCGCAGCTCCTCCCAGCTTCTGTGGTTCCCCGGCGACTGGGTCCTGCAAAAGCAGATCGCCCTCGCGTTCGACCGTCCAAACGACAATCGAACCCTTCGAAGTTGCTGCAATCCATGGCTGCTGCCCAGGTCCAAGAAGAACTTCCGGCGATCCATCGCCTGCTGCCGCGTAGACATTCCCATCGCGTCGCCAGACTGTTTCAATCGAACCGTTCGGCTCTACCGCCAGCATTCCGCCATCCATCGGACAGGCATCCAGATGCCGTGTTCCTGAGCCCAGTTTTTTTGCCGGTGAAAACGATCTGCCATTGTCTGAAGACGAAGCGATGTACATATCTCTGTCACCGTCGATCGAGTTTCGAAACATGACGTATGACACTAAAATTTCGATCGCTCATTAGCCGCCCAGCCACCATCATCAAAACGCACGATCACAACGTGGATGACGCCGCTCACAAGGCGCGAAGTCGCCAGGAAAGTTTTGTACTCCCGCGTCTCCATGGCACCGCGACACTGATACGTCATCGATTTCCAGCCGTCCGCATGAACGGCAAGCTTTGAGAGACTGATGCGATGGACCAGCCGTTGGATTGTGCTGCGCTTGCGGACGCTTCGACTGTTTCTTACCCTTAGCCATCCGTGGCTCCTTCGGTGTTTTAGAAGCTTGGTAACACCTGAATCATTGTCGTGAGCCTTGGTATTTCTGAAAACATCAATTCCCAGCGGCGATGAATTCCTCGTTTAACGTGCGGTGTTTCAGCACCGTAGTGTTCCCAGGGTCAAATGCCAATCTTCCAAAACTCAAAATCCCGAGCCCACCGCATGCAGCCATATTTGCCTCGACAATTCACCTTACTGCTGGTCTGCCTCCTGATGAC
>Ga0105048_10010345_pt1 | contig 14787 bp, 8 predicted proteins | sample MAT05_FD_78382 | JGI IMG/M metagenome (GOLD analysis project Ga0105048, IMG submission 78382) | Freshwater microbial communities from Lake Fryxell liftoff mats and glacier meltwater in Antarctica - MAT-05 | ecosystem: Environmental > Aquatic > Freshwater > Ice > Liftoff microbial mat | place... | reverse complement strand
TGCCGCCGGCGATCTGCAAAACACGCCGGCGTTTGAGTTGTTCAGCCGCTCGCACCTCAGCCTGGGCACGCTGCATTTCCGCATCGCAGGCTCGTCGTTCCGCGTTGGCGCGGATCGAAGCAACTTCTGCGGCTACCGCGCTGGCATCGACAAACCGCTCAGCCGGTTCGAATGCCAGGCAGCGCTTGGCCAGGGCGATCACTTCGGGTTCGACGCCGCTGGCGTCCAGTCGCGCGAAGGCTTCGCCCACGTTGCCACGAATGGCGTCGCGCAGGATCGAATCAACACTCTTGCCGGTATAAGGCGGCTTGCCGGTCAGGATGACGCAGAGGATAGCCCCCAGGCTAAAGACATCGGAGCGTTGGTCGATGCGTTCGGTGTCGCCGCCGGCCTGCTCCGGGGACATGTAGGCAGGGGTGCCCATGATGCTGCCGGGCCGCGTGTCCGAATCACGCACGGCATTGATCAACGTGGCGGAAGGCGGCGTCTCGTCCCGTCGCTCACGCTCCGGGCTCTGATTGGGTCTGAGCACTTTCGCCAGGCCCCAATCCATGACCTGCACTTCACCGAAACTGCCGACCATGACGTTGCTTGGTTTGAGATCGCGATGAATGACGGCATGGGCGTGAGCATAGCCGACGGCCTGGCAGATCGCCTCGAACACCGCAAGCCAGTTGGGATGTTCCCCCGTAGGGTTCTCTTGCATTTCATCAAGAGTTCTCCCCTTGATCAGTTTCATCGCCAGGTACGGCCCGCCGCCCGGCAGCGTGCCGATTTGGTAGACGGCCGGAATGCCCGGATGCTGCAACTGGCCGGTGATCCGTGCTTCCTCCATGAATCGCTCGGCGGAGCGGGCATCGGCCGCGAACTTATCTTGCAAGAGCTTCACGGCGACCTCGCGATTGATCGCCAAGTCATTCGCCAAGTAGACAACACCCATACCGCCGGCGCCGATCTCCTTGACGATCGTGAAGCCGGGAACGTCGGGAAAGGGGGAGTGCGGCCGCGATGACTCCAGCGTGGTCGCGGAATCGCCGACGAGCGTTTCCTTGCGCACCGGGGCATCGGGACCGGCCACAGTGGGCTGAAAATGCGGATCGTTCATTTCGGGCAACCTTGGAGGGAACAGTTGTCTCTGTTTTACGAAGTGGGATGGGGCTGCGCAACGAAGATCGGCTAGAGGCGGGACTCAAGCAAAGATTGTCTTCGCTGGAGTCCCGCCTTCAGGCGGTCTTGCCTGCGGGATGGAGTGGTCGCACGAAGACCGGCTCAAGCCGGGACTCCAGCGAAGAGGATGCCTTCGTTGCAAAACGAGCGGGCGGACGCCAGCGTTATTTTGGCGCGAGCAACTTCCGCGCCGTACCCATCGTTGTAATTGATTCCGGACATTCGGGCATGATTCCGGAGGCCTGGGCATGATACCGGCGGTTTAGGATGATTCCGAAAATGGGTGGCGCGGTGTCCGGAATCATTACACCCCCGGGTCGGTCCCGCCCTCGATTGGTTCGCCCAGGTCGTCGGCCACTTCGCGGAGGATCTCGTAGACTTCGCCCATGCGGGCCGGCCGGCGTTCGGGGTTGAAGGCCAGGCAGGAGTGGATGAAGTCGCTTAACTTCTCCGGAACATTGGCGTTCAGTTCCTGGACCGGTTTCAGCATGGCCTTCCAGGTCTTTTCGGTCATGCGGCCGTCGGGAATGGCCGAGGATGGGGGTAGCTTCAGTGTCACGAGCCGGTACATGGTGGCGCCGAAATTGAAGAGGTCGGTCTTCTCATTGATGGCCTTGCTCTTCACCGTCTCCGGAGCCATGTATTCGGGGGTGCCCTGGATGCGTTCCTTGGTCTCGCCCTTGACGCCCGCCAGACCGTAGTCGAGGATCTTCACGTCGCCGCGCTTACTGAGCATGATGTTGTTCGGCTTGAGGTCCGCGTGATAAACGCCGCGGCGGTGCATGTGCATCAGGCCCATACTGACCCGGGCGAGGACTGGGACAAGCTTGATCATCGGCATCGGCGGCACCAGGTCGAGCGTCTTGCCGTTGACGTACTCGACGAGCAGGTTGACCGACTTGACCCGGAAAAACCAATCTTTCCGGGTTTCCAGGGCGTAGATCTTGATCAGGTTGGGGTGGGAAAGCATCTGGGCAATTCGGAATTCGTGGCGGGCCTGTTCGAGGAACTTCAGTTCCTCCTTCCCGTCGATCGAAACCGTCTTGAGGGCGTATTCGCGCGAATCTTCCTGACGGCGGACGTGTAGAATGGTGCTGTGAGCGCCTTTGCCCAGCGTGCCCAGGATTTGGTATTTGCCGATCCGCGCGAGCGTGGTCACTTCGTATCCTTGTCAGGTCTGTGGGGAATCGCGTTCTCAGAGAATCTTAATGGATCACACGGGTCGCGGGTAGCGGAGCGGACGAACCATGAACGTCGAGCATCGCGAAAAACGGACGCAAGCCTATGGCCGGGAGTTCTTTGCCCGCGTCGATCGGCACGGCCCGTTGCCCTTCTCACCCGGCTGGTTTGACGATTTGATGATGAATTTCACGATGAGCCAGGAAGCCCTCAAGGTCCAGCTGTTCCGCTTCATCGACGCCCTTCCCCTTCTCAAAAATCACGAAACGATCGCCACGCATCTTCGTGAATATCTCGAAGTGGCGAGCGATCACTTGCCCTGGTGGGTCCGTTGGGGGACGAAGTTGCTGCCGCGTAAGGGCTTCGGCGGCCGGATTCTAGCCGACACCGCCCGCTGGAACGCCACCCATCTGGCTCGTCGCTTCATCGCGGGCTCGAACGTCGAAGAAGCCCTGAAGACGGTCCGCCGCCTGCGTCAACAATCACTCGGGTTCACGATCGATCTATTGGGCGAAGCCACGATCACCGAGACCGAGGCCGACGCCGTACAGCAGCAATATTTCGACCTGCTCGACGGCCTGGGCCGGGAGGTGAATCGTTGGCCCGAGATCCCGCTCATCGATCGCGACGACCGCGGCGAGTTGCCGCGTGTCAACGTCTCGGTCAAGTTCACTGCCCTGTTCAGCCAGTTCGACCCGATCGACCCGGTCGGAACGAGCGCCGCCGTCCGCCGGCGACTACGGCCCATTCTGCGTTCCGCGCGGGAACAGCGGGCCTTCGTGAACATCGATATGGAGCAATACGCCTTCAAGGACACCACGCTCCGGATCTTCCGCGAGATTCTCGACGAGCCCGAGTTCCGCGATTGGCCGGACGTCGGCATCGCCATCCAGGCCTACCTGAAGGACACCGAGAGCGATCTGCGTTCGTTGCTCGCCTGGGCTCAGCAACGCGGTACGCCAGTCTGGGTGCGGCTCGTGAAAGGAGCCTACTGGGATTTCGAGACGATCCAGGCCGCCCGCGAGGGCTGGCCGGTCCCCGTCTTCACCCAAAAGTGGCAGAGCGACGGGAATTTCGAAAGCTGTTCCCGTTTGCTGATGGAGAATCACGAATGGTTGCGGCCAGCCTTCGGCAGCCACAACATACGTAGCATTTCGTCCGTCCTTGCCCTCGCAGATGAGTTCCAGGTGCCGAGCGCCCGCTACGAATTTCAGATGCTCTACGGCATGGCCGACGAGTTCGCGAGTGTCCTCACCGGCATGGGGAAGCGAGTCCGCATCTACACGCCTTATGGCCAACTTCTACCGGGCATGGCCTATCTTGTCCGCCGTTTGCTCGAAAACACTTCCAACGAATCGTTCCTGCGTGCCAGCCATCGCGACGATATCGTCGAGGAGACCTTGCTCATGAATCCTCAGTTGAAGGGGGCGGCGATCCGCAACGGCCGACCAGCCACGGTCCCGGCAGGCTTCCAGAATGAGCCCCTCAGCGATTTCTCGCGGGAGACGAACCGCATCGCCATGGAGCAGGCACTCGCCCAGGTGAAGAGCGAGTTCGGACGCGAGTATCCGCTGGTGATCGACAATCGCGAGATCACGACGGGAAAATGGATCGAGTCGCTCAATCCGTCACACTCGCGGCAAGTCGTGGGCAAGTGTGCCCAGGCGGCTCCCGAGCATGCGGAAGCGGCCATCCGGGCTGCAACGTCGGCGCTGGACCCCTGGCGCGAGACGTCGGTGAAAGAACGAACGGATCATCTTCTTCGCGCGGCCCAATTGTTGCGCGAGCGCCGGTTCGAGTTCTCGGCCTGGGCGGTCCACGAGTGCGGCAAACCCTGGCGCGAGGCCGATGCCGACGTGGCCGAGGCGATCGACTTCTGCGAATACTATGCCCACGAGATGCGCCGTCTGGCCGTGCCGCGCCGCCGCGATCTGCCGGGCGAGGAGAACGTAACGATCTACGACGCCCGCGGCGTGACGGTCGTCATCGCCCCCTGGAACTTCCCTCTGGCGATTCTCTGCGGGATGACCACGGCCGCGCTCGCGGCCGGCAACACCGTCGTCATGAAACCGGCGGAACAATCGTCCGTCATCGCGGCCAAGTTTATGGAAGTATTGCGCGATGCCGGCTTCCCGCCGGGCGTAGTCAACTACCTCTCGGGCGTCGGCGAAGAGATTGGCCCGACGCTGGTCGATCACCCGGAGACGGCCCTGATCGCCTTCACGGGGTCGCTCAATGTCGGCATGGCCATCAATTTGCAAGCGGCCCGGCGGGCGCCGGGCCAAGAACACGTCAAACGTGTCATCGCCGAGATGGGGGGAAAGAACGGGGCGATTGTTGATGCCGATGCCGATCTCGACGAAGCGGTCCGCGGCGTCGTCGACAGCGCCTTCGGTTACCAGGGCCAAAAGTGCTCGGCCGGATCGCGGGCGATCGTGCTGGAGCCGATCTACGATCAATTTCTCTCTCGGCTGATCGAAGCGACGCGCAGCCTGACCGTCGCGCCGGCCGAGTCGCCCGGTTGCTCCGTCGGCCCGGTCATCGACCAAGAGGCTCGTGACCGCATTTTGAAGACCATCGACATCGGTAGATCGGAAGCCCGACTCGTCTACGCGGCCGATGTCGGTTCTCTTCGCGAGGAAGGCTACTACGTCGGCCCGCACATCTTCGCCGACGTGCCGCCGCAATCAACCATCGCCCAAGAAGAGATTTTTGGACCGGTTCTCTCGGTCATCAAGGCGTCAAGCCTTGACGACGCCCTGCGGATCGCCAACGGCACCAAGTACGCGTTGACCGGGGGCATCTTCTCGCGGAGCCCGAAGAACATCGAGGAAGTGAAACGCCGTTTCCGCGTCGGCAATCTCTACATCAATCGCAAGATCACCGGGGCACTCGTCGATCGCCAACCGTTCGGCGGCTTCAAACTTTCGGGCATCGGCTCGAAGGCCGGCGGACCCGATTATCTGTTGCAATTCCTGATCCCGCGCACCATCACGGAGAACACGCTCCGCCGTGGATTCGCGCCGGAAACGGACAGTTGAGTCGAGCGTTGCTATTCTGATAGCATGTTCTGGCGACTACTCTTCGCGTTCGTTCTCTTCGCGGTGCTCGGCGCCTACGGCGTCCTCGTCATCCTTCATTTTTGGAACGTGACTTCGCTTCCACGCCTGATCCTCCCCATCGGGCTCGGCCTCCTTGCCGGCATCCCTGCGGCGTTTCTCACCCGGCGATTCGTGCGTCCTATTCGAGAACTGACCGAAGGCGCGCAGCGGCTGGCCGAGGGGGAATATGGCCATCGCATTCATGGCGGCGTCTGGGGCGAGAGCCGATCGCTGGCCCGCACCTTCAATTCGATGAGCATGCGGCTCGAAGCCCAGTTTCATCAACTCGAGGCCGACCGGCATCAACTGCGAACGCTCCTGGGCGGCATGGTGGAGGGCGTCGTCGCCCTCGGGCCGGACCAACGAATCCTTTTCGCGAACGAAGCGGCCGGTCGGTTGCTCGACTTCAATCCGCAAACGGCCGTTGGCCGACCAATCTGGGAAGTGACGCGCCTGCCGCGGATTCAAGAAGTACTCTCCAAGGCCATGAATGAGACTGAAGCCCGACGCGAAGAACTCGACTGGAAAGGGCCGACCTCCCGGCAACTCGCCATTTACGTGGCATCGCTCCCCGGCGATCCGGCGCCGGGCGCGGTCCTGGTGCTCCACGATATGACGGACCTTCGCCGGCTGGAGCGTTTGCGGCAAGACTTCGTCGCCAATGTCTCACACGAACTCAAGACGCCGCTGTCAGTGATCAAGGCCTGCATCGAAGCCCTGATCGACGGCGCCGTCGACGATCTCGAAGCAAGGCGGCCGTTCCTGGATCAAATTGCCGATCAGGGCGAACGGTTGCATGCGTTGATTCTTGATCTCATCAGTCTGGCTCGGATCGAATCAGGGGAGGAAGTGCTCGAATTTCAGCCCTTGCGTCTTGATGAGTCAGTCGCGGATTGCCTCGATCGGCATCAACCGCTGGCTGAAGCAAAGCGACTCAACCTGAAAGCTGAGCCGCCTTCAATTAGCTCCGCCGTCTGGGCCGACGAAGAAGCACTTTCGCAAATCCTCGATAATCTCGTCGACAACGCGGTCAAATACACGCCGGAGGGGGGCTTTGTATGCGTTCGCTGGCTGGCGAGCGGCAGTCAGGTTCAGATCGAAGTGGAAGACAGCGGCGTCGGCATCCCCGAGCGTGATTTACCCCGCATTTTCGAGCGTTTCTACCGGGTCGACAAAGCACGATCCCGAGAGCTGGGAGGCACTGGCCTCGGCCTCGCCATCGTCAAACACCTCGTCCAGATCATGAAAGGAAGCGTGAAAGCCGCGAGCCAGCAGGGAAAAGGAACCATCTTCACCGTCACGTTGCCCGCGGCCCACGACGGCTGAATCCAGGCCTGTTTCTGATTCTCGCTCTATCTACATCATTTCTTCACAATCGACGGATAAAACAGTCCCAGATCTGTCCCGACTCTCTCCGACTCGCTCTGAAGGGGGACGCCGTGTCCAGGCTCTATTCCGACATCATGAACCAACGGTCGTCCGTTGGTCGCGGCTCGATCGATACCAGTAAATCGAAGCTAAAATTTGACGTTTCGAACGTGGAATTTTGGTATCCGGGCAAACAAGCTCTGTTCAACATCAATCTGACGATCCCCGAACGATCCGTCCTCGCGCTAATCGGCCCTTCCGGCTGTGGAAAGTCGACCTTCCTACGGTTGCTCAACCGAATGAATGACCTCATTGACGGGGCGAGTCACAAAGGGAAGATCGCTCTCGACGGCAACGAAATATACGGTACGGATGTCAACTTAGTCGACCTGCGCCGCCGGGTTGGCATGGTCTTCCAGAAGTCGAACCCGTTCCCGAAATCAATCTACGAGAACATCGTCTACGGTCCGCGCGTTGCAGGAGTGCGAGATCGCGCCAAGCTCGATACGACGGTCGAACGCTGCTTGAAGCAGGCGGCCCTATGGCCGGAAGTAAAAGATCGTCTTCACGCCAATGCGATGGAGCTTTCCGGCGGCCAGCAGCAGCGATTGTGCATCGCTCGCTCGCTCGCCACGGACCCGGAAGTCCTGCTGATGGACGAACCAGCCTCGGCTCTCGATCCGCAGTCGACCTCGCGAATCGAAGACCTGATCTTTGAACTGAAGAAGGACTACACGATCGTCATCGTCACGCACAACATGCAGCAAGCGGCGCGGGTTTCCGATTCGACGGCCTTCTTCTTCGAAGGCAAGCTCATTGAGACCGGCCCGACCGAACAGATCTTCACCCGGCCGATTGTGAAACAAACTGAGGATTACATCACGGGGCGATTTGGATAATACTGAAGAGATCATCGAACCGACGTCATCGAACGATGATCGCTGACCCGTTATCCAATCACAAGGTGAGTGATGTCGAAACATTTGGAGCGAGACCTCGAGAACCTGCAACGGCAGATTCTGGTCATGGCCGGTTCCGTGGAGGAGGCGATTTACAAATCGATCCAGGCTCTGCGTGAACACGATAAGGCGCTCGCTCAGGAAGTCATCGCCGGCGACAACAAAGTGGACGAACTCGACAACGTCGTCACCGAGGAGTGCCTGAAGCTGCTCGCGCTGCATCAGCCGGTCGCGAAAGATCTACGGCGGATCGCCACCGTCTTCATGATCGCGACCGATCTGGAGCGCATGGGAGATCTCGCCTCGGACATTGCCGAGCGCGCGGTCACTCTGGCGAGGCCGGGGATGATCCCGATCCCCGACAAGTTGCCGCGCATGACGGACATGACGACTTCCATGGTCCGGCAGAGCCTGGATGCATTTGTGAATCTCGACGGCAGGCAGGCCCGGCGCGTCATCCGGCTTGATGACGAAGTCGACCGCTACAACGACGAAATCATTGAAGAACTGATGGCGCGCATGAAGGCCTCGCCCGACGCCATTGAGCCGAATCTCTCCCTGTTCTCCGCAGTCCGGCATCTGGAGCGGATCGCGGACCATGCCACCAACATCGCCGAGGACGTGCTCTATTTGGTCGATGGTGAAATTGTTCGCCATCGACACCAAGCTATCGCGGATGACTAAAGAAATGATGCTTCATCCCCGTTTATTTAACGGCGACGCCCCGAGCGTCGCGGAACCCATGGCTCAACCACGCATTCTGATCATCGAAGACGAGCGCGGGCTCATCCAGTCGCTGACGTGGTACTTCAACCGCGAAGGTTACGAGACAATCGTCGCCTCCGACGGGACGGAAGGCCTGCGTAAAGCACAAGCCCAGGCGCCGGATGTCATCTTGCTCGATCTCATGCTCCCCGGCTTGGGCGGGCTCGATGTCTGCCGGGAATTGCGGTCGAGCGATCGCACTCGCGAAATCCCCATCATCATCATCACCGCCCGAGCCGAGGAGACCGATCAGGTCGTCGGCTTCTCGATGGGGGCGGACGACTACGTCACCAAGCCGTTCAGCAACAAGGTCCTCCTGCAACGCATCAAGGCCCTGCTCCGCCGTGTCGACGGTGGGACCGAGCCGAACGACGTCGTCGAACATCTCGGCATCCGCATCGACCGCATCCGCCATCAGGTGTCGGTGGGAAAAGAAGTTCTGGAAGTGACGCCCACCGAGTTCCGCCTGCTCGAAATCATGTTGCGGCAGCCCGGCCGGGCGTTCTCACGGCATCAACTGATGGACGCCGCCATCGGCGAAGGATCGATCGTCCTCGAACGGACAATCGACGTGCATATCAAAACGCTCCGCCGCAAGTTGGCCCTCAAGGGCGCCGTCGGCGAACTCATCGAGACGGTCCGCGGCGTCGGCTACCGCTTCCGCGAAACCCCGCCGGAAGTCGAGGCGAGCCGGAAAGCGGAATAAGGGAGCGTCCGACAGGCATTGCACATGGAACGGATTCACGTCGTAGGCGCGGGGGGCATTGGGTGCGCGATCGCCTATGCGCTGGATGCTGGCGGCATGCCGGTGACGATTGTCGAACGCAGCCCGGTCAAACTGGCAGCGGCATTGCGGGAAGGCGTGCGGGTCGATCAACGACCGGCCCGGATGATCCCGTTCGCGGCGTTCGATGAATGGAAGCCCGAATCCCACGCCACGATTCTGCTTTGCACTAAATGTTACGACAACGCGGAGGTCCTGTCGCGATTGCCGGCGACCGTAACGCTCGTGCCGATTCAGAACGGTTTTGACCCTGCCCTTGAACGCCTCGGGCATGTCCTGGAAGGGATCGCGTCGTTCGTTTCAGAATGCCCGGCCGACCGACCACACACGCGGATCACGCGTGCGGGAGCGTTGCACTTGGGGCCGCGCCGACCGACCGAGGAGCCTAACTTACTTTCGAAATTGGTGGAAGCGTTTCGCCGAGCGGGGCTCTTCCGTGTCGTCGAAGTCGCGGCAATCGAACCCTTCAAGTACACGAAGCTGATGTACAATGCAGCCATTTCTCCCCTCGCCGCCGCTGCGGGGATTGACAATGGCAAGTTGCTCTCCAATGCCACGGCACGCCGGCTCTTTTTCGACTTCATCCAGGAAAACTACCGCATCCTCTCCGCGGCCGGGATTCCGCTGGGCAAGATCGGGCCGCTGAAACCCGCGACGGTGGTGGCCATCTTGAAACGCCGTTGGATCGCCCGCCTCTTCGCTTTTGCGTTCGAACCGTCGCTGCGTGGGACCTACTGTTCGATGGCCCCGGACCTGCCGCGCGGCCGCACGGAGATCGACTTCTACAACCAACGACTGGTCGACCTGGCGGGCGATCAGCCCTGTCCGCTGAACCGGGCGGCGGTGACGATTATCAAACGGATGGAACGGGAACGACTTGAGCCACGGCAAGCGATGCTCTACGAATTCGCGAAGGCTTTCGCCGCAAGAGGTTAGCTAATCAACTTTTGTCCTTCCATCTTTCGCAACTGTGCGACTCGCCGTCATTTACCAGGTTCGCTATTTTGCTCCCAGATCACCAATCTCGAATCAATTTTGCTACTTCCGAGAAATTTAATTGGGTAAGCACATTAACATTGCCGATTCTACGGATGGTGAGGGTCGCCGTCGGTTTTGAGGAGTCGTTGAATGCAACGGGCAGCGGTGCTATTCTTGTTGATCACGGCAGCCGCCTGCGGCCTATCGTCGCGACTCATGGCCCAGCCGTTGCGCGACGTCCTCACCCCTCCACCGGTTTCTGAACCGACGTCTGACGAAAACGCGGATCGTGTATTCAACTCCTACAACGATTACTTCTCCACGCGGTTCGATCTGCGACACGACACGGGGCCCGGCGTCGGCTATCGCAAAAGTTTCACGACCTTCGGCGCCTTCGTCCCGCTTTATCAAATGGGACCACAGATCATTCTCATGGACGCCCGCGCCTTCGTTTCGAACACCGGCGAGGGGGGCGGGAATTTGGGCTTCGGGTATCGCTTCTTCGATGAATCAACCAACCGCATCTGGGGCATCAACTCCTTTTACGATTATCGCGATACCGGCAACAACAGTTTTCATCAATGGGGCCTCGGTTTCGAGTCGCTCGGCGATCGCCTCGATTTTCGGTTCAACGCCTATTTGCCAGGCGGCAATCGTTCGGTCGCGGCCGAATTTTTCTCCCAGCGAACCCAAACGACGACTTCGCTGGCCGGCGCACCGTTATATCAGGGCCGCAATTTGGTCTTGAATCTGGCGTCTCAGAACACGATTTTCACCGATCGCTACCGGCAGTATGAATCGCCCATGGGCGGGTTCGATTTTGAGTTCGGCGGCCCACCTTGGTTTGCCGCGCGTGAAAAGTTAACCGCTTATGCCGGGGCGTACCATTTTCAGGGGTCAGGCGTTCCCCAGGCATGGGGTGTTCGCAGCCGCGTTCAGTGGAATCCCTTCGAGTGGGTCTCGCTGAATCTCAGCCTGAGCCACGATAAAGTGTTCGACACCACGCTCGCCTGCTCCGCTGCCTTCTACTTGCCGGCGCCGATGGCGCGCCAGCGCGACGCGCGGACCCGAAACCGCGGCGAACGGCTCGACGAGCCGATCATTCGCAACACCAATATTGTCGTCAAAGAATCGGAAGTCTTCGAGCGTGCGGTCGGGCGTCAAACCTTTACGACATTCTCCCAGCAACTGGCCATCAATCCGGCCACGGGCCAACCGATCATTATTGTTCATGCCGACGGCAACGCGACGAACGCCGGCGACGGCTCGTTCGAGAATCCGTTCCGCACGCTGACGTCGCTTCAGAATGGCTCGAACCCGGGCAACATCCTCTTGCTGCATGCCGGCAGCCGGTTCACGGAAGCCGTCATTCTCCAGGACAATCAGCGACTGCTCGGCGACGGCGACAGCGCCCGCCATTCCGTGGCGACCGTTCAGGCCGGCGTGATCGCACTGCCCCGCACCAACGCCCTGGCCGCTCAACCGATTCTGACCGGCTCGTTCACGCCGCTGGTTCAACTCGCGAACGGGAACCAGGTTTCGGGGCTCACGCTCACCAGTTCTCCGCTCGCGATCATGGGAACGAACGTCCAGAATTTCACAATCGATCGCAACTCGATCCTTAACAATCAGCAGGGAATCATTCTCGTCAACGCCTCGGGCGTCGGTCGCATCACTGATAACGTCATCAGTGGAACTGCAACCGGCGCGGGAGTGCGCCTGGAAAGCACGAGTCCGACTCCCTTGGATTTGACCATCTCGGAAAACACCTTGCGCAACAGCGGCACGAATGGCGGCATCTTCATGAATCTGGGCGGCAACTCCCGCGTGACCACGAATATCTTAAATAACCTCTTCGAGAATCACACGGAGGCCGGCATCGCCCTGACGACAACGGACACAGCACAGGTAAACGCTCGCATCGTGAACAACCGCCTCGATCTCTCGACAAACGCCACGGGACAGGGCATCCGCCTCATCTCGACGAACGCATCCACGATTACTTCGACCATCACCGACAACTTCATTGCCACCGGGGCGAACGGTGCGGGTGTCTTCGCCCGATCGACAAACACTTCCACGTTCAACACCACTCTGCTGCGCAATCAGGCGTCGGGTTCGCTGAATGGCGTCGACGCCCTGGCGACCGATACGTCGGTCATGACCGCCATTGGCGAAAACAACATCTTCCGCCAGAACGGTGCGCAGGGCGCCAATTTCGTGAGTGACACGAACGCCACGATTCGCGGACGATTCAACAACAACCAGTTCCTCAACAACGGCGACAGCGGATTCCGCTATCAACAGCAAGGTGCGTCGACGTTGAATGTGTTCGGGGTTCAGAACAACCTGTTCGCGGGGAACGCGAACCAGGGATTGAATATCAACAACGACGCCGGCCAAATCGGTCTTCGGCTCACCGGCAACCAGAGCGACAACGGCTATCTTCTCGATCAGAATGGCGGCGTCTTCAATGCGGAAGATGGCTATTTGAATCAGACAACCGGCACGGTGACCACGAACGCCGGCACGATCACGACGATCCCGCCCGGGTCGTTGATCATCCCCTGAGCAAATAGAAAGCCCCGGGACGGCCGTCCCGGGGCTTTTGTTACTTCATCAGCATCTTCAGCTTCCGCCGGGCTTCCTCTTGCCGGCCTTCTTTCTGGCCGCGACGGTCGTGATCGTAAAGCTTGACCGCTTTGGTCCAGACTTCCTTCGCCTTATCCGTCAATTCAAGTTTGAAGTAGACGTCGCCCAGGTGGTCCCACACGGTCGGATCCTCGGCTCCTTGATACATTGCCGCGGATTTCTCGAGCAATTCCCGAGCCTCGGTTAGCTTCCCTTTTCGGAAGAGTACCCAGCCGAGACTATCAAGATACGCCGCATTCTCGGGATCTTCCTCGGGATCGTCGCGCCGCTGGATGTGGTCGACTTCCAGCGCCCGGCGGATCATCTTCTCGGCTTCTTCCAGACGCTGATTGCGGTCCGCCCACTGGTAGCCCAAGTTGTTGTTGGCGCCGGGATCGTTCGGGTCGTCTTCCAAGATTTTCAGCAATTGCTCCTCGGACTTCACATGATCACCCTTCAACTGGTAGACCCCTGAAAGCGTATTGCGAACCTGCTTGATCTCCGCCGCGGCGACCACATCCTTGAGCAATTCCTCGCACTCGGCGATCGCTTCCTTATAACGCTCCGCACGAGCCAGGATGTGAGCCTTACGGCAGCGCTCGAACACTTTGCCCGCTTCGGTCGAGAGCTTGATCGCCTCGTCGATCTCCCGCAATGCCAGGTCAGGCTTATCCGTCTCGCTCAGAGCCTGCGCCAAGCTGCGTCGAAAGAGGAGAATGTTGGTGGCCTCCGCCTTGCGTGGGCCATCAAGGGCGTCGCGGCACAGGGTGATGACTGCATCATACTTATGTTGCCGCCAGAGCACTTCGAGAAGGCCGGCGTATACGGATGCCTCGTGCAGGTCAGGCGTCTGCGTCAAACAGCGGCGGAAAAAGATCTCGGCCTTATCGAGTTGATGCGTCCGCCCGGCGAGCGACGCCAGGAATTGCCAGGTCTCGTTTTTGCGATGGCGTTGGCCGCGAAGTTCGTCGAGGGCCACGGGCAGCAACGCATTCACGATCCCCGGTTCGCCCCGCAACACCTGAAGCATGAGCCTGCCGCGCTCGCGGGCCGCCTCACGAACATCTGCCCCGATATCCTCCTTCGAGGTGACCGTAACCAGCATGGAGTCAAATAGATCAAGCACGTCGACCATCTTGTCGGCGGACTGGTAAACCTTGAACAGGCCACGATAAATGTCGGCATGGGCGAAGCGCGTCGCCAGCTTCCGGTAGAGCGCCTCGGCCGCCGCGAAATTCTTGGCGTCGCGGGCCAGTTCCTTGCCGTAAAGCAGTTGAATCGCCAACACGTCCGGTGAGCGTTCCGCGTGTTTTTTCAGCATGGGCAGCACATCGGCGTCGCGGCCCCGCTTTCGCAGGACGTCCATCTGTTGTTCATAAGGCTCCGGGTCGGCGGGCCGTTGTTCGAGGTAGGCGTCGAAGAACCACGAAGCTTCATCCCATTTTGCCTGAGCCATGCTGGCCTGGGCCATGTTCCAGTTCAACCGCACGGCCTTGGACTGAATTTGCGGATCGGAATGACGGGCCAGGAAGTCGCGTGATTCCTGAAACGCTCGCACCGCCTCCGCGAAACGCTTTTCCTTGAGATGAGCGTGGCCGACTTTCTCGAACGCTCGAGCCGTGGCGATGGCATGTGCTTCCGCCGTGAGCGTTTCGCCGCCGACAAGCCAGGCCCGTTCCTCGATCAAATGCTGGGCTAGAGCGCGGTAGCTGACGATTGAGCCGGCGTTGTCGCCTTGTTTCTCTTGCAACTCCGCGAGATCGGTCAGCATAAAGTAGTGGCGATCAGGCCGTTTGTCGGCTCGGTTGCTTTTCACCCCTTGCGAGAGCGACTCGATCGCCTCGACGACACGACC
>Ga0105048_10010342_pt1 | contig 14789 bp, 10 predicted proteins | sample MAT05_FD_78382 | JGI IMG/M metagenome (GOLD analysis project Ga0105048, IMG submission 78382) | Freshwater microbial communities from Lake Fryxell liftoff mats and glacier meltwater in Antarctica - MAT-05 | ecosystem: Environmental > Aquatic > Freshwater > Ice > Liftoff microbial mat | place... | reverse complement strand
TTGGGATCTTTCAAAGTTACAGCCCTTGAACCAGGAAGAGTCAAACCGAATCATGCAGATAGCTGTAGGGTTCAAGGGAAAGGCGGTCATTGACGTTAGAAAAGACGGTCAGGCTCGGCTTTGGAGTGCCCCTTTGGATGAGTCGTGGCAAGAGACTGAAGAACCGACCAGGCGATTGGATAAGCAATGTGAGGATAAAATCTCTTACGTCAGCATGAGTCAATCTGATGAGAAAATCGCTTTGGTGAAGAGAACTGGTGGAGTTTGCCTCATCAAAGACTATACAGGAGACGAATTGCCTGATGACGGCGATCGCGGAACTGAACATGATTTATCGACAATGCCCGTTAAAACAGCAGACTTTGGTCCAGGAGATTTGCAAATTACGACTGTGGGAACAAAGACTGTGGGAACAAAGGATGAAGTGACTTTTTGGGATGTAGATTCACAGAACGTAGATGGATCTCCCTTACCTGAAAATGAGAAAGTCGAGAAAGTCATATTCAGCTCAGATAAGCAGCAAGTTATGATTTTAGGAAATGGAATGGCTCGATTGCAGGATCGTGGCAGGAAAGAATGGCTGAGTAAAAGGATTAAGGAGAGTTTAGGCGGCGTAAATAGCGCTGGCTTTAGCCAAAATGGAAAGTATGTTGGTATGGCAGGTAAAAACGGTGGGGTTTTTCTATGGTTACTCTCGGAAAAAACCATCGAGCAATACCTCCCAACAGTAAAGCTACAAGAGCATACAGGCAGAGCTTGGATTAGTTTCAGCTCTGATAAAGAGCATATAGTTACAGTTGGAGAAACTGATAAAACTCTCCGACTCTACAAACTCAGAAAACCAGAAGTAAAGGACTCCGAAGAAGTCTCTATCTTGGAAACGTCGAGGTCTTCTGGGCAGCCTCAAACTGTACAGAATTCAGAACCAGACATTCTTGAATGGTCAGTCAATGTTGGACAAGAGCCAACCGATGTAAAATTCAGTCCAGATGGTCAGTTGATTGCAGTGACCCAGATTGATGGCAAAATTGAACTCTGGGATCTGAGAAAACGATTGGTTTTTGAATTTGAGGGGGCTAAGGAGGGACATTTTGAATTCAGTCCAGATGGGAAATGGGTAATTTTTGCAAATAAGGAAAATCAATTGCAAGTAAACCCGATTACTTTAGATGGATTATTGGAAAGAAGTTGCGATCGCCTCAAAGAATATTTCTCTACTAACCCTGACAAAGCTAATGATCTGAAGACGTGCCCTAGCAGCAGATGACTTAATCCAGACTAACCCCTGCCACTTGAAACCGCTGACGAATCGTCTGCCCGATCGCCACTTCACGCTGTTGCTCATACAATTCAATCGCTCGTCGATAAGTGAGAAACAGTTTGTGCGTGTCCTGTACTTGTCCATCTTCATCTTTAAGCTGAAAGAGCGCCCAAGCCAGATTGTGGTGGGCTGGCGCAGAGTTTGGATCTAGCTCAATCGCTTGTTCTAATAGAGCGATCGCCTGAGTCCATTGTCCCTGTTGCGCAAGCAGCGTTCCTAAGCGAAAGTGGGCAAAAAAACTTTTAGGAAGCTGTTGCCTACAGGCTTGGTAAACTTGGATGGCTTCTGGAATATTTTGAGCTTGCTCGTAGATCACCCCTAAGTTACGCCAGATCCAGTCTGGCACTTGCGGCTGACGGCTTGCCTGTTGGAAACTTGTTTGTGCGGCTGCCCACTCTCCTTGAGAAGCCGCTTGCCAGCCCTTGAAACCCCACGCAAAAGCACTATCAGGAAACTGCCCCATAAACTCTTGAAGACAACGCTCTACATCCTGTGAACCTTGAGTCAAAATCGCCCGATCTAAAGCCATTAATAGATGTGGATAAACCCATCGTCGAAGTTCTTGCGACTCCCGAGAAACCATCTTTTTAGATTGAAAGATGGCGGGTTTTGCCGACCGAATGGCTTCCTTCCAGTCCTGTAAATTACTAGAAATCCAAGCTTTGACTCCTTGGGCAAATGTGCAATTGGCATCCAGTTGTATTGCCGTTTCTGCCGCAAGTTTTGCCTCCTGCCATCGTTCAGATTTCCCCAACGCCCACGCCAAGTTCGCCTGTATCCAAGCTTCGCTAGAAGCCAAATGGGCGGCTTGCGATAAGTGTTGAGTTGCATCTGCCCACCGCGATCGCCGACAATCCAACAAACCTAAAACTCCGTATCCTCGACCATCACTAGGCTTCAGTTGAATCGCTTGGTGAGCCGCTTGTTCTGCGTGGGTATCGCTCAGATAAAGCTGCACTAAAGCTAGTTCGATCGCCGCTTCAGTGTTACCTTCAACATCAACGCAGGTTTCATAGACTTTGACGGCTTCCGGAAGTTTGCTTTGTTCAACTAATTCTCGGGCTCGCTTGAGTTGCGGAGAAACGAATTTACCATCCAGTGCATCAAGGAGTTCATCTACAGTTTGAAAGCGATCTTCAACTCGCATATTCAGTCCTGTCAAAAGGACTCGCTCCATATGGGCACTGAGATCAGAACGCAATTGTCGGGGCGGGATTAACGGATCTTGATTCGCCCGATCGGTTGCGGGTGTGGGAACTTGCCCAGTCAGAAGTTCATACATTGAGGCACAGAGAGCGTAAATATCTGTGGCAGGATAGCGTTTACTCCGGTAGCTGTATTGTTCTAAAGGTGCATATCCAGGTGATAAGGTGCGGCTCATTTCCTGAGTGAGTCCAGCAATAAATTCTTTAGTTGCGCCAAAATCGATCAGAACCGCGCGATCGCTACCATCCACGAGAATATTATCTGGCTTAATGTCTCGGTGGAGAAACTTGACGTGAACCACTTTCAGCGCCTCTCCAATTTGAAGAAAGTAGCGTTTAGTTCGTTGTTCAGTCAGTTTTCCTTCATCTCGAAAAATTTGATACAACGACTTGCCAGCAACATACTCCATCACCAGATAAGCTGTATTGTTCTCTTCAAACCAGTCATACACCTGAATGATATGAGGATGAACACAACTGGAAAGATATTGAGATTCCAATTGAAACTTTTTAATTTGTTGCAGTCGTCCCTGGGGTGTAATTGAACCAGGCCAACTGATAATATTTTGATTATTTCTTGCAGCTTTTTCGGGCCATAACTCTTTGATGGCAACTGTGAGTGAGTTTTGATGGAGATTCGTTGCTTTGTAAGTGATGCCAAAACCACCTTCACCTAAAATCTGCTCAATGCGATATTTCCCCTGCTTGAGCATGGAGCCGATTGACAAATGATAAGCCGAATTTCCTGTCGAGCTAGGCGTAAGAGGACTGTAACCACAGGCAACACAGGTGAAAGTGCCATCAGGATTTTCAGTGAGACAGGCAGGGCAGGTAATCGACATGACTAAAACCTATCCCCTAATCGATGTGCGTGATTTTTCCATTAAAAAGGTGACATTCTCCCCCTCCTCTAGAGTTTGCGGATAGACTCTAAACTTTAGGGCTACCAGGGTTGCGTTGTCGGGAGCGCCAGCGTCAAGCACCTGATCGATGGTTTGATCGACTGCTTCTTGTAGAGAATGGTGAGTAAAAATCCGGACTAACTCAGGATTTGAGATCAGATCCCAAACACCGTCAGAGCAAAGCAGAACAATGTCGCCATTCTCAAGGGGTGTAGATAACTCTTGATTCCAACTGTTATGAGTCTGGACGTAACCACCACTCAGTCTTGGTTTCGATCCTAAAGACTTGGTTAAAATATTGCGATCGGGATGTTCCAAACTTTCTTCGATTGTAATTTGACCACTGTTAACCAGGGTTGCTACTAGAGAGTGATCCTCACTGAGTTGATAAATCTCGTCTTGTCGAAGTAAGTAGATGCGACTATCCCCCACATGGGCAATCATCAAATCTTGAGCGATTCCCAAGACCAAGCTCAAGGTTGTTCCGCCATCTCGTACAGCTTGTGCGATCGCTTCATTGGCTTGTTGAAACACCGACTCTAGCCAACTGACACAGCCTTGCGGATCAAACTGGCTCGGAAGTTCTGCGGCTAAGACAGTTTGAACTGCCTGTTCGCTAGCGACTTCACCTTGTGCCATGCCTCCCATACCGTCTGCGACAATTGCCAGGATCAACGGCTCGGCATTACTTAGCTGATGCTGGCAAATGCCGTAATTGTCTTCATTGTGCAGGCGATCGATCGAGAGTCCAACGGTGGAACGACTGGCGACCTGCCATTGAATTTTAGAGACACTAGCGAGCTTGCGAGCGCTGAGAAGGCGATCCCGCAACTGTTCCAGACTAAAGCGTTCTTCTGGTAGAGCGGAAAGACAAATTTTGAGCAGTTGGTGAATGAGTGGCATAGGGCGTAAACCTGGCTGCGTCTGTCCAACGGGAATAGGCTGCTGATACAGCAATTGATACAGAAGTACTCCAATGGTGTAACTACTCATCAGCTCATTGACAGGACGCTTGCCTGCCAGTTCTGGAGCGCAAAAGACGCCCTCTAATCCTGTTGACAGCAGATCGCCCACAGGGTAAGCACTGGTCAAGTCATAAAACTGTACCACTGGTGTATCTATCTCAATCGTCTCTGGCAGCAGATGAATAAAACACCAGCCTTGCTGATGGACATATTGAAAGAATTGACAAATTTGCCCTGACAGCAGCAAGGATTTTTCTAAATCGACCGCTGCGCCTGATTGAGAAGAGGGAATAAGGTGAGCTTTGAGTGTTTCTGATTCGTCACAAAATCGAGTCAAAAGCATTAGCTTTCGTTCTGTCGAATCAGCGATCGCTTGCTTGGAGGGATGATATTCTTCTGGGAGATAATCATTCTCTTCAGGCGAATCAGCTAGACTAACCTCGGTGTAACTAGCAATCTCAGAATCTGATAATTGATCCAATCTATCCTCATTGTTGCTCTCAGCGATCGGGTGATCAAAGCCATCTTCATTGTTGCTCTCAGTGATCGGGTTAGAAGTAGGATCAACTTCATTGATCAATGCCTCACCAACCAATTCTGAGGAAACTTGATGAGATGTCGGTGAACCGAGGTTAATTTTGACTGCTTCAACTGTTTGCCCCAGCAAGCCTGCCATCATGGCAATTTTTGCCTCTTGAAGAGCTTGCCGCAGCTTGAGTTCTCGACCCAGTCCGCCATCCACTGCGCCTACACGCAACAGCCCTTCTGAAACCGATTCATCTTGTTCTAGATCTTGAATCTTAACTTTGAAGTAGTGAATCTCTTCAAATGTCAACAGCCCTAGATAAGACAGAACTTCCACTTGCCAACGCCCAATTTGGAAGCAAGCGTTCTTTTCAATCACTAACTCTTGGTTTATCCCGGTAGAGGAGGACAGTGGAGACATCATGATGGCAATAACCTGCCTAGTGTTAACGAGTTAAAAGTTGAAGTGGCGATCGCCTAAGGACTTTGAAAGAGAAAACGAACCTGGGCAAATGCCACTTCATCCCCTGAGTTCAAAGATTGTGGCATTGTGATTCTAGCTCCATAGCGAGATTGACCCGCAGGCTTAATAAAAGTGCCATTCGTTGAACCCAAATCTTTGACTTTCCAAACTCCACTTTCTTGGTAAATCTCCGCATGGTTACGGGAAACAGTATCACCTCCCTGAAAATCGCGTAGATCCATTTCCACAGGTCCCATATCTGGATCAAAGATGCCAATCATTGTGGTGGTTCCACCATCGATCGGAAACTCTGTGGCTGGAGCATTGGGCTGTCGTGCAATGAGGCGAGCTGTTGTGGTCGCTGTATTTTGGGAAAAAGGATCGGGAGGAGGGAGCACTGGAAGCGGAGGGGGCGCTTGCATCACCTCTGGCTCTACAGAAGGCTCAATAATCGGAGAATACTCAGGAGTAACCGAGACAGTCTGCTGCGGTAATTCAGAGCCACAAGCATCGCAGAATTGGGAATCAGTAGGATTCTTATCGTAGCCACAGGCAGTACAGATCAGTGAAGTTGCCATCATTGAGAATAATCCTTGATAAAGTTTGAACTTGTTTTGATAAAGTCTGAACTTGAAAGTGCAATCGATCGAGGTATTGAGAAAGATGGAAACGTTAGGGTTGAGCGATAGAACGGGTCTGAACTTTGAATATTATCAAGTGCCTGAGATTTTACGAATTTGTTCTTCAGAGAACTCCTCGTTAATATCTCCTGACATTTTCACGGTTTTCCCTTTAGCACCCATTTTGACCGTTTTACGCGTTCCAGCCGATATTTTACGAGTTTTGCGAAGTTCTTCTTGGGCACCATTCAGAGAAGCTGCAAGCTCGTCATTACCAATGCGAACGGTCATCCGACGTGCCGTTTCTAACAGCTCTTCAGAACGCTGCGGATCTTGCTCAGCAAGTCGAGTTGCCTGGTTAACAAGCTGAACAATATTACATTGCTGCACATAATCCATCACTTCTTGATCAACTTGAGCAGCGCCACCTTGACCAGAGACAAATTCTACAATCAGATTCTGAGGTTGCAGCTCACCTCGTCGATTTTGCCCAGGCACATCGTAGGTCAATCCTAGTTGAGCAATACGCGCGCGCGTTGCTGGACGGCTTTCAACGTTGAATTCTAGAATAAAGACTGTTTCATCGTTCGCTTCAATATTACCCATTGGATAAGGTTCCTGATTTAAGGAGAATTCTGCTTGCTCTGGGTAAGCACGCATGATACGGCTGAGCGTTACTCCTTTTACGGTCTTTACGGTCAGCGCTAGGTTAGTAATGACCTCTTGCTGTGCCCTCCCGTATTCCTTTAAAATCACGTCCGGTAGGTTCTCAATTGAAACCGCATTGGGATTTTCGGGATCTACGTGGTAGCAGCGTCCTGCTGTTGCGTCGCTAAGGTAAAGTAGGAGATCTTCTTTATAATCTCCCACGCCCAGAGCCGTGATCGAAATATTATTCTTTCCAAACTGTTCCGCTAGTTCGCGACATTCCTCTTCGTCAAAGGTTTCGCCATCAGTAAAAATCAGCGCCCGACGACTAGACATGTTTTGTCCAGATAAGACTTTAAGTGCCTGGTTCATCCCTAGACCCATGTTTGTTCCACCCGAAAAATCATGGAGTTTAGCGATCGCTGCCTCCAACTGATTGACTTGTGTAGCAGGGGTTAAACCAATTAGAGTTGAAGCCTTGTCGGCAAACTGAACTAGGGCAATGCGATCGTTTTCATTTAATTTACCAGAGCCAACCAATCGCAGCAAAGATTGAATCACAATGTCAATTTTTGATTGTCCCCCTTTAACCTGTTCATATTCTTTGCCGTCCTGAGTGTACTTATTCCCAGTACGTTCAAACTGCCCAACGACGATTTCATACATCGAACCGCTGGTATCAATCACAAAGGCAAAGGTTGTAGGAGGACGCGAGCTAGAAACTTCTTGGGTCGGACGAAGCTTCAGCATGATAAACAGCTTTTGCTCTGGCGAGTCTGCGGGTAAAAATTCCCGATGCGGTGTAATGGTGACGTTTAACATCGCTCTTAGTCAACTCCCTAGTTTATGGAACAGCTTTCTTACAAGGTCATTGGAAAATTTTAAGAGAAGGTGAGGGGGGGAAGCTGACCTCCTTGGGGTTCAACCTCTAATAAATCTGGTTTCGCTAAGTTTGGCACAGTTTGATTTCCAGGTTCATTCAATTGGTTAATTTGATCATTGATTAGCAGGGGCAAGTTAAGGGTCAAGACAGTGTTGCGGTAGCCTTCTCGAATATCAGCAATCCAAGCATCAACGATGCGTTGCAAGTTAACAGGGCTAAGGCGATATGCAGTTTTTTGTTGGAGATGCTGGCGCATTTGTTCTCGAACTTCCGGGGTAAAAACGGTTTCGGGATGATCCTCTTGATAGGGAGTTAAATCATGCACATAATTATAAGGAGCAGAGCTTACTGTTCCTTCTAGACTGATTTGAAATGAGTACTTAGCCATGTATTCTCAACTAAAACTGAGTTTTTCTAAGAAATTTTAAAGATTCTTCGGAATTGCAAGTGTTAAATCTTTAAAAATCAAATTCTTTGATCTCTTCAAGATTGAGCGCTCATATCATCTATTTCGACTGTTTGTGGTTGCCCTGGGGTATGTCTGTTACAGTCTGAATTTCTAGCTTAACGTTTCCCAGCTTCCTTACAGCGCCGTTTTCTAAGTCCTGCCGCAAAGCTTTCATATTTCTTTGTTTTCCGTAATTTGGATCAAATTCTAAAATTACTCGATCCCCTTCTGTAAAAATCCTAGCGGTTGTGGGTGTAAAACCTTGACTGCGAGGTAGATAGACATGGGCAGCCTCCGAACTACCGAGAATGATAGGAGTATTTCCCAAGGCGACTTTGGTTTGTTCTACGCTGTCGCTCCAATGAACCGTCAACCACCAAGCGTTACGGCTCAACTGTTCAATCAAGGCAATCATTAACCCGATGAAGAATCCCAAGATTGCTGCGCCACTTAAACGACCGACAACATCGCCAAAGACTGCAGCAGACCCCAAGAACCCAGCGGCTCCCAATAATCCACCTAAAGCCCCACCTATCAGTGCTCGTCGAGGCTTGAGATTGGGTACAAACAGAGACATTCCTAGCCCTGTTAAGCCACCTAGTATGATCCACCCTGTCACCCTACCAGCGCTTTCCAAAACCGGGATCGTTGCCACAGGTACAAATAAAATTTGTCCAATTGCTCCCGCAGCTAATCCTGTCAGTAAGCCCAAAATGATGCTGGCAATGCCTTCTTGCCAAGTCAGCCAGCGGCGTTTTAAGTACCGGTTTTGTCCAATGACAAGCGCAATGGCAAGCCCCAGTGTCATGAGTCCGGCCCAAACACCAATGCGCAATACTGAAAGCCCTAAACCATATGCCCCAGACCCTTGAGATTCTACTAATTGACGATCGAAGATTGCTTTTTCTGCTTTTTGAAATGCCTGATCAAAATTGCCAGACTTTGCGGGTAAGACTAAGGCGCGATCGCCTGTTATCTGTGCCAAATAGTCCACATCCGCACCGCCCGTAGCAACAGCAACAATGTTGATGTTCTGACTTCGGGCGGCGGCGGCGGCGAGCGATGCGGTGAGTTGGTCGTCGGGCTGCCCATCTGTAAACAACAAAATGTTTCGCTTCAGGGTCGTATTTTGGAGAACCTGACTGGCAGCTTGAATTCCCCCAGTCATGGGAGTCCCACCGGATGCCTGTAGCCCAGAAATGCCTTGCTGGAGTGGATTAGCATTGGCAGTCAGCGGGGCAATTACTTGCGCTCCGCCACCAAAGCTGATTAATGCAATCTGATTTTGGGATAAATCTTGACGTTGCACAAAGCCACTAGCTGCTGTTTTTACCTCACTCAGTTTATTGCCATCCATACTGTTAGACGAATCTATCAGCAGGACGATCGCATGTGTTGTAGAGGGTACAGAAGGCGGCAGACGAGTCAGAGATAGCCATGCTTCACCCAACAGGCTAGCTGCCAGAAAACAGCCAATTGCGCCATAAGTTGCGAATAAAAGTGGTTTTGCTAATTTTTGTCTGAGTTTTCTCATAAAAATTCATTATTGTGTAATATGGATTTAATGGAGCTTAATCTATCCTGCTTTTCTAGCTTTAGTAAATACCTGGTTCGCTTGGGATGTACCGACAAAACGCCAGTGCCAAGGCTCAAAGCTAACGCCTTGAGAGTTTTTGGCTGGAAAAGATTGCTCAAATCCAAATCGGGCAGCATTTTGCTGTAACCATCGATATGTGTCTGTTTCTATAAATTTTAGCGAGAGGTCTTGGTTAACCGCATGACCATCCGCCAAATCAACGGCATAGCCTGTATGGTGTTCGCTATAACCAGGAGGCGCACTAATTTTGGCAGCCGCCTCTGTTGATCCACGTCGTTGCACTTGGTCATCAAATAGTTTTTTCTGTTGATCAAAACTGCGGAACCCAGATACTGGAATTAGCCAGACTTGATGGTTGCGAGCAGAGTAGATCATTTTCATTAGGGCGATCGCCGCATTTAAGTTGAGAAATTCTAGGCGTTGGTACGCTCCGTCTCCATAACTGGTCAGCACAATCAAATCAGTTTGGGACGGCTCAGCATAGAGCAAATGACCCAAAAAGGACTCACCTTGCAATGTTTGTGGATCAATCACCTGCGTTGTTGGAATGAGACTGGAGACAGAGGGAATTGACAGCAGGTTTTTGATAACAGGGGCTGTTGCCGACGGCGGTGTTTTGATTTCCGCAGGTTTTGGTGAGTTGACTCCTCTGGATAAAGGACTGGGCGTTGAGCGATCGCGGGCAACTTCTGAAAGGGGTGTATGGGGTGATAAATCGGTGATGATGAAAAACAACATCACAAACGAAACACAAAACAACAGAACGGTTAAACCTTGCTTAATTCGATCCGCTAACGGTTTTGAAGATGGCTTAAACTTTTTTGTCATCCACTGCCTCGCTATTAATTAATCGATAAAATCTTCCAAGTGCTATTCTCTAGCTGGAACTGAGCCGTTTGGGTTTTGGTTGTAGATTCACTCGTTTTGGTTAAGCTACCGTCTTTATAAAATTCATCCGATTCTGTAATTTGGACAATGGCTGTGGCAGTATTTCCAGAGACAGAAAATTTGCCTGCTGCTTCTACTTTTCCGGCTGTAGGATAGCGATAATAGGATTTGTTGGCTTGCAACCAATCTATTGCACCAATGATCTCTTGATATCGTTTGCCTGTGTTGAATCGGGCAGCAGTTTGGCGATCGAAAGGTGCGGCAAATACTTTTTTCTTAACGTCTAACCAGTCTTGGATCAGTTGTACTGCGTCATCCTTAGAAAAGGTCGTGGAGTTGGGAATAGACTTAAAAAAGGTCGTGGAGTTGGGAGTAGAACTGGCTTGAGGCGAGGTAGGTAAGAGATTGTTAGGACTAGGGGAAGGTATGGGAGGCACACTGGGTGCAACGGCGACATTGCGAGGATCTTCAAGACTCAACGTGAGATCATATTGAGTAGAACCCTGCGGAACAAAAACTTGCAAAATATACGAACCCGTGACAGGCAACTTAGCAAACTCCTCGATCCGCAGCAGTTGGTTATCAGGTTTGTAGACCACGATACAAGTAGAATTCGTTATGTCGGATTTGAGACGATATCCTGCTTGCGCTTGAAACTGATATCCTCTATCTACCTTCTCTTTGACGTGATTAGATTCTTTAAACTTTTGCTGATTAAATGTGACCTTTTGCAGATTTTCAGGAGTTAAAGTGCCTTGAGACTCACTTGGACAGGGGTTTGATGAACTGGTCGGATTAGCGAAGTTGCTGGCACTCAAACTACAGCCATTCAGAATGACCAAGGAGAATAATAATCCGAACAGTCGTCTCCTCATGCCCTGCCTCTACTAATTGATCGTACTTACACCGACATAATCACCGAGTTCTCGAAAAACTCCAAGAATAGGTTAACTTCGCATCCTTACCTGTTCCTTGCATCTCAAGAAAGTCTGAAGATAATTCTCCTGAATTAGTCCCCAGTAACCAACTACGTTGACTCTCTATCAAAACCTTAACTTCACGCATCGTGATTTCTTGGGTTTCTGGATTTACTTCTCCTTCAATGACTATTGTACGCCCGTCTACAAGGAATAACGTCCCTTCCATTTGAGTTTCTTGCTGATCCGTAATGGTCAAAGTTATCTCTTTCTGGTTCGTGTACTCTCCATACCACTTTCCTTTCAGGTAAGGAGCAACATTCCGACACCCGCGTAGAGCATTTCTGACTATGACCCACTCGTTTGCTAGCTCATAATCTTCTTCAGGAATCTCCTGCCCGCGTAAGTTGGGATATTTCTGGTAGAAAACTCCATTTGCGCGGTCAGTGCAGGAAGGCGGTGGACTGGGACTAGGAGTCGGGCTGGGGCTAGGAGTCGGGCTGGGGCTAGGAGGTAGGACGGGTAAGGGCAAAATAGCCACCTTGGAGGGATCTTCTAGGCTTAGCTCTAAATCATAGGTTGCTGACCCTCCAGGAATAAACACCTGTGCCGTATACGTACCGCTAGTGGGCAGTTTAGAGAAATTTTCACTGTGTAGGGGTTGGTTGTCGGGCGCATAGAACTTGATGCAAACGCCCTTAGTGACGTTGTATGCGAGTTTGTAGCCAGAAGGGGCTTGAAAGCTATATCCTAAATCCTGCTTTGCTGTGATTTCTCCTGATTTTTTGATTTTTTGATCCTTCAAAGCGATCGCTTCAAGATTTTCCTTTGTTAAAACACCCGTCGGTTTATCGGGACAGTTGCTGGACTGAGTTGTTGGATTTGTGCTCAAGGGTAAGGGACAGCCATAGAGCGTGAGTAAGGCAAGGAGTAAGCTCAAACGTCGCATCATAATCTCTGTCGCTTAACGCTGCTTTCGGGTTGGCTCGTTCAACATTGTAATGATTCAGTTGGTCAATAAATGACACAACCCCGTTAACGATGAGATTGCGAATTAGATGCCCAGCAACAAGTTGGCAAAAATGACGGTTTTCCAGATTTTATCACTTCATTCCTTGTTTTAATAGCCGCGACCACCACCAAAACGGTAGTACCCAAAAGCCAGCCGCGATCGCCAACGTTGCCCCCAACAAAGGAAATCTGACCTCAAATGGAACGGTTCGCATCCCTTTAATGGCGTATCCCTTGGGGGCTGAATCTTGCTGGACACCATTATTCTTAACAGAAACGGTCACTTGATGCTTTTCACCGCGTTCAGGGCGCGGATCAGTGTAAGTAAGTTCGTACTCCCCTAGAATGGAATCGAAGAAGAGTCGAAAACGTTGAGCAGCCTGTTTAGCATCTGCTGAAACTTCAGCAATCCCCCCTGTGAGATTAGCAATTTGCTGCAAGCGTTTCCAGTCCACGAAGTCTGCTTGGAACTCTTTTTTTGTCTTCACATCACGCCAATTTCGATTCAAATCTGCTCGAGTAACTTGTTGTAGTCCATACTTTTGAGCCAACTCTCCTGCGGTCAAACCGTAGCCCAATGTATAGACATTAATGTTTTTATGTTGCTGTAACAAGCTCTCTAAGCGTTGGAATCCTTCCGCTTCATTGCCAACACTGTGATAGCCATCGGAAAGAAGGATGACTGCGACACGAGGAGCAAGTTCTTTGGACTCTTCATCCTCTTTAGGGATAGGGAAGCGAGTTGCCAGAAAATTTATGACCGTTGTCAAGGGGCGATAGATATTGGTTGCAGCGCAGGGAACCCGTTCGGCAGGCGGATTTTCTAAGTAATTGAGTAAGGTATCCAGCTTAATATCTTTGGCAGCAAAAAATTGATCTACCTCTGCTTCGCTATCGACTGGATGGCTCTGTTCGCGAGTTGGACAGTTCTTATTGGGATCGCTGCCAAAGGGAACGATCGCCACTTGCGTATCACCAGCACCAGCTCGCTGTTTGGCTATCTCAATCAATGATCGTGTGGCTTGAACGGCTCCCTTCAGTTTAGTCGTGCCCTTCGAGTCAGTCCGGATCATGCTGTTGCTATAGTCCAATAGCACAACAATCCAGGCTGGGGGAGGAGTTGCGGTTTCTGGGCTTTTCCATTGAAGGGATGCAACTTCCTGGGAGGGTAGCCCCTCTCCCTTCACAGTCAACCGAAAATCTGTCGCTTCAAGACCTGTGATAGGGCGATCTTGATCACCCTTTACCTTCACCCGCACCGTGACTTTATCTTCATCGACTGTTGGACGCCCCACCACTTCTACCGTCTTGATGGCACTGAGGCTAGGGTAAGCCAGACAACCGAGAATGACGACAGAGAGACTAAGACTGCGGATCAAGGAAGCGGTTGTAGAAAATAAATCGATAGAACTTTCTGTGGTTTGGACTTTCATCTGTGCTACTCCCATCGAGGGTATTGAAGGTTAGCACACAGTTGTGCTTGAGAGGCGTTTCTTGCCGTCCTGTGAGATACTTCCCGTTAACGGCAATCATGTCGTAATACTTAGGGTTCGGATCGAGGAAGGCTTCTCGCGCCCTCAGTTCGATATCTGCAAGGTGGGGCGGTAGTCCAGGTAGGTAGATATTGGAATTTTTTTCGGAAGAGCCAATGCGAATCATACCGAAGGTTGGTAGTTGAATCGATAGCCCTTCTTCGATTTCGTCAACCTCCTTTTTTTCGCTAATAAATTTGAGGATGGGCAGCTTGAGCCGTTGAATTCTAGCAGTTTCTCTAGGCGATCCCTGCCCCATTACTTTTCTCAGATATTCAAAACCTGCTCCGGCTCTAAGAGCCACCATGTAGCTTGGGGAACTGGTAATGCTGAGGGCTAACCCTAACAATAAACCGAGAATGGAATATCCTATTGGATCTTCCAGCCTTCTCCAGTTGCCTTCCAGGGTTCCGCCTAAGGGAAGGCGAAGCCATTCAAACAACAGAGCCGCAACCACACTGGCGGCAATGGCAGCTAAAACACTGGTAAGGGCATGTTGACGATAACGTCGGCGATCGCCAGCCTCTAGACTCCGCATTTGCCAAGTCAGAGCTTCTACCAAACCAACCGTTAGCCCAATCAAAAACCATCCGACGACTCGTACAGCCCGACTAGATCCTGGAATTTCTGGCAGGTAAATAATCTGGACGAGCCCACCGATCGCCAAACCCATGAGTAGCCCTAATACAGCCGCGATCGGCAGCGTCTTTTTCATAACGCGCCAGATCATTTTGGGACGGATGGGGCTGCTAATGCAAATTTCATTGGCAACCAACCCCACTGCCAACGAGATTGCAATGCAGGGATATAAGACAATCTCTGGCATACCACGCAGTACACCCCAATCTGTCAGGATAAGTTGGG
>Ga0105048_10010340_pt1 | contig 14794 bp, 10 predicted proteins | sample MAT05_FD_78382 | JGI IMG/M metagenome (GOLD analysis project Ga0105048, IMG submission 78382) | Freshwater microbial communities from Lake Fryxell liftoff mats and glacier meltwater in Antarctica - MAT-05 | ecosystem: Environmental > Aquatic > Freshwater > Ice > Liftoff microbial mat | place... | reverse complement strand
GCTTCTCAAGGATTCCAATGTCGCGGCGGCGGACGTGGCCGGCAAAGCCGCCGCCGCCGCCCGCCTCGCCGCCGACCGACTCCGTAACGGGCAAGTCCGCACGGCGAAGGTCGCGGCAGAGGTGGCAGCCGCCCACTTCGCCGCACTCGCTACCGCAGCGAGCGCGGCGAAGTGGGGAAAAAACGCCTCCGCGCTCGCGGCCGACCAGGGCGAGATTGTGGCGACCATCGGCCAGTACGGGGATGTCCCAGCGGCCGCGGCAGCACAGCAGCGGGCTTGGCAGCTCGCGCTCGGTGTGCGGGCCGCAGAATTAGCCTTACAGTTCGACCTCGCGGCGAAGGAGGTCGTGCCCGGAGACTCGCCGGCAGGAATGTTTACGGTCGCGGCCGAGTCCGTTCGTAAGACCGAAAAATTGCTCGCCGACAGCGCGGCACTTTCATTCGACGCCGTCGGCGCGATGAGAGAAGAAGCGTGGAAGCAGCTGGAGTTGGCTAGCCAGACGATCATTCCGGTCGGCGGGATGTCGATGCCGTTGGCGGACGATCCGAACTCGGCGGGTCGAGAGGTGAGGAATGCGGGTATCGCGCTGAGGCGGGCGGCAGACGAATTCAGACCGGGGGGAAACCCCATCGCCGTGGGGCGAGAAATGCATCGGGCGTCCGAAGCGTTGAAGCGGGCGACCATCTCGGTTGATGTGCCGTAATTCCTCGCCGCCGTCACTTAGCCGTAGGCCTCGGGCGGTCGTAGTCCTGGTTCTTGCCCTTCTCCTTCGTCCCGCCACATCCGACGACGAGTCCGCACAACAGGACGAGTAAAGCCACCAATCGGATGCGGATAATGCCCACGGCTCACGCCTCTAAAAGAGAGTGGGAAAATGCTACGGGGCTGGCCGTAACGATACGGCCAGCCCCGAGTGCAATCACGAAAACGACATTTACTTGGTGGTGGTCGTGCTCTTCGTGGTGCTGCTCGTGCTGCTGCTGCCGCAGCCGACGACCGACACGATGCTCAGGGCCAGAACCGCGGCGACGATGATACGCTTCATCAGGGAAACTCCTCGTTGATACGGGACTACAGAACCAGGAGCGATTCGGGCACGGCCAAGTTGACCGAAGCCCGCGACTCCCGTTGCCAAGTACCCCCGACAGCAGTGTAGAGCTGAGTGCGCATCACAACTCGTTGAGGAGTCAGTGATTCCGCGATCTCGGCGACAGGAACACGCCACTGCCGTTGATACCACGAATGGATAGATACAGACCCGGTCGGGTTATTCCCGGAAATAATCCCGAACGACCGTAATTTTTCCGCACGTCATGACGGAAATGGGTCGGAGGTGTGGAGTGGATCAACCAATTCGTTAAAATACACGTCTTAATTTGTAGGTAAACGGCTGTACGGATTGAGTTTGGGAACACAGCCCGGGTTCCGCGCGCGGATCACGACGGTGGCAAGACGATCTATTCCGATAGGGTGAAAAAGTGATCGCCTTGCCCCGCCGGACCTCCTATTGGCCGTTGCACCGACACTACGGGACAACGTTCCCGCCGAGAGACGCGGCCGGCCAACTGACGGCGGTTGCGTCTACTTCCGCGAATTCCAGCACACCTGGGGCGAAGTACCGGGAATATTCGCCCGCGTTCGGGTTCTCACTAGGTGAGGGTGTGCGATGGGCGTCCAGGGCGGGTTGCACTTACTGATCGACGCCCATTACGAAAGCCTGTATCGCTACGCCTACCGGCTGTCTGGTACGTCGGCCGACGCTGAGGACTTGACCCAGGAGGCGTTCGGCAAAGCCCTCGCCCGGTTGGAGCAACTACGCGACCCGGAGCGGGCCAAATCGTGGTTGTACCGCATACTTCGGAACGCGTACCTTCATCGCGTGCGGGATCAGAAGCGACACCGGACGATCCCGCTCGACGCCGTGGGTGATCTCCCCGAGGCGACGGCCGACGAGATGCCGGATATCGACACGGCACAATTGCAGCGAGCGTTGGACGAGCTGGACGAGACGTTCCGGACGCCGATCGTGCTCTACTACTTCGAAGATTTCAGTTACCGCGACATCGCCGACCAGATGGACCTGCCGATCGGAACGGTGATGTCACGACTGGCACGTGGGAAAGCATACCTGCGGACGCGACTCGCCCCCCGGCCGACGCCGCGAGGAGCGGAAGGACCTAGCGATGGAATGTAACGACGCACAGTTTTACATGCGATTCCGCCGCCACGGTCCCGACGAAACCGGGGCCGAGGTGACGGACGCCCTCGACCGCCACCTCGCCGCCTGCCCGCGGTGCGCCGCCGACGCCCGCACCGCCACCACTTTCGACACCTCCGTCGCGGCCGCGATGCGGGACGTGCCCGTGCCCGCCGGTCTGCGGACCCGCCTCGTCGCCGACCTTTCTGTGCGACACGCCGTCGTATTCCGTCGGCGTCTCTACCGTGGGTTCGCACTCGCCGCGTCGCTGCTGCTGTCGGTCGGGCTGGTCGTCGGTGCCTTCACTGCCGCCCGCCCCCAGCCCGACACCGCCCGCATTGCCTGGGACGCCGACGCCATCGGCGACCCACAAACCTCCGAGGACGCGGTGCGGACGTGGCTCGTCGCCCAACGGCTCCCCGCCCAACTGCCCGAGCCGTTCGATTACGGCCTCTACCTCACGAGAGGCACCGAAGAGGTCCAGGGCCGCGACGTGCCGGTCGTCGTCTTCCGCGACCCTCACGGGCCGGGGTTCGCCAAGGTCTACGTCTTCCGCAGCACGTCGTTCGACCTGAAAGACATGCACGAGGCCCAGTCGTCGTCGTGCCGGGCGGTCCCCTACCCGGACCGGGCGGCCGGCGTCACGTTCGTCGTCGTGTACACCGGTCAGGAGCTGACCCCCTTCCTCCGCGGCCGCGGCGGGCGGGTCGCCCTGCGCGGCTAACGGCACCGCCTTCCGGAATCCGCTTGACACGCTCGCCCCACGCGGCGAAGCTCTTCATCATCCGCCGTATTTCCCGCTCCCGCTTTTCCCGGAGGGCTTCCCGTGAGCAAGGCCGCGATCCTGTCCCTCGTCGCGCTCACCCTCGCCGCCCCGTCCGCAGCTAGGGCCGAGGATAACGACGCCCTCTTGCGGGCACTCGGCGGGGCGACGGCGGCGTACCTGTACGAGGCCCACCAGAAGGTCGGCATCGTCGCCGACGCCCGGGCGAAGAAACTCTACGAGCCGGAGGTCTGCGACAAGGAATTGCAGGTGACGCTCAACATCCTGAAAGTCGTGGACAAGCAGATGGCCGACCTCGTGAAGAGCGACATCTCGGCCGACGAGAAGAAGACGGTGCGGTCGATCCGCGCGATCGCGGCCAAGCAGATCAAGTCGGCCGAAGGGTTGAAGGCGTACTGGGAGGGCAAGGACAAGGACGACCTGGAAACCTATACGACCAGCCGCGCCGAGGGGTGGACCGATTTGAAGAAGCTGATGGGATTGAAGGATAACCCCGGCGGCGTGAAGCCGAAGACCGAGGATTGAGTGGCGACGGCTCGAACCCACGGACCGCAGTCCGTGGGTTTTATCTTACACGTCGCGCTTACCCGCGCTGGACCGACTGGAACAACTCGCTCATCTTCATCCCGAGCGCCAGGCAGATGCGGTAGAGCGTCTCGATCGACGCCGAATTCTTCCCGAGTTCGATCTGGCTCAGGTAGCCGAGCGACACGCCGGTGCGGTCGCTCATGTTCGAGAGCGTCAGCCCCAGCGCCTTGCGGCGCTCGCGGATCGCGCTGCCGAGCGACTCGCGCAGGGCCTCCTCGGTCATCCGTAACAGGCCCTTGCTCTCCAGGCAGCGGAAGACGATCTCGCGGAGCTGGTCCACCTGGAACGGCTTCGTCAGGTAGTCGTAGGTCCGCGCCCGCAGGCAACTCAGGGCGCTGTCCACCGACGGGTAGCCGGTGACGACGACCACGTTCGCGTCCGGCTGGTACTCGCGGATCCAGGCGAAGACCTGGTCCGGTTCCAGCCCGGGCAGGACGTAGTCCAGGACGATCAGCTGGTACTGTGTCGCGCGGATGGCGTGTTCGACCATCATCGGGTCGGACACCGTGTCGATCTGGAAGTCGCGGTTCGCCAGGGCGTTCTGGATAACCGAGCAGGTCGGGTGGTCGTCGTCGAGGATCAGGATGCGGATGTCGCCGGACGACTGCAGTTCGCGGAGCGGGGTGGCGGCCCGGGCCGGTCGCGGGGTCTGGATCAGGCGGTCTTCGATCTCGAGCGGCATGGCAGGTTATCCTCGGACGGTGGTTGCAAAGATGATTAGACGCCCCACGCCGTGCCGCCGACCCGGCCGGTCGTCGCGGGGCGGGGGGGCGGGGTGGGGCCGGCGGCCCCCCGCGCGTACTCCGTGAGGACGCCGGGCAGCGGTGGCGGGGGGGTGGCGTCGGACACCGCCGGGGGCCGACTCGCGGCCAGGGGGAACACGACCCGCACCTGGGTGCCGGACCCGGGCGGGGCAACGGGGTCGATCACCAGGCCGCCCTGGTGGGCGGCGACGATCCGGTACGACACGGCCAGCCCGAGGCCGCGGTGCCGGACCTTCGTGGTGTAGAACGGTTCGACGAACAGCCGCCGCCGGACTTCCGGTTTGATGCCGGCCCCGGAGTCGGTGACAGTGACGAGGACGTGCGGACCGGGGGCGACCTTCCCGAGGTAGCCGTGGGCGTCGGCCTCGGTCAGTTCGACCGCCCGCGCGGTGATCTTGACCGTCCCGCCCTGCGGGCAGGCCTCGACCGCGTTCTCGAACAGGTGGCCGAGGACCATCTGGAGCGGTCCGGCCTCGACGGCGACGGCCGGCAGGTTCGGCGGCAGGTCTTTCTCGACCCGAAGGGTCGGGTGCATCGCCGGCTTCAGCCGCAGCTCCTCGCGGCCGAGGGTGGCGACCACCGACCCGGGGTTCGGCCGCTGCTGCCCGCCGCGACTCAACTGGTGGAGCTGCTGGGTGAACGCGATCCCGCGCTGCCCGACCTTGGCGATCTCGGCGACGAACGACTGCTGCTGCGACCCGGGCGGCAGGAGCGGGGCGGTCAGGTCGGCGAAGCCCATGATGCCGGTCAGGATGTTGTCGAAGTCGTGGGCCATACGGCCGGCGATGACAGCGGCGTCGGCGAGGCGCTGGGCGAGCCGGTCGGGATCGACGAGCGGCCCACTCGCGGCGGCGAGGGCGGGCGACCGCTCGACCGTCTTGGCGGTAAGGGCGACGTAAGCGCAGTCGGCGTCGGACCACGCCTGCCCGGCGGTCCGTTCGGCCCAGAGCAACCCGAGCGGCCGGCCGGCCGGGGCGACGGCGGCGTACACCCGCCCGCCAGTATGTGGCGACGGGACGTAGACCGTCGGCTCGCCGGCCCGCAACCGGCGGGTGACATCGGGCACTTCGGCGGGGACGATGGCGTCCGAAGTGGAGCCGGTCGGGGCGACCTTGAAGACGACCGGAGCGGTTTCCGCCGGCCAGACGAACCCGGCCGCGCGCCACCCGCACGCCCGCACCCAGCCGGCGAGCAAGCCGTCGAACGCGGCGGAGTCGGTCGCTTCCTGCCACCAACTGGGCAGGAACGCCAGGGCGGACGCTGACGGGCCACTGCTGGACATTGGGGGGCGTCTCCGAAGGCCGCCGGAAGTCTCCGCGCGGCCTATCGCAATAGCGGAATTCAGGATATTCAACCTGTATCTAGAACGGTCGGCAGCGAAGTCAACCGATTCGCGTGCGGCGCGGGTGAAACGAGATGCGCAACCGACATCGGCTCAAATCGGCACCCGCTCAGTAATCCGGGAGTGATGGCGAGGGCGTGACGTGGCAGAACCGTCGTTCAGGGTTTCTTTTCGGGCGTGGCGTCCGGCCCCTTTTCGGGCTTCTTCTCGATCCGCCGGATCGCCGCCGCCGCCGCTTCGCGGACCTTCCCCTGCGGGTCGCTGAGCCGCTTCCGCAGCGCGCCCATCGCTTCCTTGTCGTCCTTGATGTCGTTGCCGAGTGCGCCGATTTCTTCCACGAGTGCGATTCGGACCTCGAATTCCGGGTCGGATTCCATCATGCGAATCACGTCTTTGAGCCGTCCTTTCAGATCGGTGCCGAGGGCCGATCCGAACGCCCGCACCGCGTCGATGCGAAACCCCTTGTCCGTGCTTTCCGTGGCGAGCTTCCACAACGCAGCGGCGGCGGGCTTGGCGACCGGGCCGAAGGTGCCGAGGGTGCGGGCGGCGACGGCCCGGGTCTCGTCGTCCGGGTCGGCGAGGGCGGCGGCGAGGGCGGTAACGACCGACTCCGACTTGTCCCCGAGCAACTTGAGCGACACGAGCAGCTCGCGCCGCAAGTCGGCTTCCTTCTCCTCGCTGAATCGCTTGACGAGCGCCGCGGCGACGAACGACGGGTTTTCGGGACTGATTCGGCCGAGGGCGAAAATCGCGGATTGTCGGGCCGCCTTATTCATGTCGTCGAGGAGCGGGACGAGTGCCGGGGCGGCGGCGGCGGCGGGGGGACCGACCTTCGCCAGCGCGTCGGCGGCGGCGGTCCGTGCCACGGGGTCGGCGTCCTTGAGTACGTCGGCGAGCGGCCCGACTGCCTTCTTCGCCACGTCCGGGTGCCGGCCGAGTGCGACGACGATTTCCAGCCGGACGCGGGCCTCTTTCTCGTCCTTGAGCGCGTTGACCACGTCGATTTCGACGGCCTTCGCGCCCTCGGCATTGAGCGCCGCGACGGCGGCCGCACACCGAGCGCGGACGGCCGGGCTGGAGTCGGTCCGGAGCGACCGCCCGATGTCCACGACGGACGAATGGTGTTTGAACTGCCCCCACGCCCCGGCGAGGGCGGTCACGGCGAGCGTCCGCTGCCGGGCGGACTTGTCGTTGCGCAGGATGTCCGACCACGCCGACGCCTTCTTCCCGTCGTAGACCGGGTCTTCGTTTTGAGCCGACGGGGCGGACGTGGTGGATGCGAGAGCGAGGGCGACCGTCGCGAGGCGGGCGGAGAGGGAAAGCATGGCAGTGACCCCGGGTGCGGCCGCGACGACACGCGCCATGATAATACGCCCGCGGCGGGGGGGTCAAATAGTTTCGCGGCCGCGGCCTGGCGTCATACCGGGGCGGGTTGTGGTTTGGACCTTTCAAAGTGGTCCGCTCGCTCCGCGAGCGGTCGTTTCGGGACGGGGTTACGCCCGTCCGGGAAAGACGACTCGCGGAGCGAGTCGCCTACTTTGAAAGACCCTCGGGTTGTAGTGACGAAGCCGCCGCCCGCCGGGTAAACTGGGCAGCATGAACCCGATCGTCTTCGCACTCCGCAACCCCGTCACCGTCATGGTCGGGGTGGTCGCCGTCCTCGTCGGCAGCGGCCTCGCCGCCAGCCGGATGCGGGTGGACGTGTTCCCGGCCCTGAACCAGCCCGTTATTTACGTCTGCCAGCCATACGGGGGGATGACCCCGCAGCAGATGGAAGGGCTGCTCACGTCGTACTACGAGTTCCACTTCCTGTACGTCGGCGGGGTCCACCACATCGAGAGCCGGAACGTCCAGGGGATGGCACTGCTCAAGGTCTACTTCCACCCCGGCACCGACACGGGGCAGGCGATGGCCGAGGTGGTCGCGGCCGTCAACCGGGCGCGGTTCATGATGCCCCTGAACACCGTCCCGCCGTTCATCCAGCGGCTCGATACCGGCAGCGCCGGGGTCGGCTACCTCGTCCTGGCGAGCGAGACGAAGTCGATCAAGGACATCCAGGACATCGCCACCCTCAAGGTGCGGCCGATGTTCGCCGGCGTACCCGGGATGTCCAGCCCGCCGGCCTTCGGCGGCAACCAGCGGGCGATCGTCGTGGGCGTCGATCCGGACAAGCTCCGCGGCCAGGGCGTCACCCTCGAACAGCTGACCGACGCGGTCAGCGCCGGCAACGCCGTCACCCCCGGCGGCAACCTGCGCGTCGGCGACCGCACCTACCTCGTGTCCACGAACGTCATGGTCGGGGCCGACCCGGGGCGGGAACTCGGCCAGCTCCCGGTCAAGCTCGGCGACCGCCCGGTGTTGCTCCGCGACCTGGCGACGATCGACGACGCGGCCGACATCACCACCGGGTACGCCCTGGTGAACGGCCGGCGGTCCGTCTACATGCTCGTCACCAAGCGGGCCGACGCCTCGACCGTCTCCGTCGTCAACGGGTTGAAGGAGGCGCTGCCGCGGATGCGCGACGCCGTGCCCGAGGACGTGCGCATCGACTTCGCCTTCGACCAGTCCGAGATCGTGACCGAGGCGATGTGGGGCGTCGGCACCGAGGGGCTGATCGGGGCGCTCCTCACCGGGCTGATGGTGTTGCTCTTCCTGCGCGACTGGCGGAGCGTGGTCGTCGTCGTGCTGAACATCCCCCTCGCCCTGTGCGCCGCCGTCTTCGCCCTGTGGGTGAGCGGGCAGACGATCAACCTGATGACCCTCGGCGGGCTGTCCCTCGCCGTCGGCATCCTGGTGGACGAGGCGACCGTTGAGGTCGAGAACATCCACACGCAAATGCTCCGCTTCGAGGCGGTCGCGCGGGCGGTGCGACGCGGCAACCAGGAGACCGCCGTTCCGCGACTGCTGGCGATGCTGTGCATCCTGGCGGTCTTCATCCCGTCGTTCTTCATGGAGGGTGCGGCCCGCGAACTCTTCGTCCCGCTGTCGCTCGCGGTGGGGTTCGCCATGATCGCCAGCTACCTCCTCTCCAGCACGTTCGTGCCGGTCCTCTGCGTCTGGCTCCTCAAGCCGATCCCGGAACACGCGGCCGGGCGGGTCCGCACGTTCGACCGCTTCCTGTCGGCTTACGAGGCGGTCGTGGCGCGGGCGGTGCATCACCGCCGGGCGGTCGTGCTGCTCTACCTCGCGGCCGCCGCCGGGCTGGTGTTCGCGCTCTACTCGCACCTCGGCACGGCGATCTTCCCGCCGACCGACAAGGGGCAGTTCGTGGTCCGCGTCAAGGGGCCGACCGGCACCCGGATCGAGCGCACCGAGGCGCTCGCCCAGGAGGCGCTGCGGCTCATCGGCGACGAGGCCGGGGCCGGGAACGTGGCGGCCACGGTCGGGTACGTCGGCATGATCCCGACCAACTACCCGGTCCAGGGGCCGTACCAGTGGATGAGCGGGCCGGAGGAGTGCGTGTTGAAAGTCTCGCTCCGCGACGGGTCGGGCCTGAGCGTCGCCGAGCAAACCGAGCGGTTACGCGGGACGCTCGACGCCGGGTTGAAGAAGTGGCTTACGGCGCGCTGGCAAGAAGACGGGCTGCCGTCCGCCCGGATCGCCGCCCGGCTGCCGGGGCTGCGGCTGTCGTTCGAGCCGGGCGACCTCGTGAGCGAGGTGATGAGCTTCGGCGCGCCCACCCCGGTCGAGGTGCAAATCAGCGGGCCGAACATGGCGACGAACCTCGCCTACGCGGCCACCGTCCGCGAGAAATTCGCCGCCGTCCCCGCCCTGCGCGACATCCAGGTCAACCCGGCCCAAGACTACCCGACCATCGACGTGAATTTCGACCGCGTGCGGGGGGCGACGATGGGCGTGACCGCCCGCGGGGTCGGAATGGCGCTCGTCCCGGCGACGGCGTCGAGCCGGTACATGAACCCGATCTACTGGCGCGACCCGGCGAGCGGACAGGCGTACATCGTGCAAGTGCAGGTGCCCCCGCCGAACATGAACTCGGTCACCGAAATCGGCATCATCCCCGTCCGCGGGGCCGCCATAACGGACAGCAAGATGGCATTAACTACCCACCGGGACGGGTACGCGGCGGGCGGCAGCGGCATGAGCGGGGCGGCGGCCGGCGGGTCGGTCAGCCTCCGCGACGTGGCCACCTTCCGCGAGACGACCGGACCGGCCGAGATCGACCGCTACAACATGCGCCGGCTGGTGAGCATCACGGCGAACGTCGCCACCTCCGACCTCGGCCGGGTGCGGCGCGAGGTCGGGCAGGCGCTCGCCGCCGCCGGCCCCCCGCCGCGCGGCGTGCTGGTGGACGTGCGCGGCCAGCTCGACACCCTCCGCCTGGTGCAGTCGAGCCTCGGCCGAGGGCTGGTCGTCGCGGTCTGCGCCATCTTCCTGCTGCTCGTTGCCTACTTCCAGTCGCTGCGGCTCGCGCTCGTCTCGGTCGCGGCGATCCCGGCAACCCTGTGCGGCGTCGGGCTGATGCTCGTCGTCACCGGGACGACGTTGAACATGCAGTCGTTCATGGGGGCGATCATGGCCCTCGGTGTGTCGGTGGCGAACGCGATCCTACTGGTGACGTTCGCCGAGCGCGGGCGGGCGGTCCACGGCGGGGCGGTGCGGGCCGCGGTCGAGGGCGGGCGGAGCCGGCTGCGGCCGATCCTGATGACGAGCTGCGCGATGATCGCCGGGATGGTGCCGCTGGCGGTCGGGGCGAGTGCCGGCGGCGACCAGACGGCCCCGCTCGGCCGCGCCGTCGTCGGCGGGCTGTTCGCCTCGACCCTCGCCACGCTCCTGATCCTGCCGGCGGTCTTCGCGCTGGTGCAGAAGCGGGCCAAGACGGTCGCCGCGTCGCTCGACCCAGACGACCCGCACAGCAGCTTCTACGACGAGGACAAGGTGCGGCTGTTCGAGGACGGTAAGTAGCGGCGGGAACTGATCGTGTGCGATCCGTGAAGATCGTTTGAAGGAATCGCGCGCCGGCTTGTGACGGGTACGAATTCTGCTTTACTAACATTACCGTGGCGTTTCCGGTCGCGCCGCGTTCACACCGCGTCGGCCGCCCATCTGCCGCATACCATCCGGGGCACGCACATGCCCGTCAAACTCCGGGTCGTGAACAGCAAGAACCCGAACGCCACTTTCCAGGTGCTGAAGACGCCGTACGTGATCGGCCGGCACAAGGACTGCGACATCCGGATCAATAGCCCGCAGGTGAGCGTAAGGCACAGCGCCATCGTCCTGCGCGACGGCAAGCCGTTCGCCCGCGACCTCGACAGCACGAACGGGACCAGGGTGAACGGGGTGCCGGTCCACTCGGGCGACGACCGCGAGTTACGCGACGGCGACAAACTCTGGGTCGGGCCGGTGCTGATCGAAATCGCCTACGAGGTGTCGGTCGATATTCTCGGGGCCGACGACAGCTGCGACTACTCCGACACCCAGATGTACGTCCCCGCCCTCCCCCGCCCTGCTCCCAAGTCGGGTGGCGAGCCGCCGAAGACGGAGCGGTCGCCGAAGCCAACTTGAGACGGCGGGACGAACGGGAGGCCGTCGCGATACCGCTTCTCGACCCGAACGATTGGCCCAGAACCCCCTACGATAAAGACCGGGTCCGTTCGCGGGAGTGCGGGGATACGGGGATGCGCTTCAACCTGCGCTTGCACGGCCGCACCGCCGAGGGGCAGAAGTGCCGGACCGATATTTCGGTCTACGCGAACAGCCAGCGCGACCTGCGGCGGCAGGCCGACAAGGCCGCGAAGTCGGCCGCCTGGTTGGCCGAGGCCGCGCCGTATGACCCGATCACGCCGGGATCGCAGATTACAATTGAGCGGGTCGAGAAGATCTGATCCGCCGATGACGACGGAAGCCCCGGGAGTGTCCCGGGGCTTCCACTATTCACTACCACTCGTTCACGACTCAATAGAGTTCAGCCGCAATAGCCGCAAACGCTTTATGGGAAACGACTCCGGACAATCTGGTTCCGCTGACGACAAAAGCTTGCTAGACAACGGGTTAAGGTCGATTTCGAGCGCAATTGCGGCGCGCCTCTATTAGCTACACCCGCTCGTCTCGCCGCAGGTGTCGCACTTCGAGCAGGCTCCGCTTCGCACCATCGTCAGCTGCTGGCAGTTCGGGCACGGGTCGCCCTCGTACCCCTTCTGCCGGGCGACGCGGACGCGGTCCTCCTTCGACCCGGGGGCCGGGGCGAAGCCGCCGCGGACCGGGGCCGCGACCGCCGTCGCTGCCCCGTTCGTCTTGCCGTGGCCGTTCCCATTCCCGTTGGTCGCGGGCGGGGCCGCCGGCGCGGGCGGGGTGCCGCCCGGCTTGACGTTGGCCGAGCGCGGGTGCGGGACGGCCCCGGCCGCGTTCGCGTCGATCATCCGCTCCGACACGACCTCCTCGCCCTCGAACGCCGGGTCGTCGTCCTCGTCGTGGAGCGAGTCGCCGCGCAGGTCTTCGGGCAGGACGTGGGCCAGGTCTTTGCGGTCGAGGTAGGTGATCGCCAGCTCCCGGAAGATGTAGTCGATGATCGACGTACTCATCTTGATGTACGGGTTCCCCTGGACGATCCCGTTCGGCTCGAACCGCGTGAACAGGAAGGCGTCCACGTACTCTTCGAGGGGTACGCCGTGCTGCATCCCGAGCGAGACGGCGATGGCGAAGCAGTTCGTCATGCTCCGGAACGCCGCCCCCTCCTTGTGCATGTCGATGAAGATTTCGCCGAGCGTGCCGTCCTCGTATTCGCCCGTCCGGATGTACATCTTGTGGTTGCCGATCCGGGCCTTCTGGGTGTACCCGGCCCGGCGGTCGGGCAGCCGCCGGCGGCGGGCGATGTAGCGGTGGACGATGCGCTCGGTGATCCGCTCGGCCACATGCACCGCCGCCGCCTTCGGGGTTTCGACCGGCGCGGCCTCGGCCGTCACCGCCGCGAGGATGGCGGCCTCGGACGAGTCGGCGACCGAGTTGAGCGGCTGGCTCAGCTTCGACCCGTCGCGGTAGAGGGCGTTGGCCTTCGTCATCAGCTGCCACGACAGCCAGTACGCCTTCTTCACGTCCTCAACGGTCGCGTCGTTCGGCATGTTGATCGTCTTCGAGATCGCCCCGCTGATGAACGGCTGGGCCGCCGCCATCATGCGGATGTGCGCCTCCCACGACAGGAACCGCTTGCCGAGCTTGCCGCACTTGTTGGCGCAGTCGAACACCGGGTAGTGGTCGGCCTTGAGGTGCGGCGCGCCCTCGACGGTCATCGTCCCGCACACGAACGTGCTGGCCTCCTCGACCTGCTTGCGGGTGAACCCGAGGTGGACGAGCAGGTCGAACCCGGGGGCGTCGTAGGTGGCGGCGGGGATGCGCAGGGTGTCGCGGAGGAACGGCTCGCCGAGGGTCCAGCGGTTGAACACGAACGGCAGCTCGAACGCCCCGGGCAGACTCTCCTCGACCTTCGCCAGCACGTCGTCGGTGAACCCCTTCGCCTTGAGCGTCGCCGGGGTGACGTGCGGGCACCCGTGCAGGGTGGCGGCCCCGCGGCAGTAGCGGACGATGTCGTCGGCCTGCCACGGCGCGTACCCGAGCTTGGCCAGCGCCGGCGGGACCGACTGGTTGATGATCTTGAAGTACCCGCCGCCGGCGAGTTTCTTGAACTTGACGAGCGAGAAGTCGGGCTCGATCCCGGTCGTGTCGCAATCCATAATCAAGCCGATGGTGCCGGTCGGCGCGATCACCGTGACCTGGGCGTTGCGGAAGCCGTGCCGCTCGCCGAGTTGGAGCATCCGGTCGGACTCGGCGCGGGCGGCGGCGAGCAGGTCGGGCGGGCAGTACCGGGCGTCGATCCCGACCGGGAAGACGGTCAACCCCTCGTACTCGGCGGGGGCCGCGTTGTACGCCCCGCGGCGGTGGTTGCGGACGACCCGGAGCATCGCCTCGGCGTTCGCCTCGTAGCGGGCGAACGGCCCGACCTCGGCGGCGACCTCGGCCGACGCGGCGTAGGCCCCGGCGTGCATGAGGGCGGTGAGCGCCGCGCATTGTGCCCGGCCTTCGGGCGAGTCGTAGGGGATGCCCTGGACCATGAGCAGGGCACCGAGGTTGGCGTACCCCAGGCCGAGGGTGCGGAAGTCGAACGACTTCCGGGCGACCGACTCGCTCGGGAACTGCGCCATGTAGACGCTGACTTCGAGGATGAGCGCCCAGACCCGGACCGCGTGCCGGTACCCGTCGGTGTCGAACTTGCCGGCCTTCGCGTCGAAGAACGTGAGGAGGTTCAGCGACGCGAGGTTGCACGCCGTGTCGTCGAGGAAGGCGTATTCGCTACACGGATTCGTCGCGTTGATGCGGCCGTCGGCGGGGCAGGTGTGCCACTCGTTGAACGTGGTGTCGAACTGGACGCCGGGGTCGGCGCAGCTCCAGGCCGAGAAGGCGATCTGGTCCCACAGGTCGCGGGCCGGGAACGTCTTCTTCGGCTTAGGGGCGCGGCCCTCGGCCTTCGCTTTTTCCAGCTCCGTCCGCCAGTACAGGTGCCACGGGGCGTTCGACTCGACCGCCCCCATGAAGGCGTTCGTGATCCGCACCGAGTTGTTGCTATTCTGTCCCGAGACCGTGTAGTACGCCTTCGAGGTCCAGTCGGTGTCGTACTCGTCGATGTCGAGGTGGGTGAACCCCTGCTTGGCGAGCTGGATCACCCGCGCGATGTAGTTCTCGGGGATGAGGGCGACCCGCGCGTCGAGGATCGCCTTGCGCAGTCCGGCGTTCTTCGCGGGGTCGAACTTCTCGCCGGCGGTCGGGTGGGCGTGGGCCGCCCGCAGCACCGCGTTGAGGTGCCGATTCATCAGCCGCGACCCGGTGACGAGGTCGGCGACCTTCTGCTCCTCGACCACCTTCCAGTTGACGAACTCCTCAATGTCCGGGTGGTCGAGGTCGAGGACGACCATCTTGGCGGCGCGGCGCGTGGTTCCACCGCTCTTAATCGCACCCGCGGCCCGGTCGCCGATCTTCAGGAAGCTCATCAGGCCGGACGACTTGCCGCCGCCGCTGAGCGGCTCGCCCTCGCCGCGGAGCTTCGAGAAATTCGAGCCGGTGCCACTGCCGTACTTGAAGATGCGGGCCTCGCGGACCCACAGGTCCAT
>Ga0105048_10010339_pt1 | contig 14794 bp, 11 predicted proteins | sample MAT05_FD_78382 | JGI IMG/M metagenome (GOLD analysis project Ga0105048, IMG submission 78382) | Freshwater microbial communities from Lake Fryxell liftoff mats and glacier meltwater in Antarctica - MAT-05 | ecosystem: Environmental > Aquatic > Freshwater > Ice > Liftoff microbial mat | place... | reverse complement strand
TTGGTAGGCGCGAATGGACTCGAACCATCGACCCCCACCATGTCAAGGTGGTGCTCTAACCAGCTGAGCTACGCGCCTGAAGAGCCCATGATTGTATATGAGCCCTGGCGCGTGTTCACTTTCGTCGCGCGTGACGAACGCCCGCCACACGACCGATCTGCGCCAGCACGGTGCCTATGCGGGCCACGTCGGCCACCTCCACGGTGAATGTCATCCAGGCTGTGCTGCGGTCTTTCGCGCTTTGTGTGTGCACGCCAGTGACGTTCATCTTGTCCTTGGCGAACACCTCGGAGATGTCACGCAGCAGGCCCGGCCGGTCCGAGGCTTCCACCACCACGTCCAGCGGATAGACCGGGGCTCTTTCGCCACTGGGCTGGCCCCAGTCGACCTCGATCACGCGGCCCGGTGAGCCCTGCGCCATGTGGCGCAAATTGCTGCAGTCGCGCCGGTGCACCGCCACGCCACGGCCGCGTGTGACAAAACCGGCGATGGCATCGGGCGGCGCCGGTCGGCAGCAGCGTGCCAGGTTGGTGAGCAGCGAATCCATGCCCACCACCAGCACCCCGCCACGCCCGCCGCCGGCTTCGCTTCGCGGACGGTGCAGCAGGATGCGATCTGCGTCGGGCTCGGGCTCGGCCGGGCGCAGCAGGTTTTCGATGGTGCGCAGCGACAGCTCGTCCTTGCCCACCACCTCGAACAGTGCATCGGCACCCTTGAAACCCAGCTGCTCGGCCAGCGCGTCACGTTCGATGGCGGTGCGGCCTTCGCGCTGCAGCAGTTTCTCCACCAGTTCGCGGCCGCGTGCGATGGTCTGCGCCTGGGCCTGGCTGTTGAACCAGGCCCGCACCTTGGCGCGTGACCGCTGGCTGGCCAGGTAGGCCAGCTCCGGGTTCAGCCAGTCCAGTGACGGGCCACCATCCTTGGCCGCAACCACTTCCACCGTCTGGCCCGACAGCAGCGGCGTGTTCAGCGTCACCATGGCACCGTCGACCCGCGCGCCCCGGCAGCGGTGACCCAGGTCGGTGTGCAGCGCGTAGGCAAAGTCCACCGGTGTGCCGCCTGCCGGCAGGTCGATGATGGTGGCTTGCGGCGTGAACACGTAGATGCGGTCGCTGGCTTCCGCGGCCTGCGCGCTGCCTGCACTGTCCGTGTGTGCAGCACCTTGGCCTGAAAAGTCGCGCTCCCAGGCCAGCAGTTCGCGCAGCACTGACTTGCGTGCTTCGGCCACACGGTCTTCAGAATCGGCGCCGCTGCCACCGCCACCGCCACCACCGCCACTACTGCCACTACTGCCTCGCAGCCCGCTAAGGCCCGCATAGCCTTTGGCCCCTGCTTCCTTGTACATCCAGTGCGCGGCCACGCCGTGTTCGGCGTGTTCGTGCATGGCGCGGGTGCGGATCTGCACCTCCAGCGGTCGGCCGTCGGCGCCCAGCACCACCGTGTGCAGGCTCTGGTAGCCGTTGGGTTTGGGGCGCGCGACGTAGTCGTCAAACTCGCCGTCCACGGGACTGAAGGCTTCGTGCACACGCGCCAGCACGGCATAACAGGCCGGCACATCGGCCACGATGACACGCAGCGCGCGGGCATCGAAGACCCGCGCGAAGGTCAGCTCCTTGCCCTGCATCTTCTTCCAGATGCTGTACAGGTGTTTGGGCCGGCCCTGCACATCGGCCGGCAGGCCGTGGCGGTGCAGCAGCGCCAGCAGTTCGGCACGAGCCGAGCTCACGCTTTGTTCGCGTTCTGCACGGGTTTCGTCCACCAGCCGTGCCGTGCGCTGGTACTCGGCGGGCTGCAGGAATCGGAAGGACAGGTCTTCCAGTTCCCACTTCACCTGCCAGATGCCCAGGCGGTTGGCCAGCGGCGCAAAAACCTGCCGGCTTTCAGTGGCCAGATCTTGCGGGCACGGCGTCTTGCTTGCCGCAAACCAGCGCAGCGTCTGCAGGCGCGAGGCCAGGCGCAGCAGCACCACGCGCAGGTCGCGTGAAAACGCCAGCAGCATCTTGCGCACACGTTCGGTCTGCTCCGCACGCTGGTCGGGGCCGGCCTGTTTGGCAAACTGTGCCTTGCGTGCAGCACGCTGGATCTGCACCAGCTTGCGTGTCAGCGTCACCAGGTTGGCGTAAGACTCCCCAAAAGCCTTGCGCACCATTTCTTCCGGGCGCTGCAGGTAGTCGCCGGCATAGACCAGGTAGGCCGCCGCGCACAGTGACGGCGCGGCGCCGATGCCGCGCAGCACGGCCGCCACCCCGTCGGCATGGCTCAGCGTGTCTTCGCCGGTGTCCAGCAACTGGTCGGTCAGCAGCGGTTCAGCAAAGGCGCGCGCGCGTTGCACCGGGTCGGCCCCGCCATTGTCGGTCACGGTGGCCAGGTGGACGATGGCGGCGGCGCCTTCGGGCAGCACCGCAACGGGCGGCTTCATGAACCCAGCAGGAAGCGCCGCACCACGGCGCGCTGGTCGGCCTGCACGAGCGTGGGCGCGTGGCCGACGCCGGCAAACTCATGAACTATCGGGTTGGGGCCTCGCGTGGCCATGGCTTGCGTGGTGGCCGGAGAAAGCAAGTCGGATTCTGCACCGCGAAGAAGCAACGTCGGGCAGGCGATGCGGTCGTACAGGTGCCACAACATCGCCTGGCCTGCGGCCGCGATTTCAGGGGTCATGGCGCGCACGGGCACGGCGATGGCGGGGTCGTAGTGGGGCTTGAATCCGGCTACGCCGTTGTGGGTGTCGGGCACCAGTTGCGGACGTGTCAGGGCCAGCCACTGTTCCCGGCTGTGGGGGCCGAAGCCGGCGGAGATGAGTTGCAGCGCGTCGGCCGCTTCTTCCACCGTCACCCAGTGCGCCGGCAGGCCCAGGTAGGTGCTCAGGCGCTGCACGAAGGCGGGTTCGACCACCGGCCCGACATCGTTCAGCACCAGCCGGCGCACTGGCGTTTGCGGCAGCGCCGCCAGCGCCAGGCCGATGAGGCCACCCATCGAGGTGCCGACCCAGTCCACCTGCAGCACGCCCAAGCGTGCGACCAGTGTGACCATGTCGCTCACATAGGTGGGTATGCCATAGCCCATGGGGTCGGCGAGCCAGTCCGAACGGCCGCGGCCCACCACGTCGGGGCAGATCACGCGGCAGTCGCTGGCCAGGTCCTGCGCGAGCGTGTCGAAGTCGCGGCCCTGGCGGGACAGGCCGTGCACACAGACCACAACTCTTGGGTTGTCGCGCTCGCCCCACTCCCAATAGGCCATGCGATGCAGGCCGCTGGTGGTGAGGCACTGCACGTGGTGGAGGCGAGGTTCGGTCATGATGGGCTGGGCGTGCGCGTTTGAAGGCCACGTGTGCGGCCTTCAGCACATCGTATCAACGCGCGACGGGTCCTGCCCCCCTGGGCCCAGCCTTCCGACCTACTTCATCTGCACACTGCCGTTGACCGTGGCGGTGACGGTGGCCTTGCCGGCTTCCACAGGCAAGGCTTCGTCGCTTGAAGCCTTCATGGTTTGCGCACGCATCATGGGCTGGGGCATCTGGCCACCCGCGTCGGACGACACCGACACCTCGCGCACCGCGTAACCGGCAAATCCAAACTGGCGGCTGACTGCGTCGGCGCGCTTGCGAAAACGGTCGATGGCTTCGGCCGAAACCTCGGCCTCGACCTTTTCGCGCGCTTCACGCGACAAGGAAAAACCCACGCGCGCGATCGACAGCGTCTGGATGCGACCCGTCAGCTGAGACACCGCCTGGGTGTCGCGGCCTTGCACGATGAGTTCGGTGCTGCCCTGCCAGCCGACGATGCCGCCCGGGAGCCCCGGTGACGCACCCTTGGGGTTGGGCGGTGCGTAGCGCGGATAGAGCGAAAAGCCGCCAGTCTGCACTTCAACCTGGCCGGGCTTGGCGACCTTGCGCGCTTCGTTCAGTGCCGCGTCCAGTGCCTGCTTCAGCTGGTTCTGCACGACCGAAGCATCGGTGCCTTCTCGCGTGGTGGAGAACACCACCGTCAGCCAGTCCTTGTTGACTTCGACGGTGGCGGTGGCGTTGAGCGACACCACGTTCTGCGGCGGGGGCAGCATCTGCGCCGAGGCGCTGCCCAAAGGGCCAGCGAGTGCAGCGCCGACGGCGACGATTGCAAAAACATCACGGAGGGGATGGCGGCTTCTTGGCGACATGATTTGGTCAGGGCCTGGACGGCGGTGTGCGGCGGAATGCCGCAACCCTTCAGCGTGCGCCGACTTCAGGCCGTTGACTGCTGCTCACGCTGCCAAAGGCTGCCATTAGGCGGCTGGGCCGGGAAATAGGTGTAACAGCCGGTCAGTTTCGTCCGAACCCGAGGGTTTTCGAGCGCCACAATGGCGCTGTTACATATTTGGAGTCCACCATGTCCACGCCAGCCAACGCCCGTGCCGACCGCATCGTGGTCGTCGATGACGATGCCCGCATCCGCGACCTGCTGCGCCGCTACCTGTCGCAAGAGGGCTTCGACGTTCTGCTGGCCGAAGATGGCAAGGCACTGAACCGTGTGCTGACACGCGAAACCGTCGATCTGATCGTGCTGGACCTCATGCTGCCCGGCGAAGACGGCCTGAGCATCTGCCGCCGCCTGCGCGCCGCCAACGACATCACGCCCATCATCATGCTCACCGCCAAGGTGGAAGACGTGGACCGCATCGTCGGCCTGGAAGTGGGCGCCGACGACTACCTGCCCAAACCCTTCAACCCGCGAGAGCTGCTGGCGCGAATCCACGCCGTGCTGCGCCGCCGGCCTTCGCCAGAAGCGCCCGGCGCGCCTTCGAAAGAGGCCGCGGTGGTCAACTTCGGTCCCTTCGAATTTGATCTGTCGCTGCGCCGCCTGTCCAAGAACGGCGAGCAGATTGCGCTGACCACGGGCGAGTTCAGCATGCTCAAGGCGCTGGTGCGGCATCCGCGCCAGCCCTTGTCTCGCGACAAGCTGGCGCAACTGGCACGTGGCCGAGAGTTCGAGCCTTTCGACCGCAGCCTGGACGTGCAGATTTCGCGCCTGCGCAAGATGCTGGAACCCGACCCGGCGCAGCCGCGTTACATCCAGACGGTCTGGGGTGTGGGCTACGTGTTCGTACCGGACGGTGCGAATTGACCCACCCCCGGAGCGCCTTGCGGCGCTCCCCTTCAAGGGCGCGCCCCCAGCGGCCCGGCAGAGCCGGCTCTGCGGTGGCCACTCGGTCTGACAGGGCGCACCAAGCGGTGCCTTCAGGCTGAACCTGGCCCGTGGCAAACGGCACCGTCGGCTTCAGCCTCTTCTGGCGCACTTTTTTCCTGCTGGCCATCCTGCTGGCCGGTGGTGTGTTCGCCTGGGTGCAGACGCTGCGCGCACTGGAATTCGAGCCCCGTGCCGTGCAGGCGGCGCAACAGACCGCTGGGCTGGTAAACCTGTCGCGCGCGGCGCTGAAACAGGCCGACGGCATCAACCGGGTGGCACTGGTCAAGAGCCTGGGCACGCAAGAAGCCATCCGCGTCACGCCGCGCGAGCCCGGTGACAAGGCCGAACCCTTCGAGGTGGACCGCTTCACGCGCCGCGTGAGCCAGGAACTGCGGGCCGCCCTGGGCCCTGACGCCATGGTGGCGCGCAGCGTCAACGGCCAGCCCGGCCTGTGGGTGGGCTTTTCCATCGACAAGGACCAGTACTGGCTGCAGGCCGAAGCTTCGCGCGGCAACACGCTGAACTACAGCACCTGGATCATCTGGATCGGCATTGCGCTGCTGGCCACGCTGGTGGGTTCGGTGACCATCGCAAGCCTCATCAACCGGCCACTGAAGCAGCTGTCGTTTGCGGCCAGCCGCATCCGCGAAGGCGACCTGGATTCGCGCCTGGACGAAAACACGATGACCAGCGAGATTCGCGAGGTCAACCGCGGCTTCAACCGAATGGCACGCGAACTGGCGCGCGTGGAAGAAGACCGTGCGGTGATGCTGGCTGGCATCAGCCACGATCTGCGCACGCCCTTGGCCCGCCTGCGGCTGGAAACCGAGATGAGCGTGGAGGACGAAGAAGCCAAGCGCAACATGGCGCTGGACATCGACCAGCTCGACGCCATCATCGACAAGTTCATGGACTACGCCCGCCCTGGCGACACCGAACTGCACCCGGTGCATGTGTCGCATCTCATCGACCGCGAGGCCTCGGTGTTCCGCGACCCGTCGCAGATCAAGGTCACCTCGCGCGTGGCCATCGACCTGTCGGTGATGGCCGACGAAACCGAGTTGGGCCGTGTGTTTCTGAACCTCTTCGAAAACGCGCGCCGCTACGGCCGCGGCACCTACACCGGCGTGGCCGAGGTCACTGTCAGCAGTGTGAAGACCGGCTCGTGGGTGATCCTGAGCGTGCGCGACCACGGTTCTGGCGTGGCACCAGAAAAGCTGCCGCAGCTGACGACGCCCTTCTTTCGCGGCGACGCGGCGCGTACGGCGGCCACTGGCGCGGGCCTGGGCCTGGCCATCGTCGAAAAGGCCATGCAGCGCATGGGCGGCAGCCTGGAGCTGGCCAATGCACCGGATGGCGGGCTGGTGGCGCATTTGCGGCTGCAGCGGGTGGAGCCGCCGGCGTCGGGCGCCGGCTACTGAACCATTGGCGCGCGCAGCTCAGGCCCGGTCCGGATCGGGTTTGTAGATCAGGCACACGGCACGTGCTTCGATGGCACGACCTTCACCCACGGGGCCCATTCTCTCGGCCGTCTTCGCTTTCACGTTCACCGCATCGGCTGCCAAACCCAGCGTGGCCGCGATGCGTTCACGCATGGCGCCGATGTGCGGTGCCATCCTGGGTGCCTGCGCAACGATGGTGCTGTCCACATTGACCAGCACATAGCCCGCCTCACGCACACGCTGCGCCGCAGCCTGAAGCAGGCGCACGGAATCGGCGCCTTTGAACTGCGGGTCGGTGTCGGGAAAGTGGCTGCCGATGTCGCCCAGCCCGGCCGCGCCCAGCAACGCATCGGTGATGGCGTGCAGCAGCGCGTCGGCGTCGGAATGGCCCAGCAGGCCATGGCTGTGCGGAATCGTCACGCCGCCCAGCACCAACGGCCGGCCCGCCACCAGCTGGTGCGTGTCCCAACCTTCACCGATGCGCAGTGCCATGGGGTTCATCGAGTCTCCAGCAAGCGGGCGGCCAGCGCCAGGTCGGCCGGCCAGGTGAGTTTGATGTTTTCCAGCTCACCGTTGACCAGGCGGGGCTGCAGCCCCATCGCTTCGATGGCGCTGGACTCGTCGGTGACCGTGTCGCCCGCTTCATGCAGCGCACGCTGCAGCAGGCCCAGGCGGAACATCTGCGGCGTCTGCGCCAGCCACTTCTGTGCGCGCGGCAGCGTGGCCACCACCCGGCCGGCGTCGGCGGCCTTCAGCGTGTCGGCCAGCGGCAGGGCCAGCAGGCCGCCCACGGGGTCGTCACGGCAGGCGTCGATCAGCCGCTGGACCCAGGCCGGGCGCAGCAGGCAGCGCGCTGCGTCGTGCACCAGCACCCAGTCCGCATCCCCTGCACCGTGTTCACGCAAGGCGACCAGGCCCGCAGCCACCGACGCCGCGCGGGTGCTGCCACCGCAGCGTGCCACCCAGGCCCGCTGCCCGGTGAATCGAGCAGCGTGTGTTTCGAACTGCGTGTCTTCTGGCGACAGCACCACCAGGGTGGCCGCCAGGGCCGGCACCGCAGCCAGTGCGTCCAGCGTGTGCGCCACCACGGCCTGGCCAGCCAACGGCGCGTACTGCTTTGGCCCGCCAGCACCCGCACGCAGGCCCACGCCAGCACAGGGCACCAAGGCAAAACAACGCGGCGTGTCGGACATCCGGGGGATTCTAGAATCCGCATTCACCACGCCCCGCCGCGCCCCAGGCACGGCGGGGCGCTTTGTCGCTTCTGGCCTTCATGCAACTGCCCTCGATCGCTCCCGGCAAACGTTTCACCCTGCCCCGCCCCACGGGCTCGGCCGATGCACTGCTGCTGGCGCGGCTGGCTCGCAGCCATGCCGACGGGCAGCGAATCCTGGCGGTTTTTACCGCCGAACCTGCCGACACGCAGCGCCTTGCCGACGAACTGCCCTTTTTCGACCCGAAGCTGCGGGTGGCGGTTTTTCCCGACTGGGAAACGCTGCCCTACGACACCTTCAGCCCGCACCAGGACCTGATCAGCGAACGCCTGGCCACGCTATGGCGCATCCACAGCGGGGATGTGGACCTGGTGCTGCTGCCGGCCACGACCGCCCTCACGCGGTTGGCGCCGCCCAGCTTCCTGGCCGGCACCACCTTTCACTTCAAACAGAAGAGCCGGCTCGACGAAGCCAAGCTGAAGGCGCAGCTCACGCTGGCCGGCTACCAGCATGTCAGCCAGGTGGTGAGCCCGGGCGAGTACGCCGTGCGCGGCGGCCTGATCGACCTGTTCCCGATGGGCAGCCTGGTGCCCTACCGCGTGGACCTGTTTGGCGACGAGGTCGACAGCATCCGCACCTTCGACCCCGACAGCCAGCGCAGTCTGTACCCGGTGCCTGAAGTGCGCCTGCTGCCCGGCCGAGAGTTCCCGATGACCGACGCCGCGCGCACCGCCTTTCGCGCGCGCTGGCGCGAAAAGCTCGACGGCGACCCCACCCGCGCCCGTGTCTACAAGGACATCGGTACCGGCCTGGCCAGTGGCGGCATCGAGTACTACCTGCCGCTGTTCTTCGACCAGGTGGGCACGATCTTCGACTACCTGGGCACCGGCGGCGACAACCCGGCCGCGCTGGTGCTGCACGGCAAGGTGGACGAAGCGCTGGACCGCTTCTGGACCGACACACGCGAGCGCCACCGCTTTTTGCAGCATGACCCCGAGCGGCCCATCCTGCCACCGGCCGCGCTGTTCATGCCGTCCGAAGAGTTCTTCGCGCGCACGCAAGCACACGCCACGCTGGCCCTGCGCGGGCCCGACCCCGTGAAGGGCTCGCATGAGCCCGCTGTCGCGGTCTCGTGGGCTCGACCGCTGCCCGACCTGAGCGTGGACCGCGGCGGCACCGACCCGCTGGGCCTGCTGGAACGGCACCTGGCAGCCACGCCGCACCGTGTGCTGCTGGTGGCCGAAAGTGACGGCCGGCGCGAGAACCTGATCGAGCTGCTGCGCGACCACCACATCAGCGTGCCCAGCGTCGACACGCTGGAGGAATTCCTGACCGGGACCGAGAAGGTGGCCATCGCTGCGTCACCGCTGGCCGAAGGTTTTCACTGGCACGAACCGGCGGCCGGCGAAGACGGCAAGGGGCACGGCACCTCGGTGCAGTTCGTCACCGAGACCGAACTCTTTGCCACCACGCCACAGGCGCGCCGCCGCCGCAAGCAAGAACAGGTCAGCAGCGTCGACGCGCTGATCAAGGACCTGTCGGAGCTAAAGGTGGGCGACCCGGTGGTGCACATGAACCACGGCATCGGGCGCTACCAGGGCTTGATCAACATCGACCTGGGCGAAGGCGCGTCGGAGTTCCTGCACCTGCAGTACGCCGACAAGGCCACCTTGTACGTGCCGGTGGCGCAGCTGCATCTCATCAGCCGCTACACCGGCGTCAGTGCCGATGAAGCGCCGCTGCACAAGCTGGGCAGTCCGCAGTGGGACAAGGCCCGCCGCAAGGCCGCCGAGCAGGTGCGCGACACGGCCGCCGAGCTGCTGAACCTGTACGCGCGCCGCGCCGCCAGGGAAGGTTTCGCCCATCGGTTCAGCCCGCACGACTACGAAGCCTTCGCCACCAGCTTCGGCTTCGAAGAGACTGCCGACCAGCGCGCCGCCATCCACGCCGTCATCCAGGACATGGTGAGCCCGCGGCCGATGGACCGGCTGGTCTGCGGTGACGTGGGCTTCGGCAAGACCGAAGTAGCTTTGCGCGCCGCCTTCGTGGCTGTGCACGGCGGCAAGCAGGTGGCCATCCTGGCGCCCACCACGCTGTTGGCCGAGCAGCACTTCAACACCCTGACCGATCGCTTTGGCAAGTGGCCGGTGAAGATTGCCGAGCTGTCGCGCTTTCGCAGCCCCAAGGAAGTCAAGCTGGCCATCGACGGCATTGCCGACGGCAGCGTGGACATCGTCGTGGGCACGCACAAGTTGCTGTCGTCGGACGTCAAGTTCGCGCGTCTGGGCCTCCTGGTCATCGACGAAGAACACCGCTTCGGCGTGCGCCACAAGGAAGCGATGAAAGCGCTGCGCGCCGAGGTGGACGTGCTGACGCTCACGGCCACGCCCATTCCGCGCACGCTGGGCATGGCGCTGGAGGGACTGCGCGACCTGAGCGTCATCGCCACCGCGCCGCAACGCCGGCTGGCCATCAAGACCTTTGTGCGCAGCGAGGGCAGCAGCGTCATCCGCGAGGCCGTGCTGCGTGAGCTCAAACGCGGCGGCCAGGTCTACTTCCTGCACAACGAGGTCGAGACCATCGAAAACCGGCGCCAGAAGCTGGTGGAACTGCTGCCCGAAGCGCGCATCGCCATCGCCCACGGCCAGATGCCCGAGCGCCAGCTGGAACACGTGATGCGCGACTTCGTGGCCCAGCGGCACAACGTCTTGCTGTGCAGCACCATCATCGAAACCGGCATCGACGTGCCCAGCGCCAACACCATCGTCATCAGCCGCGCCGACAAGTTCGGCCTGGCGCAGCTGCACCAGCTGCGCGGGCGGGTGGGCCGCAGCCACCACCAAGCCTATGCCTATCTGATGGTGCCGGACATCGAAGGCCTGACCAAGCAGGCGGCCATGCGGCTGGAAGCCATCCAGCAGATGGAAGAACTGGGGTCCGGCTTCTACCTCGCGATGCACGACCTGGAGATTCGCGGCGCCGGCGAGGTGCTGGGCGAAAACCAGAGCGGCAACATGATGGAGGTGGGCTTCCAGCTTTACAACGACATGCTGGGCGAAGCCGTTCGCTCGCTGAAGGCTGGTCGCGAGCCCGACCTGCTGTCGCCCTTGAGCGCCACCACCGAAATCAACCTGCACGCCCCTGCCCTGTTGCCCGACAACTACTGCGGCGACGTGCACGTGCGCCTGAACCTGTACAAGCGCCTGGCCACGGCCGACAAGATCGAGCAGATCGACTTGCTGCTGGAAGAAATCACCGACCGCTTCGGCAAGCTGCCCACGCAGGGCCAGACCCTCTTCGACACCCACCGCCTGCGCGTGATGGCCAAGCCTTACGGCGTGCAGAAGATCGACGCCGGCCCCAAGCTGATGAGCATCACCTTCCGCGCCAAGGCGCCCATCGATGCCCAGCGCATCATCCAGCTGGTGCAGAAGAACCGCGCCGTCAAGCTGGCCGGCAACGACAAACTGCGCATCGAGCGAGAAATCAGCGCGCCGGCCGACCGTGCGCACTATCTGCGCGACCTGCTGCGCGCCCTGGGCCAACCGGTGAAGGACGGGGCGTGACCGCGAAAGAAATCGAACCCGGACTCTTTGTTCGTGGCTTCACGCCGCCGTTGCGACTGGCCGACTACAAGCTGGTGGCCTTCGACATGGACAGCACGCTCATCAACATCGAGTGCGTGGACGAGATTGCTGCCGCGGCGGGCCGCAAGGCCGAGGTGTCGGCCATCACCGAAGCGGCCATGCGCGGCGAGATCACCGACTACCAGGACAGCCTGCGCCGGCGCCTGGCGCTGCTGCGCGGCGTGCCGTTGTCGGCACTGGAAGTCGTCTACACGAAGCAGCTGCAGCTGAACCCCGGCGTCGAAACATTTGTTCACGCCTGCCAGGCAGCGGGCCTGAAGACCCTGCTCGTCAGCGGCGGTTTCACGTTCTTCAGCGAACGTGTGCGCCAAAGGCTGGGGCTGGACTTTGCACGCGCCAACCAATTGGACATCGAAGTGGGTCCGCTGGGCCCCTGCCTGTCGGGGCGGCTGGTGGCGCGGCCCTGGGGCGAGATCGTTGACGGCGCAGAGAAGCGCCGCGTGCTGCTGGAAGTGGCCGACCTGATGGGCATCGCACCCGGGCAGACGATTGCGGTGGGCGACGGCGCCAACGATCTGCCGATGATGGCCGTGGCCGGCCTGTCCATCGCCTACCACCCCAAACCGGCGGTGTTGAAACAGGCCATGCTGTCCATCACGCAGGGTGGCATGGACCGGGCGCTTACTCTCTTGCAAGCCTGACCGGGCAGCAGCCGCAGCCCTGCGACTGAATCAGGACTCGCCGTTGAACACCAGTTCGATGCGGTGCACCCGTTCAGTAGGCAAGGCGTTGAACTTCCACTGCGACAGCGATGGCATCAGAAAGCGAAGCAACTGCCTGGGCCCCTGCGACACCATGGCCACGTTGGCCACGCTGCCATCGGCGCGAATGGTCAAGTCCACCAGCACCGTCGCATTGCGGCCCAGTTCGTCCAGCACACGTTGGGGCAGTTCAGGTTCGACCATGGTCACCAGCCGCGGCCGGGCTGGCGCGGCTGCCAATTCGGGCAGCGCCAGCGCGGGTGCGTGAGGCACGGAGGCGCCAGTCAGTCGCGGAGTGGCCTTCAGGTCCAGTGCGGGCACGGCGGAAGCTGCCGGCTTGGCCTGCAAAGCCTCCGAACTGAGCGTGATCTGGGTGACGATGCCCGAGTCGGCCGCAGCAGGCGTTTGGTTGCCCGCGGGCGGCGGCGGCGAGATACCGGCGGCCGCGGGAGCAATGGGTGACGGCTGAACGGCGGGACTTGCCTCAGCAGCAACCGTCACCGGCCGGGCCTCGGCGTTCACCGCCGACGGCTGCGCGACAGGCGGCACGACTGCCGGCGTGCGGGCCACCACCGGGCGCACGACGCTGGACTCCGCCGCCAGGGGCGCGTCGGCATCAGCGGCTTTGCGCCTGGCCTTGCTGGCTTCGAGGATGAACCGCATGGGCCCGGCAGCCTGGCGTCGTGCACGCTCCATGGCGGCCGCAGACTCCGCGGCCGAATCGGCCTTGGCGGCCGATGCAGCAGAGATTGGTGCTGGCGCTGCGGTCTGCGCCCCGGCCGGCGTGCCCACCAATGTGGCAGCAACCATCGAGACCGAGGCCCACGCTGCCGCCCTGGCAGCAGCGACAGACCCATCAGGTTTGAACACCTCGACACCTCCGAAGCAAGACGCGGCTTGCGGCCGGCTTCTGCCAGGCCTTGGCCATGGATGCATGGCCCGGCCTGAACAGGCGAGGTGCGATTCTAGGGATGCGGATCTGCCCGGTGGCCACGATCCTGGCCCGATGCCGCATCAGAGCCTGCGGCGCGCTTCATTTGTCGTGCAAACGTGCAGCTTGCACGCCCCGCTCCGGCTCAGCACCACGTGGTCTGACAGACCTGCTTACACACCGCCTGCGGCCCAGGCCGCCTCAGGGCTTCAAGTGGCGGGCCAGAAAAGCTTCCAGGCGTGCGGCGAAGTCCAGGCGAGTCTCCAGCTTGTACCAACCGTGGCCTTCGTCGCTGTACTCCACCCAGTCGGGAGGCCGGCCGGCATCGATCAAGGCCTGGCGCATGCGCCGGCCGTGCACCGGCAGCACGCGGCGGTCTTCAGGTCCGAAGGCCAGGAAAACCGGCGCCCGGATGCGCGCAGCCTGCACAACGGGAGACACGCTGTCGATCATCGCGGCGTCCGCCACCGGGTCGCCGATCAACCGGGGGTAGTCGACCTCGCGCACGCTGTCGGACTGGTCGGTGCCGTAGCGCCACTGGAACATCAGGCGCGGGTCGGTCACTGCCACCCAGGCCGCGCCCTGGCCATCCCATCCGTCGGGCCGGCGACCAAGCCGCGTCGGCCCCCAAATGTTCCGTTCATGCCCACTCCTGATCCGTCCTGGCCGATGACAGCGGCCAACGTATTCTGGGGGCAGCAGCGGCTTACTTGAAGCCCACCCGGTCCAGCATCTGCTGTACCACAGCCGTGTTAGCCCCCACCTTGGCAATGGGCACGGTTTCAGACTTAAAGCTGCCCAGGCTGAGCAAAGCCGCATTGGGTTTGGCCCCAGCCGCCACCGGGTATTCGTTGTTGCCGTCGGCAAAGTAGCGCTGGGCGCTTTCGCTGGTCAGATACTCCAGAAACTGCACCGCTGCGTCGCGGTTCTTGGCGTTGCGCGCCACGGCGGCACCGGCGATGTTGACGTGCGTGCCCCAGCTTGCCTGATTGGGGAACAGGACACCCACCTTTTCCACCACCGCCTGGTCTTCGGTCTTGTTGGACCGCATCATGCGGGCGAAGTAGTAGGAATTGGCGATAGCCACGCCACACTCGCCCGAGGCCACGCCCTTGATCTGGTCGGTATCGCCGCCCTTGGGCGAACGCGCCATGTTGGCCACCAGGCCCTTGAGCCAGGTTTCTGTCTGCTGCGGCCCCAGATGCTCGAGCATCGAGCCGAAGAGGCTCAGGTTGTAGGGGTGCGAGCCGCTGCGCACGCACAGCATGCCCTTCAGCGCGGGTGCAGCCAACTTTTCATAAGTGTCCACATCGCTGGCCTTGAGCCGGCTCTTGTCGTAGATGACGATGCGGGCACGGGTGGACATGCCAAACCACTGCGCGCCTTGCGCGGTTTGGCCGCCCCGGAACTGCGCGGGCACACGTTGCTCCAGCAGAGCCGACTTCACCGGTTGGAACAACCCTTCCTGTTCACCGCGCCACAAACGTGCAGCGTCGACGAGCAGGATCACGTCGGCCGGACTGGCCGTGCCTTCTGCCTTCAGCCGCGCCAGGATCCCGGCGTCGTCGGCCTCGACGCGCTGGATGCGAATGCCGGTGGTCTTGGTGAAGTTCTCGTACAGCGCTTCGTCGGTCTGGTAGTGGCGGGCCGAGTAGAGGTTGAGCACCTTGTCCTGCGCGCTGGCCGACGCGGCCGCAGCC
>Ga0105048_10010338_pt1 | contig 14794 bp, 14 predicted proteins | sample MAT05_FD_78382 | JGI IMG/M metagenome (GOLD analysis project Ga0105048, IMG submission 78382) | Freshwater microbial communities from Lake Fryxell liftoff mats and glacier meltwater in Antarctica - MAT-05 | ecosystem: Environmental > Aquatic > Freshwater > Ice > Liftoff microbial mat | place... | reverse complement strand
TCCGGCTGTACGCTTGTAGCCCTCGTTCAAGTAAATTAACCACCCCAAACCCCTCCATTGGAGGGGAATTGGACGCTGCTATTATTAGATATCAATTTATTCGTGGGTTCTCATTCCCCTCCTTTGGAGGGGCTAGGGGTGGTTTGTATTGCATCTATCACTTAAAAGCATTATTTTTTATGGGCTATCAGGATACAAACTATACCCGGCAGCAGCTCCGGCTGTACGCTTGTAGCCCTCTTTGATCGGGGCTACCGCTTCCATCCGGCATCCATTGTGCAATTTGTTTTCTATTGGGCTTTTACCACACAATGGATCATCACTAACAGGTTTGCCTTTCCGTTAAAACAGCTCAAACCTCATTTCCCCAACTTAAAAATAGCAAAATACACATCAGCCCTAATTTGAAACCCCAGTTTTTTATATACATCAATGGCACGTACATTATCTGTTCTTACATGCAAAAAAGGAATATTACCCTCCCGGATGGTATGTTGGCAGGTTTGCGATAACAGGTATGATGCATAGCCTTTTCCAAGATAATGGGGGTGGGTGCAAATGGCACTTATTTCTGTGTACCCGTTTACTTTTAACCTTTCACCAGCCATAGCTACCAGCTTATCATGTTGGTAAATGCCCATGTAGTGGCCAAAATCAATCGTTTTTTCATAAAAGGGGCCGGGTTTTGTAATGGCTGTTAATTCAAGCATTTGAGCCACATGGCTGCTATCCAAAGTTTTTATCTCTATAGCTTCAATGGTAAAAGGCAGTAGCACGGGGCAATATAATTGATACAGCGGTGTAGTAAAAAGGATGTCAGCATTTGCTGGTAGTTGTATCTTTTTTGCAATCATCACAGAAAAAGCTCTGTCTGCCGGTGCATGCTGTTTCAATTGCTGTAGATCGCTTTCATCCCAATTTTGCAAGCCTATGAAGGGTGCAATATCAGCGGCAAAATATTTTACTGCCTTATTGCCAATATTAAAGTTGTTTTGTTGGGTGCTAAGGGCTTCCCATACGGGATTATCTAAAGTGGTCATGATGGTTTTAGTGTAAAAGATATTCCGCTGTAAAAATAAATACCAAACAGTAACGTTGTAGTTTTTCGATTTTATTTCTCCCGCTTAATTATTTCCATACCTTTTATATCTTTCAATTTATACAATACTTCTTGCAGGCGGTTAATAGCAATGCCCAATTTAATAATGCAAAATAATTGTAGTTCCTGCTCAAGTATAGTGCAATTGTATTGTTTGGTAATGGTAAGCACCTCGTTGATATTGGTGTAATCAAAATGCAGTTCGTATAAAACCTCTAGCTGTTTTTGAACAATGGGTGTTAATTGTAATGCCAATGTTGTTACCATTTTATAGGCATTAATAAGGCCGGGTACACCTAGTAAAGTGCCACCAAAATATCTTACAACAATTACTGCTACATTAATCAGCTCTTTGCTGTCAATTTGCCCAAGTATAGGCCTGCCGGCACTTCCGGCAGGTTCGCCATCGTCATTTACCCTAAAATTGTTACCATCAATACCAAACCTGTATGCAAAGCAATGATGCTCTGCTTTGGGATGTTCTTTTTTTAATGCCTGCAAATATTTTTTAAAATCATCTGTAGAGGTAATGGGATAAACATAAGCAATAAACTTACTACCCCTGTCTTTAAACTCTGCAACTGCCGGCTTTTCTACGGTGTAGTAAACTAATTTTTGAGATGCGTTTGTCAATTTGAATGTTTTATAAACAGGTAATCAATTGTAGGTTGGTAGTAATCAATAATATCATTACCCATGCTGTTAGAATGAACCAATTGCCCGTTGTTGAGTACAGGTGCCGAAATACCTTTGCCTATTCTCATTTTTTGGTTGGTTATAATACGTGCTTCATCCCAAAGGTTGCCATCAATAAATGACTGCAATAAAATGGCTCCGCCTTCTACCAAAATACTTTGAATGTTGCGTTGGTATAACTGATGAAGTATTTGGGGTAAAGCAGGTTGCAGAGCATCTATTTTACCATACTCAACAGTATCTGCTACTTTACTTTTTATGTTGTTAAAAATAAGTGTTTTGGCCTGCCCGCTAAATAGTTGATGTGTAGCGGGTAATTGTAATTTTTTATCTATTACAACCCTCAGTGGTTGATTACCCTGCCAAAGCCTGTTGGTTAATGATGGATTATCGTACAAGGCGGTATTGGTTGCAACCATTATGGCGGCTTCTTCACTTCGCCATTTATGTACCATTCTGTTGCTAAAATCATTGCTGATTTGTACGCCCGAAAAATCTGAATGCGCTATTTTTCCATCAATAGATGCAGCCCATTTTAAAATAATGCAGGGCCGTTTCAACTGATGGAATGTAAAAAATCTTTTGTTGATTGCCCTTGCTTTTTCTTCTAAAACACCTGTAATAACCTCCACGCCTGCATTGCTCAATTTGGTGATGCCTTTTCCATTTACCTCGTGGTATGCATCGCTGCAACCTACCACTACAGTAGGTATTTTCATTGCAATAATTAAATCTGCACAAGGTGGTGTTTTGCCAAAATGGGCGCAAGGTTCAAGCGAAACATACAGGGTGCTACCTGTAATTAAATGTTTGTTTTCGCTGGCTACACTATTAATACAATTAACTTCTGCGTGGGCTTCGCCATATTGTTGGTGGTAGCCCTCGCCAATAATAATATTATTATGTACTAACACCGCACCTACCATGGGGTTGGGTGCTACATTGCCTGCCCCAAGCAGGGCTAGTTGTAAGCAACGTTGCATGTATGTTTCGTGAGCAATCAAGCATCAAAAATAAGCAACCCACAGCAATAGGCTTAAAAAATTAGCTATGTTTGTTGCAATGATAGCTAAAATTATATATAGACAACTGCTGGAGCAACTGCAAAATTTATACAACACTCATGAAGCAACTGTTATTACAGATACCGTTTTTGAAAAAATTGCCGGTATTAAAAAAGTAGATTTTATAATAGATGCAACACTAGAGCTACCGGCTAATGCGGAGAGAAATTTGCAGGCAGCTTTAGATGCCTTATTGCAAAATAAGCCGTTGCAATATGTGCTGGGTGAGGCCTGGTTTGGCCACATAAATTTATTGGTAAATGAGCATGTGCTAATACCAAGGCCAGAAACTGAAGAGCTGGTACAATGGTTACTAGCAGCGCAACCTGGCGCAGAAAAAAAACAGCTTGCTATATTGGATATAGGAACCGGCAGCGGCTGTATTGCCATTTACCTGCAACAGAAGTTACCGGCTGCTGCAATTACTGCTATTGATATTAGTAACGCTGTCTTGGAATTGGCCAAAAAAAATGCTTTAGCTTACCAGCTTGCTATCAATTTTAAGCAGCTTAATTTTTTAGATGAACTTAATTGGCCACAATTGCCACAATATGATATTATTATTAGCAATCCCCCTTACATACCCTACAAAGAAAAAGATGAAATGGATGCCAATGTATTGCTCTTTGAGCCGCATCAGGCTTTATTTGTAGCCAATGATACCCCTTTACTTTTTTACGAAAAAATTGCCAGTTTTGCTACAACGCACCTTTCAGTAAACGGAACAATTTATGTAGAAATACATGAAAATTTAGCGGAACAAACTGCAAAGGTTTTTGATGCAGTTTTTAAAACGGTAGTTGTAAAAAAAGATATTTTTGGAAAAGATAGAATGATTAGTGCTACTCATTTCCGCTAACAGTGGCAGAAGTAGTAGCGCCTAATTTACGGGCTACTTTCATTACCCTTACAACCTCTCCCCAATTGGCAGAAGAATCTGCATTAATTACTACGGCAGGTTTTATGCTATCGCCTTCATTGATGTATTTGCGCAAAGCACTTTCTAAAGAATCAATTTCAATTTTATTAGAGCCAACATACATCCCCCTGTCTTTGCCAACACTTACTACAACGCTTTGTTTGGTTTTAGTATCGCTCTTTGCCCTTGGCACACTCATTTTTATTACATTGGGGTTTGCCAATGTAGATATCATCAGGAAAAACATTAGTAAGATAAATAAAATATCGTTGAGTGGCCCTGTATCCACTTCATTATGACTTTCCCTTAATTTATTTCTGCGTAAACCCATTGGTAAATTTTTAGCTCCCCATCTTTTAAAGGGGTAACATTATAAGAGGCTATTTTTCTTTTCTTTTTTAAAACGTAACACCATCTGTTGAACAGTTTTTTTACTGTCATTTGCCCTAAATCCCATACGTGAGAGGGCTGTTTTTTACCTGGTTGGTTCCTGTAAAATATCAATGAATTCGCTGCTAGCTGCTTCCATGCGGTTGGCAGTTCTGTTAATTTGCGTATCTAAAAAGCTGTACCCCAGGTAGGCAAGCATACCAATAATTAGCCCACTTGCTGAGGTAATTAGTTTAATGTACATAGCATCTGCAATTTGGCTTATAGATGGATTGCTAATGGTGGCAAATTCTTTTAATAACAATACGAGCCCTACAATAGTACCAACAAAGCCAAACAGCGGTGCAATGCGGGAAATAACAGATAAAATAGAAAGGTTTTTTTCCATTTTATACATTTCAAGCTTACCAACATTTTCCATGCTTTTTTCAATAGCATCAATAGGTTTACCAATTCGTTGCAAACCTTTATCAATCATTCTGGCCACAGGGTTATCAGTATTTTTTGAAAGGCTGCGGGCTGCTGTAATATTGCCATTTACAATATGATCCCTAATAATTCTCATAAAATTATCATCAATTTTACTGGCTTTTTTTACGGCCATTAACCGTTCTATAAAAAAGAATACTGCTAAGGAAAATAATAATCCGAGGGGTATCATTAAGGGACCGCCCTTACTTAAAAGTGTCCAAACTGACTCTACTTTTGCGGTTGCATCTACTGATTTACTAAGGGTATCTGCTTGTAATAAAATATCAAACATGTATTAACTGGTTTAAGACAAAAGTAATTGTTTCTTTATTTTGTAAAACTATTATTATGCCATGTTGCTGCAAGTTGAACAAATTGAAAGGAAATTGGATGTTAGGCTGTGTAAAAAAAAGTTAATTGTTATAGTGGAGTTCAACCTCGCTTTTGTAGTTTAAATTATGCAGGTGCATTTCAAATTGTCGCTCTCCATTTTGGCAAGTACACTTACCGGTGCCAGGCTGTTGTTGGTGGCCTCACCAAACACAAGGCAGTAGTTTAGATTTTGCTGAGGTTTGCAACTGCAAAAGCCTTGTTCAATAATACTAAGTAGTAGTCAGTATATATAATTTAAAAATTGCTGTCTGCATAAAAAAAGCCGGCGTAAAGCCAGCTTTTTATGCAGATCTAACTCAAAAAACAACATCCTTGTTAAATCTTTCTAGTCACTTTTTTTTGCTTCCATTTGTTGCATGGCCATAATCTGGCGCATGGTTTTTTCCATACCATCGCTGCTGCCATCTAAAAATATTACATTGCCTTTTCCATATTCAGCAAAGTTTTTTATTGCCTCAACCCACATGCTAAACAAAATAACATTGGTATCTAAGTTGGCTTGTTTCATTTCAGATGCAGCCTGGCTCATACCACGTGCCACTTCTTCTCTAAATAATGCCACACCTTGTCCACGCAATTGAGCAGCCTGCCTTTCAGCTTCAGCAGCAATTTTAATTGCATTACCTTCTGCCTCGGCAGCTTTTGTTTTGGTAATTAATAATGCCTGGCCTTCGTTTTCGGCGGCAGCTTTAAGGTTATTGCTTGCTACCACTTTACTCATGCTGGTAATAATGGCTTCATCAAAAGTGATATCATTAATCTGAAGATCTTGTAAATGGTAGCCCCAGCTTTCCAGTTGGATATCTACCTGGTCTTTTACATTTTCTACAATATCTCTTCGTACGTTTAATACTTCAGCCTGTTTTTTTGTAGATACAAAGGCACGAATACTTCCCTCAACAGTGCGTATAAGGGCTTGCATCAAATCTTTATCGCTAATAAATTTAAAGGCAACGTTTTTAATAGTTTCTTCATCTACATTTAACACAGAATAAAGCAACATAGATTTAAAGTAAACATTTGCCTGATCAACAGTTACTGCCTGAAATTCCAGCTCAACTGAACGGTTTTGAATGCTTACCCTTTTGTACAACTGATCTAAAAAAGGTACTTTAAAATTTAGCCCCGGCCTTTTTATACTGTGGTATTTACCTAAACGGGTTACAACTCCAATAGTGCCTTGGTTGATGGTAAACAAACCACCGGCTATTACCAGAAAGATGGGGACGAGCCACCAGAAATCTCTAATTAATTCCATAGTTTTTTAATTTTTGTTGAAGTTAGTAGTTTTAAACAATAATGATTAATTCTGTTTCTCTTTATACGTATTTGATTATATTTTTTGAGCATATAATTAGCTGATGTATGGCAATGGTCAACTATTCCAATTCTTCCCATATCATAGCCAAATGCACAATAGTTTCTGCTGCTTTGGCCATGTCTTTTGTGCCTATCCATTCCAGCTTACTATGTATGTTTTGCATGCCGGTAAATATATTAGCACAAGGCATACCAATATAACTAAATCTGCTGCCATCTGTACCACCCCTGATGCTTTCTTTTTTTACTATTAGTCCGGCCCTTTGTATTGCATACTCTGCATACGAAGTAACCTGGGGATACTGATTTAGTATGCCTTTCATGTTGCGATATTGCTCTTCAATATCATATTGCATAGTAGCACCCGGATAAGATGCAATAACTGATTTAGCAATTTTCTTTAAGCGGCTATGGTGCAACTGTAAACCCTCCTCCGCAAAATCTCTTACAATAAATTGTATGGTTGCTTTTTCTGCAATACCATTTACCGCTACCGGATGCACAAACCCTTCCTGTCCTTCGGTACTTTCAGGGCTCCATTCGTTTTTTGGCAAAGTAGCCAATATGGCGGCAGCAATTTTAAGTGCATTTACCAGTTTATTCTTTGCATAACCGGGGTGTACTATTACACCTTCAATGGTAATAGTAGCACTATCGGCACAAAAAGTTTCATCTTCCAGGCTACCTGCTTCGCCACCATCTAGTGTGTAACCAAACCGGGCGCCTAATTTTTGCATATCAACCTTTTCAGTGCCTTTGCCTACTTCTTCATCCGGGGTAAATAAAATCTTTATTTCTCCATGCTGCACGGCTGGATGTTGCATAAAATACTGTGCGGCCTCCATAATTGCAGCAACACCACTTTTGTCATCTGCACCAAGTAAGGTTAAGCCGCTTGCTGTAATAATATCGTGGCCAATATGTTGTTGCAAATACGGAAAGTCTTTTATTCTTAAAACCTGGTTGGTATCATCGGGTAAAATTATATCGCTGCCATTATACAAGCGGTGTAGTATTGGCTTTACATCGGTGCCGCTACAATCTGGCGCTGTATCTATGTGGCTGCAAAAACAAATTACAGGTATGGTTTGCTTTTCTGTAGTAGCTGGTATGGTTGCATATACATACCCATAGGCATCGGTAGTGGCATCTGTAATTCCCATGCCTGCTAATTCATCCACTAAAAGATTACTTAAATTTTTCTGCTTTTCGGTGCTGGGGTTTGCCTTGCTTTCAGGGTTACTTTGTGTATCTATTTTTACATAACGCATTAGCCTGTCTGCAACATTTTGTGCACTGATATCTACATTTACACCAGAGCTAAAATCTCCCCAAAAAATATCCTGTATCATAATTTGTTAGCTATTACGTATATAAAAAAGCCCCTGTTGGGGGCTTTTACTTACAAAATTTCTACCAGTTCAATATCGAACACCAATTCTTTACCTGCTAAAAAATGATTGGCATCTAAAATAACTACTGTTTCGGTAATTTCCATTACCACCACTGGTACAGGATTACCCTGCGGATCGCTAAGGGTAAGCTGCATACCGGGTTCAAGCTTCATATCTTCCGGTATATTTTCCTTTGGAAAATGAATGATTGCTTCTTCATCAATTGCGCCGTATCCCTCTTCCGGTGCAATATTGATGGTTTTCTTTTCTCCAATACCCATGCCCGGCATTGCGGCATCAAAACCTTTAATCATTTGGCCTGCGCCTACGGTAAATTCTAATGGTTCTCTACCTGTAGATGAATCGAATTGTTCTCCATTGGTTAAAGATCCGGTATAATGTACCCTAACTACATCACCTTCTTTTACTTGTGCCATTGTTTTTTTGGTTTGTTACCTTAACTCCACTATTGGGTGTGAGATGAGGCTGTTATTAAATAAATTCCTGTATTCCAATTACAGCTAATTGGTTAGCGTAAGTGGTTTCTCAAAATATGGTTCCTGCAACTTTAAACAAATTGAGTTTACGCTATTCTAAGGCTTGCAAATTAATACATTACCAATTTGAAATGAAAAGTTTTCTTCACCTTTATCAAATGAAAAATAGTAAATCAATTGTTTTTTTATTTTTGTTTGTTTATCATTTAAACGCTTTTTCCCAATCTATACATAAGCCAGCTATTATTACTGGTGCAGAAAGATTGGAAGTGTACCTGCCCATGCTGAAAGGTAAAACGGTAGCTATTTTTGCCAATCAAACTAGTATGGTTAAAAGTACGCACCTGGTAGATACGTTACTAAAAAAAGGTGTTAAAATAGTTAAAATTTTTGGTCCGGAACATGGATTTAGGGGTACTGCCAACGCAGGTGAGCACGTAAATAATGATGTGGATATAAAAACAGGCATACCTGTAATAAGTTTATACGGCGACCATAAAAAGCCTGTTGCCAACGATTTTAAAGCTGTTGATATACTTATTTTTGATATACAGGATGTGGGGGTAAGATTTTATACTTTCATTTCTTCTTTAGAATATTTTTTAGAAGCGGCTTTGGAAAACCATAAGCCTTTGTTGATTTTGGACAGGCCAAATCCCAATGGGTTTTATGTAGATGGGCCAGTATTGGAACCTGCATTTAAAAGCTTTGTTGGTATGCAGCCAGTCCCCATTGTGCATGGAATGACGATTGGTGAATATGCCCTGATGCTGGCAGGAGAAAATTGGCTATCTGCCAAAGCAAAGGCCATCAATGCTTACAATAATACTACTAAACCTACTGCAGATACCCCTTTTCATGTACAGGTAATTAAATGTAAAAATTATACTCATAGCAGCAAATACGTATTACCGGTAAGTCCATCACCCAATTTAAAAGAAATGCAGAGTATTTACCTTTATCCATCTACCTGCTTTTTTGAAGGCACTGTTTTAAGCGAAGGAAGAGGCACTGATAAACCTTTTCAGCTATTTGGCCACCCAACTTTGCCCAATAATTTATATGCTTTTACACCACAGCCAAATGCAGGGTCTAAAAGCAGTAAATGCTTTAACCAGCTTTGTTTTGGTTGGAATTTGAGTGGCTCAACTGCAGAAGTATTAAAATCACTTAATGGCTGCATAGAACTTAAATACCTGCTAGATGCCTACCGATTGTTTCCGGATAAGGACAGTTTTTTTCTGAAAAATAATTTTTTTAATAAGCTTGCAGGCAACAGCCAGTTAATGGAACAAGTAAAGCAGGGTAAATCTGCCGCAGCAATAAGAAATAGCTGGGAACCGGCGCTTACTAATTTTAAAAAAATAAGGCAAAAGTATTTATTGTATGCACTTTAGTTTGGCGAAACAAAAATTACCTGGCTTTCGGATAAAATAGGTAAATTTTTAAACCGAAGTATAATGTTGGCAACTGTTGCAACATCTTTTTGACAATATACTGCAATGCGTTCCAGATCATTTTGATGCCAATAAACATGGCCTACCATGCTGCCGTCAATATCATCTTTTGGTGAGGGCACATTGAGTGCGGCAGCTAATAACTTTAAAGAGGTGTAATTTTTAAAATCGCCAAATCGCCAAAATTGAAAAGTATCTACCATATTTGTTTCCCAGGGTTTCATATTCTGAAAATCAAGATAAAAAGGTATAGCTAAATCATTGATGAGTAAGCGGCGACAAAGAAATGGAATATCAAATTCTTTGATATTGTGGCCGGTAAAACTCCACTTTGTATGTATTTGCTCCATTTGGTTTACGGTGTTTAAAAACCGTTGAAGTAACTCTTTTTCGTTGTGCCCAAAAATTGATTTTACCCTTAGCTGGTAAACACCTTTTTCTTTTTTAAAATAGCCCATGCTAATGCAAACTATTTTTGCAAATTCGGCCATAACCCCTGCCCTGTCAGGATAATATTCATCTAGCGAAGTGTCATTTGGTAAATAGCGTTGAACCTTTTCTTCCCATAAATTTTTCCAATAATCATCTAGCTCCTCAAAGTTTTTTTTGCCGGAAACAGTTTCTATATCTATTATCAAAAAATTTTCTAAAGGCATTTTTGCTATCATACAAATAAAATTTTCTTCAATATAATAAATGATTGCATTATCTGCAACCTTTTTTATATTTTATTTAAAATTATTTGATTAGGGCGATGGTTAGTGAGTGAGCGTTGCAATTGTTGCAATCTCATCAGATTCAAATATTTTAAAGCCGGTAAAGTTTCCATTCATTACAAACTGCATTGCCATTGCTACTGATTTACTATGTATGGGGCGGTATTTTTTGGGAAGTAAAAAAGATATTTTGGAAAGAAATATTTTTCCTACAGACTCGCTTAGCCGGGATTGCCGTCTTGTACCAAGTAAAATAGATGGCCGAAATATAAAGCAGTCATCAAACCCAATGGCTTTAATTGCTTCTTCTACCTGCCCTTTTGTTTTGCTATAAAAAACAGTACTGTTTTTATTGGCTCCCATTGATGATATAAGGGCAAATTTTTTGCAACCATTTTTATATGCAATGTTGGCAAGTGTAACTACATATTCATAATCTACCTGGTAAAATGCTTTTTTGCTTCCGGCATCTTTAATGGTAGTACCTAAACAACAAAATACTTCATCTGCCTGCACTTTGCTTTCATCCGGCTTATCAAAATTAAAAGGTATTTGATAAAGCTTTTCGTAAATAATATCTACAGGTTTGCGTACCAGCAGGTTTACAGAGGCATACCGTTTATCTGCCAATAATAAACTTGTTAGTTTTTTACCGGTTAGGCCGGTACCTCCAATTATTAAAGCGTTTTTCATTTGCTGCGAAATTAGGGTTAAAATAAAGGCTTAAATAGGATTAACATCACCAAATCATTAAATCAACTGTTAGTTGTAAAGTTTATTTTTTAATCTATATAAATGAGTAATTGTGAAAATACACTTTTTAAATTAAGGCTGCAATAAGGTATTATATATAAGTTTAGTGCACATTAGCATCAGCAAATCGTTCATATAATGATAATATTAGGGTTAGCAAAGCAAAATTTTGTTTAACCAAACGCAAACTGTAAGGAGATTTTGTGTAAGTTTTAAAGCAAAGTAGTTATAAAAACTCCTCTGCTCTTTGTAACGTTACCGTTTATAAAATTGTATTTGTGGCTTTACATCAGGATGTTATATTTTTGAATTATGCAAAAAATTATTTACTATTTATTATTTACTTTTTTTACTACCTGTGCCGTTACAGCACAGGAAAAATGGGGGCTAAGAAAATGTGTAGAGTACGCCTGGCAAAACAATATTTCTATAAAGCAGCAAGAGATACAAACTGCCGGTACTGTATTGGCTGAGAAGCTGGCTAAGCAATCAGCCTATCCCAATGTGAATTTTTCTAACAATACAGGTTTGCAGTTAGGCCGTTCGGTGGATCCTACCACCAATCAGTTTACCACTACACAGTTATTGTTTCAAGGCTATAATTTAAATGCTGATGTAATGATCTATAACTGGAATAGACAGAAAAACAGCCTGATAGCAGCAAAGATTGATACTAAAGCAGCACAAGCTAATGTTGAAAAAACTAAAAATGATATTGCTTTATCTGTTGCAACTGCTTTTTTGCAAGCCTTGCTAAACAAAGAGCAAATAGCTGTAGTAGAAATTCAATTTGAACAAACAAAAAGCCAGTTATTGGAAACCAGTAAAAGAGTAGCCGCAGGCTCGTTGCCAGAATTAAATGCGTTGGAGCTGCAAGCACAGTTGGCAAGGGATAGCACTGGCATTATCAATGCAAAAGCTACTGCCGATTTAAGTTTATTGCAATTAAAGGCATTGCTAAACCTTGATGCTGCTGCTCCTTTTGAGTTGGAAGTACCACCTGTAGATGTACTTCCGGTAGAAGGTATTGCAGATTTGCAACCCGAATATGTGTTTGGAATGGCAATTAAAAACCAACCTGCTCAAAAAGTAAATCAGTTGCGTTTACAATCTTTTCTAACCAATGTAAAAATAGCAAAGGCCTCCATGTACCCTATAATATCAGGTTTTTTGGGGCTTGGTACCAATTTTGCCAATCCGTTTAATAAAGTAACCAGTTTCGATTTTGTGGGTTATTCACCTACAAATCCTTTTTCTCCGGTAGTTAATGTGGGTGGTGCAAATTATTTTGTACAAGATCCAAAAGTTAATATTACTCAATCAACAAAGTCTTTTGGCGAACTATGGAAAGGTTATAGTGGACAGCTTGACAATAACTTTAGGCAAAATTTTGGAGTGGCTCTCAACGTACCTATTTTTAGCAACGGCGGCAGTGCAAGAAATGCGTATGAAAGAAGTAAACTAAATGTACAAAATGCACAGTTAGTAATTACCCAGGCCGATTTGCAATTAAAGCAAGATATTTATCAGGCATATACTACTGCTTCTGCCGCCATGCAGCGTTACAATGCCTCCATTACTACATTGGCAGCAACTCAAAAAACCTACGATTTTGCAAAAAAACGCTACGATGTTGGGCTACTCGGTACATTTGAGCTGATTACCAATCAAAACAATCTTAATAAATCTATAATGGATAAATTAATAGCTCAATATGAATATGTGTTTAGAATGAAAGTGCTTGAATTTTACAAAGGCATGGGATTAAAATTGTAGTTGAAAAAAATTAAAAGGTAAAACGGGAGTTAAAAGAGCAGTAACCGGCATCATGCGGGGATGAGGTATTTTTAATTTCAAACAAATACTAAACACCAAACAGAAAACCGATAAGATTATGAGTAAAACAGTAAAATGGATTTTGATAAGCCTGGTAGTACTAGTTGTAACATTGGCAGGCTTAAAAGTTGCCGGCGTGTTTGGTAAAGATGAGGGCATTAAAGTAACCGCCGAAAAGGTACAGAAAAGAACAATTATTGAGGTGGTAAATGCAAGTGGTAAAATTTATCCCGAAATAGAAGTAAAAGTTAGTCCGGATATAAGTGGAGAAATTACAGAATTAAATGTGCAGGAAGGCGACTCAGTAAAAAAAGGCCAGATAGTGGCACGTATATATGCAGATATTTACAGCATACAAGCTAACCAGGCTGCAAGCGGCGTGGCGCAAAGTGAGGCACAGGTTGCCAACTCCCAGGCATCTTTAGAGGCACTAAAAGCCAATATGGATCAGGTAGAAAAATCTTTTAAAATGCAAAAGCAATTGTACGATGAAAAGGTAATTAGCTCCAATGAATTTTATGTGGCAGATGCAGCATACAAAACGGCAGTTGCCAACTACAATGCAGCAAAACAGGGTATTAGAGGCGGACAAGCTGCAGTACAGAGTGCACAGGCTAACCTTGCAAAAGCAAATAAAGATTTGGGAAGAACCGCTGTAATTGCCCCGATGGATGGAGTGGTAAGTTTATTAAGTGTAAAAAAAGGAGAGCGTGTGGTTGGTAGCAATATGATGGCGGGTACAGAAATGTTGCGCATTGCAGACATGAGTAAAATAGAAATAAGGGTAGATGTTGGCGAAAGTGATGTGCCAAAAGTACATTTAGGTGATAGCGCTATTGTAACTGTAGATGCTTATAGTGATAGGAAATTTAGAGGCATTGTTACTCAAATAGCTAGTAGCAATAATGGCGCAGCTTCTCAAATGGCATTGGCCAACACCAGTAACGATGTTACCAATTATAAAGTTTATGTAAGGTTATTGCCACAAAGCTATGCCGATCTTTTAGGTAAAGGTACTTTTCCTTTTAGGCCAGGTATGAGTGCCAGCGCTGATATACAAACCAAAACTCATCCTGTTGTTTTAAGCGTACCTATTAATGCTGTTACTACCAGAGATATAAAAGATAGTACGGCTAAAGCGGATAAAAAAAATGCTGAAAACGAAATGGCAACTGCAAAAGCAGCTACCAGCTTAGATGATTTGGAAGTAGTAGTATTTGTTATGGACTCAGTAGGCATTGTGAAAAAAGTTACCGTAAAAACTTCTATTCAGGATATAAACTACATTGAAATTACAGAAGGCCTTAAAGAAGGCGATATGGTAGTAAGTGGCCCTTACGAAGTGGTGAGTAAAACATTAAAAGAAAAAGATAAAGTAAAAGCGGTGGATAAAAAGGAAATTTTTGAGAAGAAAGAGTAATTGATTTTTAATATTGAAAAACACAACAATAACTTTTCATTTGTTTGATGAGTTATTGTTGTGTTAGGGCTATTGCATATTTAATCTATATTGTTGTATTTGAAACATTATAACAATCTTCCAATGCAAAATCCAGATTAAGTTAGTATAAAGCCCACTTCCGTCCCGGCGGGGTTTTCGCCAAAATATTTTCAGAATATAAAAACTACTTGCGGCGAAACCCCGACGTATCATACGCTTCGCAACTAAAACACCCCAACCTTTCAAAATTATACATCAAGGTAATGCAAAGGTCGAAAATGCCTTGTTAGTTGTATTTCATAAAATGATGCACTGCTTTGTTCGTATGCTATAAAATCCTTCGCCAGC
>Ga0105048_10010337_pt1 | contig 14794 bp, 13 predicted proteins | sample MAT05_FD_78382 | JGI IMG/M metagenome (GOLD analysis project Ga0105048, IMG submission 78382) | Freshwater microbial communities from Lake Fryxell liftoff mats and glacier meltwater in Antarctica - MAT-05 | ecosystem: Environmental > Aquatic > Freshwater > Ice > Liftoff microbial mat | place... | reverse complement strand
CGAACATCACTGTTCTCCGCAACCGTTCCAGCAATGTAAACAGTGTACTCAAGCCGTTCATCCGTCTCAAGTTCTACCCTGGAACGGGCCGAACGAGCATCGGCCCATTCGCGCGATGTTCTTTACGAACTTCCCCGTTTTCCCGCTTGGCGCACCGAAAAACCCGACGCTAGGATAGGGCCGTTCATTTTCGCCTCCCCAAGTTACACTCTGGATCCCGCCATGGCGCTTTCCCTCACTGCTCCCATCGTTTATGACGACATTCAGGAAATCGTGCTTCTCAAGCCGCTTAAAGTCTTTCTGCTTCGCGGGTATGCCGGCGATGAGATCGTCATCAAGGCGGACGCCGTGCAGGCCGGGCATGTCAAGTCGGCCGGCGTCGTCGTCAAGGCGATTGACCCGGGCGTGAAGATGAAGGTGCTGACGCCGCCCGAGATCCTGGAACTTCGCAACTACGTCGAACTTTACCTGGCCGTCATGGATGTCATGGGTGCTGTCATAGTGACCGACCCGGAGCGGGCCGCCATCGACAGCCTGCGGCAGTTGTTCGCCATGCCAGGCAACGTGACGATGATGAAGATGAACAAGCAAACGCTGCAGGACCTGGGCGAAGCGTTCAACATGCGCTCCCAGGGAGACAAGGGTCCTGTCAAGCAGTTCATCACGGCGCTCAAGTCCCCGGGCGGGTTGGAGAAGCTCGGCCAGGTGATCGCCGCCGACATGTACAACGGCAACACCGACCGCTTCTGCCCGCTGGAACCCGGCGTCCCACCGATGCCGCCGCTGTCGGCAGGCAGCCTTTCCGTTCAGTTGAAAGTGGTTGTCAATCCCGGCAACGTCATGATCATTGTCGGCCCGACCGGAGCATTTTCAGCATCGCTCCTGGACTATGTCGACCCGCAGTCGCAGTTCAAGGATTCGACACATACGCTGGCGAACCAGGAAGCGGGACAGGTCTGGCCCGGGCGGACACTGATCGACAAGACCGCTCGTCATGCCTTTGCCAAGGACGTGATTGAAGACCTTGAAAAGATCCTTCATCCGAAGAAGCACAAGTTGAGCCTCAAGACCAAGCTGGGCAGCGATGCCGTCAAACGGCTCGAAGCGGGGATGCTGGAAGCGGTCAAGCTGATCAAGCGGGCGCTGGAAGTGAAGTACAATCCCGCAAAATGGAACTCGGTGCCAAGTGTGCGCGATCGCTATCAACTGCTCTGCCAGATCAAGTAGCCGTCGTGTGAACTGTCGGTCCGGCTTTTTCGAGAGTTGCGTTGGCAGCCGGCCGTCTCCGTCGTTATGATTCTAATTGGTGAGTTACGCTGGTCGCGGCAATGTTGGCATCCCGGTTCGGGTACGGGTTATGAGTGCGCAGGTCTTCTGCCCCAAGTGCGATCGATCGTGTCGGATCAAGGAAGAGCTACTGGGGCGGCGCGTCCGTTGTCCCGGTTGCCAGGAAGTCTTCAAGGCCGAGGAGATCCCGGTTGCCGAGTCGGATGATGATCTTCCCGATTTCACTCCGCCACCGATGCCGGCGCTGAAGGAGCAGGAATCACGCAAACCGGAGCAACATCGGCCGCCCTCCGGTTCCGTGAAGCCCATGGCGAGCCCTGGCAATCCGTTCACTGAAAGTTCAAAGTTGCCGCCGGTCGCGCCCGTGGATACGACCGCGTTCGACTTCGATCTGGACCGTGAACTGCCGCCCCCCGCCAAGAAGTCGTCGGCGGCTGCTCCCGGCGACGGCAGGGACGACGAAGACCACGACCGCCCGAGAAGCAAGAAGAAGCCCGCCGCGGACACCGAGTACGGCTGGGAGAAAAAGAACGCCCCGCCCGACAACTACACCAGCAGATCAAGCATTCCCGCTTTGCGGGATGACGCCGCTCCCGCGAAAAGGGCGCCACTGACGCCGGAGCCGGGTTTGCCGTTCGCGTTCGGCGATGATAAACCTTCCGCGCCTGCGGCCAAGCCCCCTGCGAAGCCGCGAGACGAGGAAAAGGATGAACCGCCGCCGAAGCGCAAGGCCGCGCCGCGTGATGAGGACGAAGTTCGCCCGCGCCGAAAGACGCAATTGAGTGAGCGCATTGAGAACGACGATGCCGCGTTCCTGGGCCTGCAGGATTTCGAGGGCTCGGCTGAACAACCGGCGGCACTGCCGGCGAAGAAACCTGATCGGCCATACTTTCATGTTCGAGAAGCCGGATCTGAGCCCAGATTGTACCGCGTGTTTACCGATGACGGACAGTTGATCTTCATCACCGTCGCCGCGGGTCGGGAGATTGCTGCCGCTGAGCAGATCCTGGCCTCGGGCAAGTTGGACGGGGCCGACAAGAAGCTGCGCAATTGGCTGGCTGACCTTGATGAACGCCCGATCGACGATCTGGCTGACGACGATCCGGATGGCTTCCGGATATCCGCGGCAAAGCTGCTGTCCGTTTCAATCAATCCGCCTTTGCGCAAGTTGCTCCGCAAGGGGCCGGTCACGCTTCTGCTGAAACACAAGTCGAAGGGCGAGATGTCGTTCGAGTTCCCCGGCGATGACGATGTCGATCGCGCGCTGGACTACCTACCCGATCTGGTGGACGACGTTCTCGAAGTCAAAGTGAAGTGGGACAAGCAGGCCAAAGCGTTCGTCGCCCGTGCCTGATGGCCACTTTGCGGGACTGATCCCCGTTGCATACAACAAGGTTTCTTCCTGTTGTCTCCTGCAAGGGGTTCAAACGTGCGCGTACTCATCACTGGCGGCTATGGCTTCATCGGGGCGTGGATCATCAAGAACCTGTTTGCCGGCGGGCATCAGGTATTCGTCTACGACCTGAAGGAAGACGCACGCCGCCTGCGGCCGATCATGCCCGAGTCGGATGTCGCCAGGGTCAAGTTCGTTCAGGGGGACGTCACCGATCTGGCCGGCCTGCAGAAGGCCATTGCCGACCAGCAGATCACTGAGATCATCCACCTTGCCGGACTTCAGGTGCCTACCTGTCGCGTGAATCCGATCCTCGGGGCGCAGGTCAACGTCATCGGCACGCTGGCAGTCTTCGAGGCGATCCGCCTGGCGGGCGACCAGGTCAAGCGCGTCGTCTACGCCAGTTCCGCGGCCGTGTTCGGCCCGCCGGAGAAGTATCCCACAGGTCCGCTGCCGGACGACGTCAAGCTGCTGCCGAGCACGCACTACGGCTATTTCAAGTGCTGCAACGAAGGCAATGCCAGCATCTACTATCAGGACTTCGGCATCTCGAGCATCGGCCTGCGCCCGTGGACCGTTTTCGGCGTCGGCCGGGACCTGGGGATGACCAGCGAGCCGACCAAGGCGATCAAGTCGGTTGCAATTGGTCGGCCCTATCACGTCAGCTACGGCGGGTTCCAGGACCTGCAGTTCGTCGACGATGTGGCGAAGATCTTCGTCGCCTGTCTCGAGCGCCCGTACAAGGGGGCGAAATCATACAACATCCGCGGCCACGTCGTCGACCTGCCGACATTTCACAAGGCGTTCGTAAACGTGGCCCCCGAGGCCGCGAAGCTCGTCACGCATGGCGATCGGCAACTGGCGATCGCCTATGATCTCGACGATGCAGCCATCCAGCGTGACCTGGGCCCGTTGCCGCTGACATCACTGGAAGACGGTATCCGCCAGACGCTGGACGCATTCCGCCAGTTGCACAAGGAAGGCAGGCTGGATGTGTCCGACCTGGATGCGCCGAAGACCGTGGTGTCGACGAAGCAGGCGGATGAGCCGTGAAACTACGCATAATACTGCACCCGTTGGCCAGGAACGACTGGGTGCGCTGGTGCAGGGGATTTGTCGCCGGAGGGGAGTTGAACTCGGCGGTGGCGCAGATTGTTTGGCATTCAAACCTGCAGACGTTACGAGCGAGTGGCGGAATACCTGCTGACTCTGTTCCGGTTATAAGACGCAACCCTCAATGGGAGGTATGGAATGTGCATCAATCGCTGTGGCTGATCATTCGCGTCACGGATCGGCACACAGGCCTGTTCGGTCGGTTGTTTGGACGAAGTATCCGTATCGTGACTCTTGTCAGATTCCTTGATCATCCTCCTCAAGATCGCGACGTACCGCTTGGCTAAATTCTTCGACGGAGAGCATGGCACCCTCATCGTCGGCCAACGCATCAAACTCTATCATTTGTTGCGGCGTAAACGAGGGTGCGTGAATTGCTTCCTCACTCCACGGCGTGATCATGAACTCACCTGAAACCCGCCCTCCTGCTTCCTCATAGGGGATTCTCACAAGCCGAACTCGATCGGAAGGCTGCCCTGCCGGCAATGCGCGCCCAAGCGCGTACCACTCCGCCGGCGTGCGGGTTTTCAGCATCTTCTTGCTCCGTGCAAAGAAGAAGAACCACAATCGCAGGCGTTCATCCTGAAGTAATTGTGAGGGAAGGCTGTGAATTTCCTCCGCACTCAGATTTCCCTTCGGTGGAGGTGTCGATAGCGGTGGACATTGATGGCTCTCCTTCTGATCGAGCTCAATGTGAAGTTACCAGATCTCCTCTTGGAAATCCAGCGCCGCCCTCTTCCTCGCAGCAGCCCAGCAAATCCATACAACATCCGTGAAAATGTGGGCTTTCCCGGGAGGACAGTGTCAATGGCCGAGGCGGGGACGTATTCACCGGGTCTTGAAGGCGTAGTGGCCGGCGAGACTTCGATCTCGACCGTCGAAGACGGGCTGCGCTATCGCGGCTATCCGGTGACGGAACTGGCCGAGCGCTGCACGTTCGACGAGGTCGCCTATCTGCTGATTTACGGCGAACTGCCCACGAAAAAGCAACTCGACGACTTTCAGATGCGCGTTGCCGCCGCCCGGCGTCTGACGCAGCCGATCCGAGATCTGTTGATCGGCCTGCCGCGCTGGACCGCGCCGCTCGACGCCCTGCGGACGGGTGTCAGCGCGCTGGCGCACTTCGATCAGGACACTCTCGACAATTCGCACGAAGCGAACGTGCGCAAGGCGGAACGGCTGATCGCGCAACTGCCGGTGTTGATCGCCGACCAATATCACTATGCCCACGGCCAGCAACCGGTCGCTGCCCGGCAGGACCTGGGCCAGGCGGCCAACTTCCTGTACATGCTGCGCGGCAGCGAGGCCAAGCCCGAGGATGTGAGGGCGCTCGATGTGTCACTGACGTTGTACGCGGAGCATGAATTCAACGCGTCCACCTTCGCGGCCCGGACAATCGTCTCGACCGAGTCGGACCTGCACTCCGCGATCACTGGTGCGATCGGCGCCCTCAAGGGCCGGCTGCACGGCGGCGCGAACGAAAAGATCATGGACATTCTGAAGCCGATCGGCAGCCCGGACAAGGCGGAAGCCTGGGTCCGCGATGCACTGGCCCGCAAAGAGCGGATCATGGGCTTCGGCCATCGCGTCTACAAGTCGGGCGATGTCCGGGCGGGCATTCTGAAGACCTATGCCCGCACCGCGTGTGAGCGGATCAACGAGACGAAATGGGAAGAGATCGCAGACATCATCGAGAACGTGATGGGCGCCGAGAAGAAGATGTACCCGAACCTCGATTGGCCGGCGGGGCGGCTGTACTATGCGATGGGATTGGAAGTACCGCTGTACACGCCGATCTTCGCCATGTCCCGCGTGGCGGGATGGAGTGCCCACGTCATCGAGCAATTGGACAACAACCGCCTGATCCGACCGCGGGCGAACTACAAGGGCCCGGGCCTGCGCGAAGTGAAGCTGCTCGCCGAGCGGGGATGATGCGTTTATTGCCGCCCATGCGCCATCCCCATAAATCAACATCGCACCCGTGATAACCTCACCCATGTCCCTCTCCTTCAGGCGAGTGAAAGCGTACCGATGAGCGCACCGACCTACGAAATGCTGAAGGCCCCGACCGCAGGCACCCGCGTCACGGCAGAGGGCGGCAAGTGGACGTTCCCCGATGATCCGATTGTCTGCCTGCTGCGTGGCGACGGCATCGCTCAGGACATCAACGGCGTGCCGGGCATTACCACCTGCGCGGTCAAGGTTCTCGACGCGGCTGTCGAAAAGGCCTATAAGGGCAAGAAGAAGGTCAACTGGTTCGACGTGCATGCCGGCGACGTCGCCCGGGCGATGTACAACCCCGGCATCACCGATGAGCAGGTCAAAGGGCTGAACGAAGAAGGCCAGCGCAAAGTGTACCTGCCCGACGACACGATAACCGCCTTTGAATACTACAAGCTCGGCCTGAAAGGCCCGCTGACCACGCCGATCGGCGGCGGCTTCCGCAGTATCAACGTCTTCCTGCGCTTTCGCTTTGACCTGTACGGCTGCGTTCGGCCGGTGAAGGCGTTTCGCGGTGTGGAAGCCCCGAACAAGCATGCCCACAAGGTGGACATGTGCATCTTCCGTGAGAACACCGAGGATGTGTACTGCGGCATCGAGTTCAAAAGCGGTTCCGATAAGGCGAAGAAGATGATCGCCTTCCTGCGCGAGATGGGCTACGGGCCCGACCTGGTGCTCGATTCCGCCGGTATCGGCATCAAGCCGATGACGCCGGAACGTTCGAAGCGGCTGATGCGCATGGCGATCAAGTACGCGCTCGACAAGAAACTGCCCAGCGTGACGATCGTGCACAAGGGGAACATCATGAAGTTCACCGAAGGCGCGTTCAAGGAATGGGGTTACGAACTTGCCAAGGCTGAGTTCCGCGATCAGATCGTCACCGAGGACGAGGTTTACGCCAATTTCGGCGGCAAGACCCCGGCCGGCAAACTGCTGATCAAGGATCGCATTGCGGACAGCGTCTTCCAGCAGATCCAGCTTCGGCCCGATGAATACTCGGTCTTCGCCACGCCAAACCTGAACGGCGACTACCTGTCCGATGCCGTGGCCGCGCTGACGGGCGGCCTTGGTCTGGCGGCTGGTGCGAACATCGGCGACTCCGCGGCCATGTTTGAAGCGACCCACGGCACCGCGCCGAAGTACACCGGCAAGAACATGGCCAATCCGGGTGCGGTGCTGCTGTCGGGCGTGCTCCTGTTCGAGTTCATGGGCTGGTTCGAAGCGGCCGAACTGGTGACAAAGGCGGTCGAGAAGACGTTTGCCGAAAGCGAAGAGACCGCGAAGAAGGGGCCCGGCGGCAAGCTGCACGTCACCTACGACATCGCCCGTCAATTCGCCGGCTACGGTGAGCAGGCCGGCGTCAGCAGCGAAGCGTTTGCCGATCGCATCATCTATCACATGAACGCGATGTGACCGACCTTAATCGCCCACCACTTCACCGCCGCTGCGCGTGCTCATCACGCGCAGCACTTTTTCGCTCGATGTTGCCGATTGAAACCTGACCGACCCGTCCGCCAATGCGAAATGCGACCCCTGCGGGTGCTTACTGCCGAACGCGCTGACGCGGTCCCACACGCCGGGGGCAAACGTCTTCCAGACAATCGGGTCCGGGGGCGGTGGCGGCGGCAGGGGCGGTGGTGGAATCGGCGGTGGGTTCCACGCCGTGGGGAACTTCGAACCAACGGTTATGTTTCCGGAGAGCAGGGTGCCCCCGCCGACGTTCGGCCCGGGCCGGGCATACCAGCCCGCGTAACCGGGAAAGAATTGCAGCGGCGGGTCCGGTGGCGTGTCGAAGGGGGCCGACAGATAGCTGTCGAGATTGCCGTCGCCGATGATTCGTTCGCCCAGAAGCAGCGTCTGCGACGTGCCGTCGCGGACATCGTCGATGCGGACATGTTCCCACTTCGTCGTCGTGCTGTAGCCGAAGATGCCATCGTTGGTTGCACGGCTCTGGGGGAACGAGACGGTTCCCGCGTTGCCGCCGTACGTAGTGATGCCTGTTGCAATCGTGCCACTGATAACCGGGTTCTGCTCAACGTGAGCGGTGGGACAGATTAACAGGGACAGTACCGCGGCAGCGGGGGAGCTACTGGGTCCAAGTGTGGTCCCAGGGTTGAACGGGTCGATGCGGTCGGCCAGATTGTTCTGTTCGATGTAGGGCAGCAGTTCAACGAAAAGCGAAGTGTACCGTCCGTCCGGACCGGGCATGGCGATGCCAGCAGGAAAGCGGCCAACTCCATCACTATGTGAATGACAGGCAAGAGCCAACTGCCTCAGGTTGCCGCGGCAGCGGGTCGCTGCCGCGGCTTCTCGCACTTTCTGAACAGCCGGCAACAACAGGCCGATGAGAACTGCGATGATGGCAATCACCACCAGCAGTTCGACCAGAGTGAAGCCCGGGCGGGGGCGATGGCCAGGGTTCATCGATTACTTCTTGATGACTTTGCTGGTGCCTTCGCCGACCATCTTGCCACCGAACGTCATGTTGACTTTCATGCCGTCCTCTTCGACCGTACCCGAGAACTTGGCCGTGCCGTCGATATTGAACTTCAGATCGATGGCCGAGGCGATCGAGCGGTAGATTTTCACTTTCCCCTTGATCGCGACGTCAAGCAGGCTGTCTTCCTGCTTGAGCTTCGCCGTCACGTCGAGGTCCATTTCCAGCACCGCGCACTCTTCGTCAGCATACTTCTCGATACGCAGGAACTTGGCTTTGCCGGTCCCCTTGGCGTCGCTGATGTTCGAGCCGAGGACTTTCTTGAAGGCGGACGGGTCGATGTTCCACTCATGGCCGACTTTGATCTTCTCGGCAGGGTAGAGGTCGTCATCACTTTCCGGATTGTCGAAGTCCTTCAACTCTTTCTTCTGCTTGTCGCTGGGCGTCGCGTCTTCGAGCGAGTGCTTCCAGCCGTCCTTGGTCAGTTCGCTGAAGACAATCTCGCCGACGAGAGCCTTCTTGTCGGTCTCGTCGGTCGTGTCGCCGGCGATGGTGGTCTTGCGTTTGGCTTCGTCTTTGATGATCTTCGTTCGCAGTTTCGTGACTTTTCGGCCATCGACGGCGAGGATTTCGTCTTCGGTTTCCGTCACGGTCGTCATGTCGACTTTGCCGTCGAATTTGACGTCGTTGCCCAGGTCGAGCGAGATGCTGGCGTTCTTCATCGTGAATGTCAGGACATCGCGCGACTTCTGGCCCTTCATCGGGGCCGGGCCGCGGAGGTCGTATGTTTCGTCCGCGGCGGACGCCACGGAGCAACCGGCCACTGCAAGCGAGATGGCAAGAATGCGTGCGAACATGGGAATTCCTTTCGAGTGGGCGTCATCCGCCGGGGATGACCGCTGAACTGTCACTTCTTTGCTTTGAGTTCGATCAGGTCTTCCGCGTTCATGTTGCCTTTGTACTCGACTTCGATCTTCTGCCCGTCGGTCTCGCCGCCACCCTTCATTTCCATCTGGACGGTGGTGGTACTCTTCCGGTCGAAGCCATGTTTCAGCGAACGCTCGACCGTGCCTTTGCCTGAGATCTTCACATCCATCGTCAGGTCGTCTTCCTTGCTTTTGCCGGCCAGTTCGAACTCAAGTTCAATGATGGCGAGGTCTTCGCCGTCTTTCTTCTCGACGCGGATGAACTTGCCGGTCCCGGTTCCCTTGAAGTCTTCGAACTGATGGCCCATGACGCGTTCAAAGTCCTTCGGGTCGAGTTTCCAGGTATGGCCGATTTTCACCGGTTCCTTCGGGTAGAAGATGTCCTCTTCCTTGAACGGTACGTAATCCTTCAGTTCTTGCTTCTGCTTGTCGGTCGGCGTCACGTCCTCAAGCGAGTTCTTCCAGCCCTTGGGGCCACGTTCACTGTAGACGATCTGACCCTGCATGTCGCGCTCGGCCGATTTCTTGATCTCGCGCTTGCCCTTCTTGAAGATCTCGTCACGTTGGTCCAGGACGATCTTCGTCCGCATACGCGTGATCTCGCCATCGGCGACTCCGAGCACTTCGACTTCTTTCTTCTTTTCCAGCAACTCGTTGAACTTTTCGTCCGAGATCACCTTGCCGCTGACCGAGATCTTTCGGGCGACGTCCTTGCCGGTCGACTTGGCAGTGAGAATGTAGATCTGCCCCTTCTCCGGAGACGGGCCGCGAAGGTTGTAGGTTTCGTCGGCGTGCGACATCGACGAAACTGCTGCTGTCAGCGCGATTGCCAGAATACGTGCGAGCATCGGAATTCCTTTCGAGTTGACCGGGGCATCCCGCTGGAATGCCCGCTGAACGGTGACGTTATCGTTTGCCGTCGATGATCTCTTTGCCGACCCATGGGCGTAACGCTTCAGGCACGATGATCGATCCATCTTCCTGCTGGTAGTTCTCAATGATGGCGACCATCGCCCGGGTGACGGCCACGGCCGTGCCGTTGAGCGTGTACACGACGCGCGTGCCTTTCTGCCCGGCCGTCTTACTGCGGATATTCAGGCGACGGGCCTGGAAGTCGGTGCAGTTGGAGGTGCTGGTCACCTCGCCGTAGTCGCCCGTCGGCTTGCCGTCCTTGATTTCGCCGCGACATGGCATCCATGCTTCCAGGTCGTACTTGCGATAGGCCGGGCCGCCCAAGTCGCCGGTGCAGGTGTCGAGCACATGGTACGGCAGGCCCAACCCCTGAAAGATCTTCTCTTCGATGCGCAGGATGTCGAGGTGAATCGCTTCACTCTGTTCGGGCGTGCAGAAGGCGAACATTTCGACCTTCGTGAACTGGTGCACGCGGTAAAGGCCTTTGGTGTCCCGCCCGGGTGCGCCCGCCTCAGTCCGGAAGCAGTGCGACAGGCCGACGTACTTCTTCGGCAGTTGTGCTTCGTCGAAGATCTGATCGCGGTGCATGCCGCCCAGCGTGATCTCGGCCGTGGCGATCAGGCACAGGTCGCTGTCGGCAATCGTGTAGACCTGCCGTGTCTCCGGGTTCGGGTCGCGCGGCATGAAGCCGATGCCTTCGAGCACATCGACGCGCGCCAGATCGGGCGTGATGATCGGTGTGAAGCCTTCCTTCAGCAGCGTCGTCATCGCGTACTGGACAAGTGCCAGTTCCAGCAGAACCGCTTCATTCTTGAGGAAGTAGAACTTCTGCCCGGTGACCGAAGCCCCGGCCTCGAAATCGACGAGATCGAGCTTCTCGGCCAGCGCCACGTGATCCTTCGGCACGAAATCGAACTGCCGCGGCGTCCCCCATTTGCGGACGACCTTGTTGTCGGCCGGTGTACCGCCGACGGGGGCGTCCGGGTGCGTCATGTTCGGGATGGTCAGCAGGGCCGCATGCAGGTCGGCCTCGGTCTGTTTGACGTCACGCTCTTTCTGGCCGATGTCTTCGCGCAGCTTCTTGCCTTCGGCAATCAGTTCCTGCTTCCTGGCCGCGTCCTTCTCTTTCGGGATCAGCTTCGAGATTTCATTGGCCCGCTGTTGCGAAGCCTGCACCTCGCCGACAAGCGATTTCCGGCGATCGTCCAGCTTCACCACGCTGTCGATGTCGACAAGTACACCGCGATTGACGCAGTTGGTTTTGACAGCGGCAAGGTTGTCCCGAATAAAGGCAGCGTCGAGCATGGTCCATCCCTGAGAGTTGCAAGATTCCGCGCTATGCATCTGAGTTGCAGCTACAGCGATTGTATTTACCAGATCGGCTTCGCCCCGAGCAATCGGCGGATGAGGCCGATCTGGCCGGCGTGCAGCATCTCGTGATGGGAACACCAGCGGAGAATCTCCGCCTTGGTGGTGCACAGCGAGTGCGGCTTGATGACAGGGGCATCAAGGTCCAGGTTCGGCATGCCACGTAATTCGGCCAGGGTCTGCTGGTGAACGCTGTCGAATACAGATCGAATTTCGTCGACCGGAGGATTCTTTGCAGGGTCAGGCTCGGCGACGGAGCCCCGGCCAAAGGAGTTGAGAAACTCGTCGGAGATCAAAGCCGCATCGCCGGGCAGGGGGCCTCTCACCCGATCGAGAGCCAAACGGTATTCCGCCATCGCCAGATGCCCGACCTGCCACGCGATATGCGACACGCTGCCGGGTATTGCGAACCAGTCGGAAGCGGGGATACGGTCGAGAATGCGCAGCGTGTAGCCGCGGGCGAAGATGATCTGATCGATGAGGTGAGGGAGTAGGGACATTATTCCGATGACGACAGCGATCAACTATACGAGTACAGGAATCTCGGACTCGCGAAACCGCTTAACGAAGTCGTAGTGACTGTGATACTTCTTGATAGTTGTTCAGAACCCATTCGATCATGTCGAGGTCGGCGGCACTTCCCCGTGACATCAGCACTGGAATGATTTCCATGGTATCAGCTAGGTCTGCCATCTGCTGATGGCCCGCCTCCAAGGCCTGATTTCGGAGTTTCACGAAACCGAGGTGGAGAACGTCCAGAACCCGTATCACGGTGCCGAGATCTTCCATTGATTCCCGCGAATCTCAAGTGATGTTAAGGCCGCTTCTCCAGCGGTACGTACGGCGCGTCGTTCTTGCCGGTGTAGACTTGTTCAGGTCGGAAGATGCGGTTGTTTTCCATCTGTTCCATCCAGTGGGCCAGCCAACCGGCGACGCGGGCCACGGCAAACAGCGGGGTGAACAGATCGGTCGGGATGCCGAGCGCCTGGTAGATGACGCCCGAGAAGAAGTCGACGTTCGGCCAGACACCCTTCGTGCCGTAGATGCCGGCACAGTACTTTTCGAGTTCGAGAGCGGTCTCGTATTTCTTCGGTCGGCTGGTTTCGGAGAAGACATGTTCTGCCAGTTCCTGCAGTACCGTAGCCCGCGGGTCCTTCACCTTGTAAACGCGATGGCCCATGCCCATGACCTTGTACGAGGGTGTGGCCGCACGCTTGGCATCCAGCCAGGGCTTGGCGTTCGACGCGGGGCCGATCTCGTCGAGCATCGCGACGACTTCTTCGTTCGCACCGCCGTGCAGCGGGCCGGCCAATGTCCCGATGGCCGCGGCAATGGTGTTGTACGGCGTACACAATGTGGAACCGGTGACACGTGCGGAGAACGTCGATGCGTTCATCGTGTGCTCGGCATGCAGCACCAGGCAAGCGTCAAGAACCTTGCGTACGGACGGAGACGGTTCACGCTCGAAGAGCATCCAGTAGAAGTTGCCGGCATGATCGAGGTCGGGGTTCGGGTCGATCGGCTCGTCGCCGTTGCGAAGACGGTGAAACGCGGCAACGAGCGTGGGCATTGAGGCGATCAGGCGCAGGACTGAATCCCAGGTATTCGCCGTGTTGGATGCATCGCGGGTCGGGTAGAACATGCCGAGCGCGGCGACGGACGACTGCAGCGCGTCCATCGGATGGCCGTTCTCGGGGAAGCTCTTGATCATTTCCTTGAGCTTGTACTTGACCTTGCGGCGGGTGCGGAGATCTTCGTGGAAGTCGGCCAGTTCGCGTTGCGAGGGCAGGTCGCCCTTCAGCAGCAGCCAAGCGGTTTCTTCGAACGAACTGTCCCGGGCCAGTGTCTCGACCGCGATGCCGCGATAGGCGAGACGCGCGTTCTTGCCGTCGATCAGACTGACCGCCGACTTCGCCACCGGTACGTCGGCCAGACCGGGGACGATCTCCATTTGACTCATATTGGCACTCGGGAAATTAGGTCGGCAAGCAGAAGGAAGGACATATGGCACGGCACCCGCGTCCACAGGATTGATTAGCCGAAAACGCCGATCCCGGCTAGGGGTTCGGATCGGCGGGGGGGCGAATGGTTCGGTAAGATACCCGGGGGGGAGTGAACGCGTCTTCGAGCCTGCTTCCACGAATCGTGCCGACCTTCAACAGCTTGCCCGGATGCGGATTGATGAAGCGACACTCCTACTGGCGCACAGGCACCGGGGCGGAGCGTACTATCTGAAAGGCTATGCGGTGGAGTGTGCACTGAAGGCCTGCATCGCGAAACGAACACAGCGGCATGATTTTCGGGACTTTATTCGCCTGCGCGGCAACGATGAACCGTCAAATCTGGAGCTGTGGGACAGGACGTGCCTGCGCGGCGTCATCGAGGGAATGCGATATGGAAAGAATTCCATGGAGCTTTTGCTGCGAATTGACGGAGCAAATGCACCTCAGCCGGTTCCAGTGACTGATGTTTCGAGAGTCTATTAGGATAGCTGGTTACACGAGGGGTAACCGCTTTACATCCTCTGCCCCGTGGTCCGCACACATCGATAGTACTGATAGTGCCTCCTCCACGAACTCATGCCGCACGCCCAGCGCCTGCAGCTTCTCGTGCAGCCGGCCGTTGCCGCGATGCCAGCGGCTGGTGGGGGCGCAGGCGAAGCGGATCCTTTTCGGCTGGCGCACCGGGTGGATGTGCAGGCCGGCGCCGTCTTGCCGGCAGTGTTCACGGCTCGCGTACATCTCGTCGAGCGATGTCCCTTCGCCCCACAACTCGTAGTGATCGATTGCTGCGTCGGTCGCGAAGACGCTCGGGAACAGGTCGGGGTACTTGAAGCCCAACCGCAGTGCCCCCTGGCCGCCCATGCCGTGCCCGGCAACGACGATCGGCACACCTGGCCAGCGGTCGGCAATCGCCGGGACGACGTGGCGGACGACGAACTCTTCCGCGGACATCGCCGGATCTAAGTCGGGTGAAGTTTTTGCCGACCACCAGGAGTTGCCAGCCTGCGGGCAGACGCACGCGGCCTTCGCATCGCGCAGCGATTCGATCGCCGGCGTCACACCATCGACGTCGTGCAGATGCAACAGAACAAAGCGGGGAAGCGTATCGACCGGTTCAAACCAGTCAACGCGCTTCCCCGCGATCTCGCGAACGGTTGTCATGCCGTCACTTGGCATCCTTTGCTGACTTAAGCTTCTTTTCGACGTTACGCCGACGTTCCTGGTCGCGTTTCGACAGAGTTTCCGGGTCTTCCTTCATCGCCCGTTCCCATACTTTGATCGCTTCGTCCTTCTCGCCCAGCTTCAGGAGAGTTTCGGCCAGGTGATCGAAGATCTCGATGTGCTGGCCTTCCTT
>Ga0105048_10010336_pt1 | contig 14794 bp, 12 predicted proteins | sample MAT05_FD_78382 | JGI IMG/M metagenome (GOLD analysis project Ga0105048, IMG submission 78382) | Freshwater microbial communities from Lake Fryxell liftoff mats and glacier meltwater in Antarctica - MAT-05 | ecosystem: Environmental > Aquatic > Freshwater > Ice > Liftoff microbial mat | place... | reverse complement strand
GGCTTCGATGCGGTTGTTGAGGATCGAGTCTTTGTAGCCTTGGACGAGGTTTTCGACTTTGACGCGGCTGTTGCCGATGAATGGCTCGCGGGCGGAGAGGGCTTTACCGAGGGAGTAGCTTTCGAAGCGGTCGAGGATTTCGTTGGAGGCGTTGAAGAGGGCGATGTTCTTGGTTTCGCGATCGGCGATGGTGCGTTTCTGGATGGCGTTCTCGGAGGCGAGTTTGGCGCGTTCGTCTTCTTTGGTGCGAGCGACTTCGGCGGCTTTTTGGTAGCCGGTTTTCCATTTTTCGAGGGCCTCGGTGAACTGGACGAGGCGCTTTTCGCGCTCGGCGAGTTTGTTGTTCAGGGTGGCGATGGATTCGTCCGTTCTGACCTTCTCGGTGTTGCTTTCTTTCGCGAGGGCTTCGATGCGTTTTTCGAGGGTGGTGATTTTTTCGGTGAGTTGCACGGCTTTGGCATCGGCGGCGGCTTGGGCGGCTTGGGCGTTTGCGGTTTCGGTCTGGGCGGTGCGAAGCTGGAGCGTCACGGCGCGGAGTTGCTCGCGGATTTTCAGGGTGGGGTCCGCTTCTTCAACGGCGTGGAGGGGGCTGGAGAAAAGGATCAATGATTGGAGCAAGATGCTCCAGCAACCGACTGGGGCGAGACGCCCCAGCCACTTGGCGTGGATGGCGAGTGATGAATTCATGGTATTGTTAGAATTTGGTGCTTAGGTCGAGCTGAAAGGTGTCCGTGCTGATGGGCGGGCCGTCGATTTCATCGGAGCTGAGCCAGCGCAAGCCGACGCGGACGGCGGGTGTCAGAGCCATGGTGCCACCAAGGGTGAAGCCTTGGACGTTGGTGGCTCCGCGACCAAAATTGGAGTCGGTAAAGCCATCGATGACGGCATCACTCTCGACGTAGCGGTAGCCGAAGCTGCCAAACCAATCGCCGAATTTTTCGAGGGCGGGGTTGCCGAATTGGAAGGCGACGTTCCAGGCCATGTCGCCGCCTTGGAAGTCGTCTGCGGTATTGATGGTGCGGCCGGGCCTGCCATCGCTGAAGGCGCGGGAGGCGACGTCTCCCTCATCGAAACCAAGGTTTTTGGTAACCTCGCCGAGGGCGGTCAGGCGGAAGGGTTCGAAGCCGTCGTATTCAAGTTTGCCGGTGATGGTGAGATTACGGAATTCGGAGGCGAGGCCGTAATATTGGAATTGGTTGGTGGTGCCGAAGCCGTTGGCGGCGGTGGGGGTGATGTTGCGCAGCGGCATGTAGGTGTTACCGCGTTGAGCGAAGCCGGGACGGGTGATATCGGTGTTGCCAGCATCGGCAGCGGAGAGTGGGACGTAGGGATCGGAGAGTTCGCCTTCAGCACCGCTGAAATCGTAGTAGGCGATGGCGACCTTGGCGGTGAGGTCGTCCTTGATTTTCCAATCGATGCCGATCTGGGCACCGGTGAGCCATTTGTCCTTACTTTCGAATTTGGAGGGCTGGTTGGAGGCGAAGTTGAAATCAGTGTTATAGAAGGGAAAGTAGCCTGCGGTGAAAAAGGTGGAGGCGTGGTCGTTGAGCTTGACCTTGCCGCGGACGGCGAGGCCATCGAAGCCAAGGTCTTCATCCCAGTGGACATCGGTGGACATGAAAGGGCTATCGAAGCGGCCGGCCATGAAGAGGAGTTCCTGGCCATCGCCCGGTCCGGCATCGTAGCTGAAAAAAGCACGATCCAGCCAGATGGCGTATTTGGAGAAATTTCCACCATTGCCGCCGAGGGTTTGATTGGGAGAGACGGGGGAGTTGGTGTCTCCGGTGGCGATCCGGAGTCCGCCGTTGAAGCCATCGCCTAGTTTGATATCAGTCCCAGCGCGGAAGCGGATACGGGTGCGGTGGCGGTCTTCGTTGACGTTGATCTGGGGTGGGAAGTTGTTAAGGGCGTTGGTGGCATCATAGGGGGCGCCGGTGTTGATGGAGTTGAAATTGGTGAAGGAGCCATTGTCCGCGTTGTTTTCACCATACATGATGTTTTCGGAGCGCACCCGGATATCGCCAAAGGGACGGAATTTGGAGGTCCATTGGGGAGCGGCGTTTTCACCCCATTTTTCCTCGCGGGCCTGGGCCATGAGTTCTTGTTGGATTTGATCGCGCATGTCATCCCGGACGACTTGTGGGATGTAGGTGATGCGGGTTTCCTCTTCGGGGGTGGGGATGGGCGGGAGGGCGGCGACATCCGCGCGGGCGGCGGCGGTCTGGGCGGTGGCGGCCTCGGCCTCGGCTTGTTCAATGAGCCCGGCGGCTTCCGCTTGACTGAGGGTGCCTTTTTTAACCAACAGGTTGATCAAGTTAACAGCGACGTTGGTGGAAGCTTTGGCCGGCGGCGGCGCGGGTTCTGCAGGGAGATCGGTGGCGAGCGGTGAATCCAAGGTGGGATCGAGACTGTCTGCCAGATTCGTGGGTTCCGCAGCGGCGGGTTCTTGCGCGAGAAGCGGTCCGGGGATGGCCAACAGGGAGGCGGTAAGGATGGAGCGGATGGATGACATGGGAAAATGGATTAGAGGGCCGGTTTGCGGGCGGTGATGCGCAGGTTAATGGGCATGGGCATGCCTGCGGGCGGGGCTTGGGGGAGCTGGAGGCCAGTGAGAATCTGGTTTTTGATGGCGGCATCGACGGCGGGATTGCCCGAGCTGCCGACGAGGGAGGCGCGGGTGATGCGGCCATTCGCATCCGCCCAGACGCGGACTTGCATGGAGAAGCTGGCGCTCTTGGTGCTGGAATTGCGACGCAGGGCATCGGCGACGGTGGACTGGATCTGAGCGGCGTAGTAGCCCCATTTGCTGCCGCCTCTGCGGCCAGTGCCGCCGATTCTGCCGTTGCCATTTCCGCCGCCGCGGGTGAGACCCATGTCCGGACCACTGCCGCCGGTGATGTTGGTGCCGAGGTCTTCGGAAGGTGGCGCTTCGGGAGCGGCCTCTGGAGGCGGCTCGTTTTCTTCAACGGGATCTTGCTCGACCATTTCCTCTTCTTTGGGCGGCTCAACTTCCTTGGGCTTGGGCGGCTCGATCTTAAGCGGCGGAGGCGGCGGCGGTGGTGGGAGAGTGACGGTGATGAATTCGGACTTGCGGGCTGCGGGGCGGTTGCTTTTCGGACCCGAGGTGAGGAAGGAAACAATGCCGCCTAACAAGACAATCGAGAGCATGCCACCGATGATGAGGCGGTGCTTGCTTCTGCTAGGAGGTTGGGGCATGGGATTTGAGAATTGAGATTTCAGAATTTACTTGGCAGGTTGGGTGGCGAGGCCGATTTGGCTGATGCCGTTGCGGCCAAGGACATCAAGCACATCCATGATGCCTTGGTATTGGTTCTGGCCATCGCCACGGACGACGACGGGGACCTCGGGGTTGGCGGCTTTGATGGCGGCAAGCCTTGTATCGAGCTCTGCGAGGGTGACGCCGACGGTGTTGAGCTTGATGTTTCCTGCGGTATCGATGGTGATGGCCTGGGTTTTAGGCTCCTCCATTTTCGCGGCGGCTTTGGCACTGGCGCTGGGTAGGTTGACCTTCACGCCTTGCACGCCGGCGGTGGTCATGATGATGAAAATCAGAAGGAGGACGAGGTAGAGGTCCACCATCGGGGTGACGTTGATGTCGTCGTAGTTGCTTTCAGAGGAGGCCATGGCGGTGGATGGATGTTAGAAGTTTGAAATTCAGCGCTCGGAGGTGGAATTTTTTTCCTGCGCAGGGCGGTAGAACTCGGCCATTTTGGCGACGAATTCATCGATGAAGACCTGCATCAGGGCTAGGGAATTCTTAATACGGACGTTGAGGTAGCTGTAGATGAAGAGCGCGGGAATGGCGACGACAAGGCCGACGACGGTGGCGAGCAGTGCGGAAGCGATGCCGGGCGCGATGGAGTTCACATTGACCTCACCGGATTTGGCGATGATGGCGAAGGTGATCATGACGCCGACGACGGTTCCTAAAAGACCCACATAAGGACCACCGGCGATGCTGATGGTGAGATAGACGAGGCCATCGGTGAGGCGGTGGTTTTCATGAACGAGCCCGGCATCCAAGCTGGCGCGGATGGCTTGGATGGAGCGGCCGGAGAGCCCTTCCACGCGGTTGTTGTCTTTATCGAGGCGATGGCGGATTTCCTCAGCTCCGATGTGATAGATGTGGTAGAGGGGAGACTTGTGAATGAGGGATTCTTGCCCGGCGCTGATGTTGCCGCCGAGGCTATCGACACTGGATTTGTTCTCGGGATCGAGCGCGGTGAGATCGGTGGAAAGGGCTTTCCATTTTTCAAGAAACTGCTGGGTGCCTTTCTCGATGGAATTAAGATAGAGGAATTTTTTCACCGCCACCCACCAGCCGACGATGATCATGACGACGCAAACTCCAATGGCGATCCAGCCGTCGAACATCATATTTTTCGCGATATCCCCGAAGAGGAAAAGGTGTTCCATCATGCCACCGGATGTTTTAATTTCGCCGCCTTCGACCTGGCCGAGGGAGAGGGTGCGTGAAGCGGCATCCGTGCTGCCCTGGCTGGTGGCAGCGAGCTGGAGCCAGCCGTTGGAGCGGGCGATTTTGGAGAGGCTGAGCTCATCCATTTCACCGATGTAGCCGTTTTCAGAGGCACCAAGGATGATGGGGGCATCGAGCGCTGGAAGTGGGCCGGGGAGGCTGGCGTAGGGGGCACCGTTAAGGAAGAGGTCGATTTTCGTGCCATCTGCGACGAGGGCGAGGTGGCTCCAAACGGCAGCTGCAATCGGAGCGGCGGGTTGGCTGGTCTGGCTGCCATTCTTGATGAGGGGGATACCTTGGTTGAGGATGATCTGGAAGGCATTGGCGCCTTCTCCACGACTGAGGAGGATGGCGTTGTCCTGGAGGGCGCTGGGCTTGATCCATGTGGTGAGGGTGAGGGTCTGGCCAGCATTCCAAGCAAGTGTGGGGGTGTTGGGAATATTGATGGGCGTGGTTCCCAACAATCGCAGGCCACCGCCGATAATGGAGACATCGGAGCGGGTGGCGGGAGTTTCGGCGTTGTTCGCATTGGCCGTGGCATCGGCAGGAGGAGTGCCGAGACCGGCAAAGTGATAGATGAGGGTGGTATCCGCATCCCAGGCATCGGTGGACTTGGCGGATGAGGCTTCGGGGGCTTGATTTCCGTAGTAGAGATCAAAGGTCTGCTGGGCAGCGGGCTGGACTTCGGGGAGTTTTACCCAGACGAAGGCTTCGCTGAGCAGGCCGTCGTAGCTTTCCACTTCATGGGCGAGGACGGTTTTACCATCCGCGGCGATGAAGCGCAGGTCGCTGCCGTCCTGGGCGGCGGAAGCAAACTGGAAATTTCCATCATGCAGGCGGACAAGTACGGTGGCACCGCCGATGGCCGAGGTGACTGCGGCGGCGGTGGTATCCAAGGTGATGGTTTGGCGTTGGGACCAAGCGGGATTCCACCAGGGTTTTTCGGTCTCGGCTGCGTTGGCGCTGCCGTTGAGGGCGAAAGCCAAGGTGAGGGCGATGAGGGATACGTGCTTCATTTGGAGATATTAGGGAAAAGAGTTACAGGTCAGAAATCGGCCCAGCCGCGGAAGGTGATGCGGATGTCGCCCGCGCTGGCATCGGGGCGATCAACAAGCGGCACAGCGATATCGACCGAGCCGTTGTAGTGATCCCGGACGCGGAAACGGGTGCCCAAGCCAGTGCTGGCAAATCCGTAGTGGGCATCCTGATCCGGCAAGGAGTTCCAGATTCCCATCCAGCCTGCATCGGCGAAGGCGTGGATGCGCCATTCGTCCGACTTGGGATTTGTAGGACCGGGATTTCCAATGAAGGATTGGCTGCGATATTCAAAGGTGCCGAAGATGGCATTGTCACCCAGGGAGGTGGCTTCGAGGTAGCCGCGGGCGGAACCCAGACCACCGCCGGCGAATTGATCGTTGTTGATCAAAGGGCGGTTGGAAAGCTGGCCTTGGAGTTTTCCAAAAAGCTGGGCACCGTCCTTAAGGTCGCGGGTGTGAGCAACGTCGCTGCGGAGATAGACGAAGTTTCCATCTGCTTTGACGCGTTTGTTGGAATAGTCAGTGATGCCACTGCCCAAGCCGCGCAGGCCGAAGGTGAGCGAGTGGTTCATCTCTGTAAACGCCTTGTCCGCCACCCAAGTGGCACCGTAATTCGCGCTGATGGGATAATACTCGATGGGCGAGGAAATGGTGTCCGCGCCAAGGACGATGTCCTCTTCAAAGCTTTTGTAATCGATGCCGATGCTGAAGTTCTGAAAGAATTTCTCTGTATTGGGCAGATCATAAATCGCTCGCAGGCCAATGATATTTCCGCGCCCGCCAACGGAGGCTCCGCCAAGGGTGGAGACATCGCTATCCTGCTTGGTGCCGGTGAGCATCAGGCTGGTGCCATCCGAGATTCGGGCGAGATAGTACGCGGAATAAACTAGCGCGTCGGCGAGTTTCTCGGGCGCGATCTGAAAACTAAAGCCGCCGGTGTGGCCTTTTTGGAAAAAGTTCGCGTAGCTGAGGCCGCCATTGAGTCTGAGTTCGGTGGTGCCTGTGCTGAAACGGTTGTTGAGTTCAAGGGAGCCATGGAGAGGCAGTTTGTCCTCTACGGTAAGATCGATATCCACCGTGCCCGGTTCCGCGCCGGGAAGTAAAGAGGGCGTGACACGGCGGTCTGTAAGGCGGTTGAGAGCCACGATTTCCTTGCCAACTTGTTTGAGGTTGGGGACTCGTCCCTCGGCCAATGATGGTGCCTCGCGCTTGATCTGGCTGGGGAGGAAAAAATTGGCCCCTTTCACGCGCAATCGGCCCACTTTGCCTTCCACGACTTGGAGGCGGATGATGCCACGGCGCGGATCTTGCTGGGGGACGCCGACGGACACGGTCTGGTAGCCTTGGGCATGATAGGCTTTTTCAAGGGCAGCGCGGGCCTGCTCGACATCATCGACACCCCGCTCTGGTCCAAGGAACGAATAGACCGCCCGCTCCACCTCGACACGCGGTAATTTTTTCGCCCCTTCCACCCGGTATTCACGGATGTAGAAGGTGGGGGAGGTTTGAGAGGCTGATTGGGCGTGGGCATGGCTCGCCAATGCCAGTCCCACGGCCCAAAGCCGCAGAATGGATAGGAGAAATTGTGTAGAATTGGTCATGCCGATGGCCGAAATTTGAGAGGTCACAAGGTCTGCCCGCAGTCCATCTTGGCTCAAGGGTTGAAATGTGACTAAATTGTCACATTAGGTAAATTCATTTGAAAATGAATGAGTTGTGTGAACAAAATGTCACAGACTCCGTTTATTTTGAACAAGTTTGTTCGGCGGTCAGTGGTTTGCAGAGTGTTTCGTTTCACCCCACCACGATCCGATTCCAAATCCGTTTGAAGCCCAAATTGGGTGACTTCTGTTCGTTTGCAGTGCACGGCAGCCAACAGGCAGGGTATTGGGGAGTCCGCCTCGGGTGAAAACGCTCACGCCACCAGCGCCTTCAACCTGCGGCAGACCTCCTCGACGTTTGCCCGCGAGTTGAAGGCGGAGATACGGAAATAGCCTTCGCCCGCGGAGCCGAAGCCGGAGCCGGGGGTGATGACGACCTGGGCCTCGCCGAGCATTTTATCAAACATGTCCCACGAGCTGAGTCCGGCGGGGCAGGCGACCCAGACGTAGGGGGCGTTTTCCCCACCAAAGACGGCGAGGCCGGCGGCGGTGGCGGCTTCGCGAAGGAGCTTGGCATTGCCCATGTAGTGCTCGATGAGGGCGGAGACCTGCTGTTTGCCTTCCGGAGAAAAAACCGCAGCGGCACCTTTTTGCACGGGGTAGCTGGCACCGTTGAACTTGGTGCTGTGGCGGCGGGACCAGAGCTGGTGGAGCGGGATGCGCTCGCCCGTATCAGATTTCCCGGTCACCGTCCTGGGGATGACGATGTAGGCGCAGCGGACACCGGTGAAGCCACCGTTTTTCGAGAAGGAACGGAATTCCATGCAACAGTCATGCGCGCCCTCGATTTCGAAGATGGAGCGGGGAATTTCCGGGTCCTGGATGAAGGCTTCGTAGGCGGCATCGAAGAGGATGATGGCATCGTTTGCCTTGGCGTATTTCACCCATGCTTCGAGCTGGGCGCGGGTGGCGACGGCTCCCGTGGGGTTGTTCGGGAAACAGAGGTAAATGAGGTCGGCTTTTTCGGCGGGCACGCCGGCGACGAAGTGGTTCGCGGCATTGCAGGGGAGATAAAGCAGGCCGCCGTAGGCTCCCTTTTCATCGGCATCACCGGTGTTGCCGGCCATGACGTTGGTATCGACATAAACGGGATAGACGGGATCGGTGATGGCGATGATGTTGCCCTTGCCAAAGACGTCGAGGATGTTGCCCGTATCGCACTTCGAGCCGTCTGAGATGAAGACCTCGTCGGCGGAAATGCCGAGGGTGGAGAATTGATTGTCCACGATTGCTTGGCGGAGAAACTCGTAGCCCTGCTCGGGGCCGTAGCCTTTGAAGGTGGCGCGGTCCGCCATTTCATCGATGCCCTCATGCATCGCGCTGACGACGGCGGCGGGCAGCGGCTCAGTCACATCGCCGATGCCGCAACGGACGATGCGGGCGGCTTTGTCCGGATTTTCTTCGGTATAAACCCGCACCCGGCGGGCGATTTCAGGAAACAGGTAACCCGCTTTGAGCTTGAGGAAATTGGAATTGATAGTGGCCATGCGGGCGGACGTGTAGCGAGGGCCAGACGTTCGCGCAAGGGCAGAGGTGACAATGTTCGTGGCTTAGTTCGCCGGGAAAACGATTTCCTGGTTTTTGCCGGAGCCACGCCCGAAACTATCGCCGATGTCCTTGCTGGTGACGAAGAGCATCAGGGAAATGAGCGCGAGGGCACAAACGGTCTGGAGGATTTCCAAGGGTTTCGCCTTCACCGGGCGACCGAAGATTTTCTCCAACGTGGCAAGGACGATATGGCCGCCGTCAAGCACCGGGAAGGGCATCATGTTGAGCACGGCGAGGTTCACATTGAAGAGCACCATGAAGGCGAGGATGCGCCGCCAGCCATCGTCCATTTGCAGGAGTTGGTATTGCATCTTGGCAATTCCAACGGGGCCGCTGAGGTGATCCACTCCGATGTTGGAATCGGGCGAGACCACGCTGGTGATGGTCACCCACATCATGTGCAGGCTGTCTTTGACCTGCTTGATTGGACCGGGGTGGACGATGCGGACATCCACCTCTCTGGTGAAATCCCAGAGGATGCCCATTTTGGGATCCGAGTTGGCGGGCTTGAGCGGCACCTCGGGCGTGAGATCCACCTCGCGGGTCTCGCCCTTGGCGGTCTTCACTGAGAGGCGCAGGGTTTTCCAGCCCTTTTCCTTCAGGTATTGGGAAAATTGTTCGAGGCTGTAAAGTTTCGTGCCATCGATGGAGAGAACCTGATCACCCTTTACCAACCCGGCATCCGCAGCGGGACTGTTGGCGCTCACATTGCCGATGATGGCGGCGGCGGAAGTGCCGATGCCCACTTGGCGGAGGCCACGGCGTTGGAACCAGCGGGTTTCCTCGGTTTCAAAGCCGGAAGTGAGAGTGACGGGTTCCGCGACGCCCGGGCGCTGGACGGTGTAGGATATTTTATCACCACGACTGAGGATGATGCGCTCGGTCACGGAGTTGAGGGATCCTGCGAAACCGTTTATCGGATCGCCATTGATCGCCAGGATTTTATCACCCACCAGGATGCCCGCTTTCGCCGCAGGGCCGCCAGACTCGACGAACCCGATCTCGGTATTGGCGATGAAATCCGCAGGTTTGCCGACTTTCCAAACGACCACGGCGGAGAGCAACGCGAGAAGCATGGAAAACAAAGGCCCCGCGAATGCCACGATGATTTTATCGAGAGGAGTGATGGGAGGCAGCGCCTTGGAATCGCCATTTCCGCCTTCAAGCGACTCCATCGGAGCCATTTGAGGAAGCGCGACGAAGCCACCCGCCGGAATCCAGCCGAGGCCGAATTGCACACCGTTGATTTCCTTTTTCCAGATCGGCTTCCCGAACCAGATTTGGAAGCGGTCAATCTGCAGACCGCGCCATTTTCCGGCGAGGAAGTGCCCAAGCTCGTGGACGAAAATGATGATGTTGAATATCATCAGGACGACAAAAATCAGCAGGATGATCTGTAGGACAGTAGAAATTACGGGCATGGGCAAACGAAGTGAACGGTAGCAAGTTAACAAATCAAAACAATTCGGCAAGCGGATTAAATTCGCCGGGCAAGTTTATCCAATTCCCGGTTGCCCGAGGGCACGACTTGAAATTAATTTGAGTCCGAGGGCAGCTTCAGCTCCGGCCGGTAAGCAAGAATGGGATAGCGACCCGCACGGCGACCAAGCGCGCTTTGAAGTGAAGCAGAATCAGGATTCGGCCCTTCGGAGACGATGATGAAGGTCCGGCTCGCAGCTTGGTCTTCGCGCTGTTTGGGGAGAATGGTGACCGATGAAACCTTGGGGATTTTTTCCCAAAGGTGTTTCACCGCCAGTTGCCTTCCCGGGCAGCCCGTGTCGCCCACCGTCACCCTCACCGTCTCTGCGGCGAGCGGTAGGAAACCCACAATGCACCAAACGATAAGCCCGAATCTCATCGCGCAAGTTTGGCGAACTTCGGGCGAAATCAAGATCTGCCGGAAATAGTTGGAATAAAAGCGGCCGCTGCGGCGTTTAACATACGTATGAAAGCAATTACTTGGCTCGCTTCAGTTTCTCTCAGTGTCGCCGCACTATCGTCCTCCGCTTTTGCGACCACCCCAGCAGGGTGGTCCACCGATTTGGAAAAGGCTTTCGTGAAGGCCAAGGCGGAAAAGAAATCGGTCCTCGTGGAGTTCACCGGCTCGGATTGGTGCCCGCCCTGCATTGCGATGCGCAAAAACGTTTTTTCCAAAAAGGAATTCGTGGATGCCGCTTCCAAAAAATTCATTCTCGTTGAACTGGATTTTCCCAACGGCGACGAGGCCGTCAAAAAGAAGAACGAACCTTACGCCGAGAAATACAAAATTGAAGGTTTCCCTACCGTGATCCTCTTTGATTCCGGTGGCACGGAGTTCACCCGCTTCTTCGCCTCCGAACATCCGAGCGTGGAAGCCTTCCTCAAGCACCTCGATACTTCGCTTGAGAAAAAATCCCTCGATTGATTTTCACTGGCAATTTCAAATCTAGAATTTAAAGTGTTGCCGATGAAATTATTCCTGAAATCACTCGCTCTGTCCACCGCCTTCGCCTCTATGGCTCTTGCAGGGACTCCCGGCTGGGAAACCAACTGGGAAACCGCAAAGGCCAGGGCCAAGGCCGAAAACAAGTTTATCCTGATCAATTTAACAGGGACCGATTGGTGCGGTTGGTGCATCAAGTTGGAAAAAGAAGTGTTTTCCCAGAAAGCCTTCAAGGACTTTGCCTCCGCGAATGTGGTGATGATGGAAGCGGATTTCCCGAAAAAGAAGGAACTCTCCGCCGAGTTGAAAACGCAGAATGCCGCGCTGAAAAAACAATATCTTCTCGGTGGCTACCCCACAGTGCTTCTCCTTGATGCCGATGGGAAAAAAATCTCCGAAGACCTCGGCGAACTCAAAGGTGGCACCGAGGGCTACATCAAAAAGATCACCGAGTTGATCGCGCAAAACAAGAAGTAGCCGCGGATCCAGGTAGCGAAAATTTTATTTCTGCGAATGTAGTTCATTAATCGCGTCCTGTAGCGATACCTTTCCGCAGCCCTGCTCGGGGAAGGATTGCCATGACTCGCGAAGAACTAATTGAAAAAATCCAAAAGGTAGAAGCTCTCTTCAACGGCACGGATTCCCAAGGTGAGAAACAAGCCGCACGCAGTGCCCTCGAGCGCCTCCACGCCCAGCTCGGCCCCGCACCGGAAAAATCCATCGAATACAAATTCAGCCTGGCTGATCCTTGGAAACGCCAGCTCTTCCTCGCGCTTTGCCGCCGGAACAATCTCACGCCTTACCGCCAATACCGCCAACGCTACACCACCGTCATGCTCCGCGCCACACGGACGATGGTCGATGAGATCCTCTGGCCGCAGTTTCTCGAACTCTCGAAACTTCTCCACGATTACCTTGACGAGGCCACCCGCGACATCATCTCCCGCGGCGTCCATCGCGATCTATCGGAAGCCCCCGAACAAGCGCATCTACCCAACACCTGATTTTGGGGTTGTTCTGGGTTAGTGGAAAGGTGGTGAGACAGTTTCTCTTTTTCGATCCGTATTTTCGATCTTGCCAGCCTGAAAACCGTCCTCTATCAAGTCGCTTAGCACGGTTTTCCACGAAACTTTGCCTTTTTCAGAAAGAACTCAGTTTCCTAACTCCGTAACAGCCCCACCGCGAAACCATGATATCAACAAACGCCCACGAAGTTCCCAACGCCCAACGCCTTCTTTACGCAGGATTCACCGCCATCCTGGCTGCCGGGCTTGGCTTTGGGATCCGCGGAGGATTGTTCGGCACCTGGGCTGCAGAATTCAATTTCACGGGAGCCCAGCTCGGCGCAATCGGAGGGGCGGGTTTCACCAGCTTCTGTTTCGGTATTATGATTGGCGGCATTTTCGTGGATAAAATCGGTTATGGAAAGCTCGTCGTTGCTGCCTTTGTCCTTCACGTCCTCTCCGCCTTCATCACCTTCGGCGCGACTGCTGGAATGGATAACGCAACCGCCTACCAATTTTTGTTTTGGGGCATGTTTGCTTTCGGTGCCGCCAATGGAACCTTGGAAGCTGTCTCCAACCCGTTGGTCGCCACCATTTTCCCGAATGCCCGCAATCACTACCTGAATATCCTCCACGCCAGCTGGCCGCTCGGCATGGTGCTCGGTGGTGTGGTGGGTTGGGTGATTGGAGATCATTACGGTATCGGCTGGAAAGGCCAACTCGCCTTCTACCTCATTCCAACTCTCGTTTACGGCCTGATGTTCCTCGGGCAAAAATTCCCGAAATCCGAAGCTTCGGTGAAGGGCTTGAAAATGGGCGAAATGTTCAAAGACGTCGGCCTCCTGAGTGGTGGGATTGTTTGCTTCATGCTCTATCTTTTCTTCAAAGGCACATTCACTCCCCTTCTGGGTGGGAATGCAGGACTCTCCACGATCCTTTCCGCTGGAATCGCACTTGGACTTCTTGCGTGGATCGGCGTGATCACCAAATTTGCCATCGGCCACTGGTTGCTTTTCGCGCTCTTTATCATCCATGCCATGGTCGGTGCGGTCGAACTCGGCACGGATGGCTGGATCCAGAACATCACCGGCGCCATCCTCAGTCCCACCGAAGGCAAAATTCTCTTCGTCTTCACTTCCTTGTTGATGTTTTTCCTGCGTTTCTGCGCTCATTTCATCGAAACCCGCATCGGCCTCAAGCCCACGGGATTGCTTTTTGTCTGCTCACTTATGGCTTGCCTCGGTCTTAATCTTGTCGCCGCCGTTTCTACCTTCGGTCCGGCTCTCGGAGCGCTCTTGGTCTATGCTTTCGGTAAAACATTCTTCTGGCCCACCATGCTCGCCATCACGGGTGACAGATTCCCCCGCACTGGAGCCATTGCGATGAGTTTGATGGGAGGTGTCGGGATGATGTCCGCTGGTCTCATCGGTGGCCCTGGCCTAGGCTACGCCAAGGACCGCTTCGCGGCTGAGGAACTCGCCAAGACCGATCCTGCGCTCTATCAAGAGTGGAAAGGTGAGGGAGCGAAGAGCAAATTCCTCGGTTTTGAGGAAGTCACCGCCATCGATCCCGCCCGCCTCGAAGCTGCAAAAAAAGCCGCCGGAGCGAAAAAAGCCGAAGTATCCGGTCGAGCCATCGATGCTGAGCAAAAGGCTCTCGCTGCCAGCCTCACCCCAGCTCAGCAATCTGTGGTGGATGCTGATATCATCGGCAACCGAAACACCCTTAAGGTGGACTCGTTCATCCCTGCGACGATGGCAATATGCTTCTTATTGCTATCCCTCTATTTCAGATCCATCGGCGGCTATCGTCCGCTCTCGATTGACGAGAAATATTGATCCAGCCCAAGTAAAACACTCCTAAGGCGGCATGATCATCAAGGTCACGCCGCCTTTTTTTACGCTTGCCGCAAAGTCACATGCCGCTAGAAATCCGGTTGGACCCATCCAAACGTTAGATTGATCAAAGCCCATGAAATCATTGGATCAAATACTCAATTTCAAACTCATCGCCCTGCTGCTCATCGCGGGCCTCGCCCTGCCCTCGCAGGCCACTGCGGATGATGTGAAAATCAATCTTGCCGATGGCTTTGATTTCCCCGTCGGCAAACCCAATGCCGACGGCTATTACAAAGCCCGTGGCCTGCGCCTGCGCTCACCCCAACACTTTGGGGAGGACTGGAACGGGCGCAGCGGGGGCGATAGCGATCTTGGCGATCCCGTTTACGCCGCTGCCGATGGCATCGTCACCTTCGCCTACAACATCCGCACCGGCTGGGGCAACGTCGTCATCACGCGCCACGCCTATCGAGACCCCGCCAGCGGTGAAGTCAAATTTTGCGATACCCTCAACGGCCACCTCAATGAAATCATGGTTAAAGTCGGCCAAACGATCAAACGCGGCCAACAGATCGGCACCATCGGCAGCAATTTCGGCATGTATCCCGCCCACCTCCATTTCGAGATCCGCCACAACATCACCATCGGCATGCAGCGGAGTTCCGTGCCCGCCGATATGACGCACTGGGCAGACCCCACCCAATTCATCAACACATACCGTCGTCTCAATCGCGAGTGGCGCCCCGTCGCCATGCCCACCGGCACCTATCAGGCATACGTCGGCTT
>Ga0105048_10010335_pt1 | contig 14795 bp, 11 predicted proteins | sample MAT05_FD_78382 | JGI IMG/M metagenome (GOLD analysis project Ga0105048, IMG submission 78382) | Freshwater microbial communities from Lake Fryxell liftoff mats and glacier meltwater in Antarctica - MAT-05 | ecosystem: Environmental > Aquatic > Freshwater > Ice > Liftoff microbial mat | place... | reverse complement strand
TGTCTGTCCGAAAACTAGTTGTTTGGATGGAAAAATTCAGTTTCGAGGCGTGTTAAAAAAAATGATTGTGAGGTTTACTGGAGTAAATGAGCGATTATTTTTTTTGACACAATTGCGAAAATGGGGTTTTCTGCCAAACACTAATTATTAGATTTACAGAGGCCCGGTCCCAAATCTCGATCCTGATTTTATTCTGGACGTGGTTGGGTCGGGGCTTTTTTTTTACAAATGATTTAAGCATTTATTTTCGGCAGCATGAAAAAAGTACTTATCCTTACTTACTATTGGCCTCCGGGTGGGGGGGCAGGTGTGCAACGGTGGCTGAAGTTTGTAAAATACATGCGCGATTTTGGATGGGAACCTGTGGTTTATACCGCCGAAAACGGGGAGATGCCAGTGATTGATGAAAGCCTTCAAAAAGATGTTCCGGTAGGTACAGTAGTGCTTAAAACGACAATCTGGGAACCTTACACAATTTACAAAAGGTTTATCGGAAGAAAAAAAGAAGATAAGATTAATGCCTCATTCCTGAATGAAAATAAACAAACAGCTGGATCGAATAAAAAGCTACGCGCAGCGTTAACCGGCGCCAGCCAAAAGTTGAGTATATGGATCAGAGGGAATTTTTTTATTCCAGATGCCCGAAAATACTGGATCAAACCAAGCATTGTTTATCTTAACACGTACATCAAAGCACAAAAAATTGACTATGTGGTTAGCAGCGGTCCCCCGCACAGCATGCACATGATAGCATTGGGTTTAAAACAAAAAAACAAACAATTAAAATGGGTGGCTGATTTTAGAGACCCCTGGACCAATATTGATTTTTACGAGAAGTTGATGTTGAGCAGTTTTGCTGATGCCAAACACCAGCAACAAGAATTAAGTGTATTACAAAATGCAGATCTTGTTTTAAGTATTGGAAAAACCATGAACAACGAGTTTGTAAACCTTTATAAAAAGGCAGGTGGCAAAGATGAAGACAAATTTAAAGTGATCACCAACGGTTTTGATACCGACGACTTAAGCAGTGCCGCGGTTGTTAAGGATACAAAATTCAGCCTAGCACATATCGGCACATTGGTTAAAGACCGCAATCCATCGGTGTTATGGGAGGTTCTGAGCACTTTGGTTGCTAAGAATGCCGACTTTAAAGCCCAACTTCAAATTAAGTTAGTAGGTAAAATTGACGTGTATGTTCAAGAGCAGATCGAAGCATTTGGATTGAGTGCCTATGTGCATAAAATTGACTATTTGCCACACAACGAGGTGATCAAAGAACAACAACGATCGAAAGTTTTATTGCTGCTGGTGAACAATACTAAAAATGCTAAAGGAATTTTAACCGGTAAAATTTTTGAGTATATGGCTTCGCGGGTTCCTGTTCTTGCAATAGGACCAGCAGACGGCGATCTTGCGGCAATTCTCGGCAAAACAAAAACAGGCTTGATCAGCGATTTTAACGATGCGCTTACATTGGAGCAAAATATTCTTTCTTATTTTCGCGGTATTGTACCGTTTTACAAACAGGAGGAGATTGATAAATACAGCCGGAAGGAACTAACGAAAGAGCTTTGCCAGCTGCTTGATCAATTATAAAATTTAATCTGAGTGCTGATAAATCTATAATCGACGCAGCACTGTAGATGCCAATAACAGTGATTATTGGCGGAGTATTACTCCTACCTATTTATACTGAAAATTACTAAGTGTTTGCCCGAAAACTAGTTGTTTGGATGGAAAAATTCAGTTTCGAGAGGTGATAAAAAAATGATTGCGAAGTTTACTGGGGTAAATTAGCGATTATTTTTTTGACGCAACGACAAAAACGGAGCTTTCGGCCAAACACTACATATTGAGTTTTTTTCTGTTTTTCGTAGTATGATTTGTTGCTTGTATGTTTGCAACCACGCAATACAACATCTATGAAAATAGTTTAAAATTAAATGTGGTTTTTTTTACAACAGAACCTTAAGTGTCTGTGAAATTACAAATGTTTTAGAGGTTATACCAATTATAACTACAAAATCGGCCAGTCTACTCGTTATTTTTCCTCAATACTTCTTCAAAAAATGGTTCTGTAGACATTGCTATGCAATTTTTTTTTCATTGTCTTGACATAAAATAAATTCGCATCTTTAGCCTATTTCATAATTATAATTGGTATTATTAGTACTGAAAAAGCACCGGCTTTATCTTTCAGGCGACTGGAAATAAAATCCAAAAATTCAGAAACGATGCTAATCTCATAAAAAAATAGAAAAGGGTTTGAGGAAAAACTGTTATTGTTAAATTCCGGGATTTTATTTTCCTAGCCTCACCTCGCTAGCTCATTCAGCTTATCAGTAAAAAACTGTGCCATTTTGTTTACATAATATTTTTGTTTGAACTGCCCCACCCATCGGATGCCATTGATGCTATTAGTCAAAAATACTTCGTCGCCATTCATAATGGTATAGGTGGTGATTGGATTTTCAAAAGTCAGGATTTTATATTCGGCAGCAAGGCTCATGATTTGTTTACGCATAATGCCTGCCACGCAACCCTCTGTTAAAGGCGCTGTAAATAGCGTGCCGTTTTTTACAATAAAAATATTAGAACTGATACTTTCGCAGATTGAGCCATTATCATTCACTAAAAAACATTCATCTAGTTTCATGCTTTGTTTGGCAAGGCCTGCCATTACGTACAATAACGCGTTGCCACTTTTAATATTTGATAATTTATTAATTGGTTTTTTGATTTCAGTATACATATCAGCCCAATAACCTTTTTGATTGAGCATGTAAACTCCCTCTATTTCTTCACTTTCGATTAAAAAAGAAATGTCGTTGGTTTCGGGTGTATAATAACCGCCTTCGTTTCTAAAGACCGTGAGCCTTATCCGAGCGTTAGGCGCATGTGTATTGTGTTTCAGTAATTGGAAGATCAACCCGGAGATATTTTCAGAATTGAACTCAGCAGGTACATTCATGCGCAAAACTGTCATACCCAGTTTTAATCGGCTTACATGGTCGCGCAAAAACATTAATTTGTTGTTGCAGAAACGAATACTTTCGAAAAGCGAGTCGCCATACCTGAAAGCCCTGTTATTAAAGGCAACGCCAGGCTCATAAATACTGATGAGGTGCCCGTTTAATATGCAATACTTATCTTTAAACATGTTTAATTACAAAATTGAGTTAAATATTTGTGTAATCGCTTCATTATCAATTTATTTAATAACACCTTGCGGTTCATGGATCGGCTCTCCACAGCCTTTTAAGAGCCATAAATGTAGAAACATGACATTTTAGCGTTAATAATTATTTAGCATTCTATTTGATGTAAGCTGCCTAACAGGTAAATTTGATTAATTAAAAACAAAAAAAGTATGTTCGACAACAATGAATTCAGAAAGTATGCCACAAAGCACGCGGGCATTAATAGCATAACTTACGACAGTTATACTTCAAGGTTCCAGTCTTCTTTAACCCCGTATATCATCGAAGAACGTTCTTTGAATGTGGCACAAATGGACGTGTTTTCGCGTTTGATGATGGATCGCATCATCTTTTTAGGCACTGGTATTAACGATCAGGTTGCCAACATTGTTCAGGCTCAATTGTTATTTCTTGCCAGCGTTGACGCTAAAAAAGATATACAGATCTATGTAAATTCACCGGGAGGAAGCGTTTATGCGGGTTTGGGTATTTACGATACCATGCAGATTATTAAACCAGATGTTGCAACAATTTGCACAGGTATGGCTGCCAGTATGGGCGCAGTGCTGCAATGCGCGGGGGCAAAAGGTAAACGTACCGCATTAAAGCATGCAAGGATTATGATCCACCAACCTTTGGGTGGCGCCGAAGGACAAGCTAGCGATATTGAGATCACCGCAAGGGAAATTCAGAAATTAAAAAAGGAGTTGTACGAAATAATCGCCCACCACAGCGGGCAAACTTACGACAAAGTTTGGGCAGACAGCGACCGTGATTATTGGATGGTTGCTTCTGAGGCTAAAGAATATGGCATGATTGACGAGGTGTTGTAGTAATAAAACCGAATTTAGCATTTCGTTTGCTTGTTAACATTAAAAAAAAAGGCCATTTCAAATTTGAAATGGCCTTTTTTTTCAAGCGAACCGTTATTGTTTATTTACAATGAGTTTGGTGGTGAATAACTTATTACCTGCGTTTAATTTTATAAAATAAACCCCACCTGAAAACTCCTCAAGTCGAATTTCCTTAACTAGCCTGCCACCATTAACTTCCGCTTCGGTTTGATACACCAATTTACCAACTAAATTATAAATGCTTACGTGAACATTAGTAGCGTTTAATTCTTTTATATTGAGATTAAAATGCCCGTTGTTGGGGTTCGGCGAAATTGTGAAGTCTAATTTCTCAAAAGCCACATTCTTGATTCCAACAGTCGCCGGGTCTTTCACCGTCACCTGTATCATATCTATATTTTCGTTTGTTTCTGAGGATTTGTATATAGCGTATGGCGCACAGAATGTGTTGGTTGAACCGCAACTCACCGTTACACTCAAACATATCGAATAAGTTCCGGCCGCAGAGTAGGTGTGTGTCGTATAAAGCGTATCGCTTGAAGAATTATCTCCCCAATTCCAGCTGGCAGCGGTTACGTTGCCGGGAACAAGCGGATAAGCATTCCAGAATTGCGGTGTTCCGGTTGGTGTCATGCTAAAGCTTGCATTAGCGATACAGGTAGTAACCGTGATTACTTGCGACAGGCTGTTGGTGCAGCCTGGGGTTAATGAGTTGGATTTAGTGGCACTCAGAACTACAGTATAAACTCCGTTAGCGTAAGTACGGGCGGGCGAGGTAAGATTGCTGGAAGAACCATTACCGAAATTCCATGTGTATGAGGTTGGACCAGTTGTAGTGCCTGTTGTTGTATTAGCGAATGAAACACTGCCGTTAGCGCCAATGGCCGCGCTAAAACCCGCAGTGAGGTTACAGTATGAGGTTACAATTATTGCCATGGTGGTTGTGCTGATGCAACTATATGTATAGTTGTTATTAGCTACTAGAGTAACAACATAGGTTCCATTTGCTGCGTAGGTATGTGCCGGAGCATTTGATGTGGCGGCTCCCCCGTTGCCGAAGTTCCATAAATAGCTTACGCCGCTACTCGCACCGCTTGTATAGTTTACAAAGTTTACTAATCCGTTAGAAGAATGCAGTCCATAAAAATTAGCAATCAGTCCACATGGTGCTGTCACATTTCCAACATTCAGGGTGTGCAACACTGTTGCGCTGCATTGTCCCACTCCTCCTGTATAGGTTACCGTATAATTACCGTTGGCAAGGTAGGTGTGAGTGGGGTTGGAGCCGCCGCCGTTGACGCCATTCCCGAAATTCCAGAAATTGCTAGATGTGGATCCCGACGCCATAGAAGCTGAAAATGTAACTGCACCGTTTGCGCTAGTGGTTGAGGTTACGGTCGGTGGCGGGCCACACGCATACAAATTACTTGCTGTAGAATCAATACAAGATGGTATAGAATTATTATTTACAGTTAATTTAACCACATAATTTGTACTGGTTGTGACATAAGTATGGGTCACCGCTGATCCTGACCCATTCGTACTGCCATCACCAAATTCCCAGATGTAAGTTGTTCCTTGCACGGTATTCTGCGAGTAACTTGTAAAATTCGCAAGCCCGTTTGACCCAACTGCCTGGTAGAACTGTGGCACTAAACCACAACCGTTCGCATTGCTAACGTTTATCGTTTGAGAGGCAGTTGCTGTGCAGCCGGCAATAGCGCTGGTGTAAGTCACAGAAACAGTGTAAGTGCCATTCGCCGTGTAAATTGTAGCAGCGTTAAACATATTATTTCCCGACATACTTGAGCCGTTACCATAATTCCAGACAAAAGGGCTAGGGGTTACAGAGTTTGAATTGCTCGTATTTGCATAAAAGGAAACATTACCGCCCGAGCTTAGCATAGTAGTTAATGTTACCGAGCACGGGGACTGGGCTTGGGTAATTTTCGCACTGCAAATCAGGCATAACAAAATAAGAATTGCGAGGTGATTCGTGATTTTTTTCATAATCTGGTTTTTTGCGCTTACTCTGTTACTTAAGGATTTTCAGCATTCTCCTTGTTTTACTAATTGGTTGCGGAAAAGCATTTTTTGCTTATGCTGCTTCGTCCTCAATATAAAATACAAATGTCACGTGAGTTTGGTTGGGTATAAAAATTATTTTTGCTGAAACCGATAGCAAAAAATAGAAATTAGCAAGGATTGAAACTTATTTATCTCCTGATTTCTATCGATGTTACACATTTAATCAAAAACTCCAATACATTAATTAACACAAAATGACTTCCGAGATTTTGAGTTTAGCATACTTATAAATATATTTGATTCAAATAAAAAAAATATGAAAAAACTGTTTTCGATTTTGTCAATAGGCCTTGCCCTTTCGGCTGTCAGCCAGCCAAAAAAAGCGGCAAAAATGGCACCTATGTTTTCGTCGGGATATTACGTGGCTATGAAAGGCGATACCGTAAAAGGGGATATTCAGCTAAATCCTGATGATGAAACCGATTTTTATCACGGATTCAATTTTAGGGGAGCTAGAGGGGGGAAACCAGCTCTGATCGGTTCTAAAAAAGCGAAAGCTTATGGTTTTGATGGGAAGGACTTTGCCGTTATTCCTTACGAAGCTGGTGATATCTACGCACAATATCTCACTAAAGGACGTTTGAATTTTATGGAGTATAAACTACATGAAAAGGTCGACGCTGTGGACGCCATTGTGAGCGTTTATTTTATCCAAGATACCCAGGCGGATGATTCGGAAAAAGAGCTGCGTGATCTTAAACAAATCTCACAGAAATTTTACAAAAGAGATTTAAAACCCTACTTAAAAGCGCAACCAATAAGTTGGAATGAACTGGATAAATTTACTTTTGATAAAAATATTACGACCGCTGCCGTGAAAGACTTTAATAAATATTATGAAAAAACTGAGTAGTTGATGTAAAAAATAAAGTCCGGTTTTGCCGGATTTTTTTTTGGAAATTTTCATTATTCGTCTGCTAGTAGGTCTCTAATAACAACCGAGGCACAAGTGAGTCCAAAAGCGGCTGGTAAATAAGAAATAGTGCCATAAGCAGATTTTTTAAACCTGCTGCCGTCGGTGGTCATCAAAGAATGTTTTGCGGGGGGTTCGGTGCTATATACAGCTTTAATGCCTTTGTAAATGTGCATGTAACGCAGTTGTTTGCGCAGGTGTTGCGCCATGGTGCAATGATGTGTTTTGGAAATATCTACCACCTCAATTTTTGTGGGATCGAGTTTACCGCCGGCTCCCATGCTCGAAACGATGCGCTGCTTGCTTAAATAAGCAGCCTCGAGCATATATAACTTGGGGGTGATGCTGTCGATCGCATCAATCACATAGGAAAATTCCTGTTTTAAAAAGTCTTTCATCTCGTCAGGATTTTTGAATTTATCAACAATATCAATTCTAATTTCTGGATTAATTAATTTGATCCTTTCGCCCATTAAATGTGCTTTGTTTTGTCCATGTGTTGAGCTTAGCGCCTGTAATTGTCTGTTTCGGTTCGTAGGATCGACGGAATCGCCGTCTATAATCGTCATTGTGCCAACACCGCTTCTGGCGATAGCTTCGGCAGCATAAGATCCCACGCCACCCAAACCAACAATAAGCACATGGGCATTTATTAGTTTTTTTATCCCATCATTTCCCACCAATAACGCAGTACGCTCCATCCAGGTTGTGTCCATTTTTTTAGATAATTTCTTTTTTTGAGATGTTATTTTACTTTAATTGTTTGGGTTAAGAACTAACGCTTTTGATTTTTAGATTGATAACCTATTCTTGCGGAAGTTGATTTGCTCGCGGACGCTTCTTTTATTGCCACGGTGGTAAGAACATCCGAATAACGGCTTGAAACGCTTATCGTTACAGAATTCTTTGAATTAAGTTCGTAAGCTTTTTTTGCAAGTTCAATCCCTTTTTTAAATCCCGCAGAACGTTTTTCTGTGTAATACATAGATAGGTAGGTATAAGCCGGGTAAGCCATTATGGTGTCGCTGCTTGGGTACATCAAATTTAAAAATTCAAACTTGGTGCGGGCAACATAATAATTTTTAAGCAACAATGCCGACAGAGCTGAATTTGATGAGATCAAACGGTCGTGGAAGAATTTTTTATCCGCAATAGTGCCAATTTCCAAACAACGTTTGAAATTTTTAATTCTGAAATAATAATTAGAGTTTGCTTGCAATAAAAAAAGGCCGTCGGGGAATAAGCGTAAAGCCCTGTTGTAGTAATAATCGGTGTTTGCGGAAAGAGAGCGAATGCTTTCAGACTTACAGGCTAACAATGCCAATGTATTTTCGATAGTGCTATCTTGGTTGTAAGAGAGTTTAATATATTTTAAGGCTTTAATGGTGTCGCCCAGGCCGAAGTAATATTTTGCGAGTTGAGTTTTCCATGTCGCTCTAAGATCTTCGATATTTTCGATACGAAGATATTCCGCTAAAGCTTTCTGGAATTTGTTTTGATCTAAATAAACTTCCGCTTTATCTGAAATTTCTGTTAGCTTAGCATCTTCGAAAAATTGGCCACCTTTTAAATTTTTTATTTGTCTTAGGCGGACAAAAGCACCTTTATTATTTTTTTCCAACTTTACAATTCTTTCAAAGTAAGGGTCGGCCTCAGCTATCTCTCCTTCGTATAATAATAGATTGCCGAGATCGTTTAGCGCCGGTAAGTAAGCGCTGTTTACTATGAGAGCATTTTGAAAGAATGCCTTAGCCGAGTCGTTTTTACCCATGTCAAGGTAACAGTTTCTTGTTCTTCTGAAGAACACTGGCTCGCGCGGCCTCATAGCCAGCATTTTTTGAGCAATTTTAAGGCGGCATTGTAGTCTTTACCGGCAAAAAGATAGTTGCTTCTACCGTCATTTATTGCAAGAAAATTTTCCTCACTATAAGTTTTTAAACTTCCGAGAATATTCGCCAGTTTGTAGTAATTTTCATCGTCGTCATGAGACCCGCAATATTGGACAATAGTAATATTTGCCCGATCATTTATTTCTTTTTTAAAAGTCGAATCAGTAAGATATTTGAATTTAATTTTTTTGTTGTGGAAGAATAAGGGTTCTTTCGCCAGAGTCCCTTTTATCTCGAGAATGTTACTGTCGGCCGGCGCTGATTTATAAAGATTGAACCAATAGATGACGTCGTATCCAAATAGTCGCGCATGGCTCATGACAGTCGTGTCGTTACTTAAATCGGTTTTTTTGAAATCGGTAGAAATACATTTTATCTGTAAGTTTTGTTTAACAGCAATTCTTTCGATGGAAGATCTTAAAATACGCGCTAACTTAAAATCAATGTTTGGGTTGTCTTGCAATATTGGAGGTGCGTTGATGGCGACATACATCCTATCGTCAGATTTTAAAACTGCGATATCATTATCGCTGTTTTTGTTAAGATTCAAAAAATAAAAAACACCCGTGGTTATTGCAATAATTACCATAACTGTCGAAATTGCAAAAATCCTTTTGCCGTTTTTTTTATTTTTGGTTTTAACGTCCAATAAAACGCGTTCAACGGTTATTTCGGAAACGCTCTCCCATTCTACATATTGCTTAATTTCGCGCGTAATCTCGTTTACGAGGTTCGTGAGTTGTTCATTTTGTTTTTCAATAAAATTTAACTTTTGCAGCCAGTCCGCGTCTTTTGCAGGATCGGTTGTTTCCCTTAGTAACATCTTTTCAATAATTTCGGGCGCTCGACTTTGAGGTTCTTTTTCTTTGGTTTCAAAGTTTGGTGAGGCGGATGAATGTATTTTTAGTTTTTCATTAAAAAGATACAAGGTCAATAAATTAAGCGCGTTTAACGTGTATGCAGCCTCTTCTTTACTAATGACATTGTCGTGAGCCGCCTCATTACCGGTAATCTGGAGGGCCTCTAAGTTGTTGATCGCTTTTCTCTCTGCAACCTGATCCCTTACTACTTGGGATATAAGTTCCCTTAGAGTTTTATTCGCCGTTTTTTCTTCAGCAGGTTTTTGGCTATAGACGTGAAAAAATAGAATTTTGCATGCTGCTTCCGCAGCTTTACGGCAATTAGCCGCTGAATCACTATATTGAAGAATCTTGAATTTTTTTATAGCTTGCACAACATAGCCGCAATAATTATCAATTTTACTATCTAACAAATCTTTCAAATTAATGCAGCTTTTTCAAGTGGGAATAATGTAAGTTTAAAGGTAATAAAAGAATTGGCCGATCGGGCAGACACATTAATTTCAATCGCGCGCAAAGGAACTAATCAAAAATCTTCCCCGGATTTAAAATATAATTCGGGTCAAACACTTTCTTGATGTTTTTCATCAGTTGTAAATGATGGGGACTGAAAACAATAGGAAGATAATCTTTTTGAACAAGTCCAATACCATGTTCCCCGCTGATAGTTCCTCCGAGCCGTTTGCACAATTCAAAAATTTCGGTTATACCTTTTGGTAGATCCTTATCCCAAACCTCATCGCTTAAATCACCTTTTATAATATTTACGTGCAGGTTGCCGTCGCCCGCGTGACCATAACAAACGGATTTAAAACCATACTTTTTCCCAATTTCTTTAACGCCTGTTAGAAGCAAGGGAAGCTCCGCTCTGGGAACAACAGTATCTTCTTCTTTATAAACGCTATTGCTCTTTACTGCTTCGCCTACTTTTCGTCTAATTTTCCAAAGGGCGTTTTTTTGTTCAACGCTCTCGGCGAACAAAATTTCGTCGCAGTTGTTGCCTTGCATTACAGCGCTAATGATCTCGCAGTCGGCCATCAATACATCAGGGTTATTTCCATCTACCTCAATTAAAAGCAGTGCCTGCCATTCGGGTTTTATAGAAAAATTTATATCGCCCGAATATTTGATGCTCCAGTCTATTGCATCGCGTTCCATAAATTCCATGGCACTAGGGATAATTCCCGCCCTAAATACTTCTCCTACTGCTTTACAGGCCAGTTCAGCGCTATTAAAAGGCACCAACATTAAAAGGTCGTGTTTGGGCAAAGGGATCAGTTTAAAAACTATTTTTGTTACAATGCCGAGTGTGCCTTCACTTCCAATCAATAAATGGGTGAGGTTATAGCCGGTAGAATTTTTAAGCGTATTGGCGCCTGTCCAAATGATTTCTCCGTTGGCCAAAACAACTTGTAGATTTAGGACATAGTCGCGGGTTGTGCCATATTTTACCGCTTTTGGACCGCCGCTGCTGTGAGCAATATTCCCGCCTAAGCTACAACTGCCCCAACTAGCTGGATCGGGGGGATAAAACAATCCCAGTTTTTTCACTTCTTCCTGAAAAATATAATTAATAACGCCGGGTTCAACAGTCGCCTGTAAATTGCGATCATCAATGTTTAAAATCTTATCAAATTTTTCCATGCTCATCAACACGCCACCTTTAATGGGCAGAGCCCCGCCACTTAGTCCGGTTCCCGCACCACGCGTGGTTAAAGGGATTTTATTGTCGTTGCAGATTTTTGAAATTGCAGCAACTTGCTCCACTGTTTCAGGTTTGATAACTACTTCAGGCCGAAATAATAGATCTTCGGTTTCATCCTTTCCGTACTTATCGCGCTGTTCGTTGTCTTTGCTTATATATTCCGCATCCACAACCGCTTTAAGCAGTTGCCAGGTTATTGACGTTACATTGTTATAATTATACTCGGTCATGTGATTTCGCAGGCGCTAAAGTTACTAAGTTTGAAATTAGAAATTGGTGCTTGTCGCAAAATTAACAACATAGAAAATTTAGCAAGTATAATTTAAACTTTAAAACATTTAAAAATAAGACATGTTTCTCTTACTAAAATATGGATCGATGGCAAAAGTTATTACCAAAATAAAGATTAATCAAAAACTTATAAAGCCGCGGTGAAATAAGATCGCTTTGAGGTTAAAACTCTTGACAAAAGCATCAAACAATTTTACCTATGTGTTTCAATATCTTCTTCAAATTATAAAAACCTTGTTCATCAACGCACATACTCATGCTCAGCTTTACGACGCTAAAGTAGAGATTGTTAATTTAGGGATTGACGCGCAGGACAAACCTAATTATTATTCTTATGGGCTGCACCCCTGGCACCTCGAGAAAGGAACCTGTTACGAACATTTAGAGACATTACAAAGGGTTGTTTACGAAAAACGTTGCATTGCTATTGGCGAATGTGGGCTCGATAAATTAAACGATGTAGATTTTGAATTACAAACGGAGATCTTTATTGCCCAAATCAAATTGGCCAATCAGGTAAAGAAACCACTGATCATACACTGTGTGAAGGCGTTTAATGAACTCATTAATTGTCTGAATTTAAACGATAATAAAGTTCCAGTAATCATTCATGGTTTTAATAACAACGGAAATATTGCGCGCGTACTTGTGAACCAAGGTTGTTATTTTTCTTTCGGAAAAGCGCTGCTGGGTTACGATTCGAATGCAGCAAAGGCAATCATCAATGTTGGCAGAAAAAACTTTTTTCTTGAAACCGACGGTGCAGACATCTCCATAAAATACATTTACAAAAAAGCATCAGAATTGTTGGGGATTGACGAGGAAATCATCCGGCAACAATTGCAAAGTAATTTCGAGCGGGTTTTTAGTTTAAAATTAGTTTAGTTCAGAATATTCTCGCCGGTGTTTCACAGAGTTGTTTTTTACAATTAGTGTTTGGCCGAAAACTCCATTTTCGTCGTTGTGTCAAAAAATAATCGCTCATTTACTCCAGTAAACCTCACAATCATTTTTTTTAACACGCCTCGAAGCTGAATTTTTCAATGCAAAAAACTAGTTTTCGGAAAGACACTAATTACCGGTATCGTCTCCATTTTTCCAAAACGGCCTGCATATCCGCCGGAATCTCACTATCAAAAAATAACTTCTCTCTCGTAATTGGATGCGTAATGCCAAGTGTTTTTGCATGTAAGGCCTGCCTTGGCAACAACTCAAAACAATTGTGTATAAACTGTTTATATTTAGCTGTGTTTATTCCTTTTAAAACAATGTCGCCGCCATATTCATTATCATTAAATAAAGGGTGACCAATACTTTTAAGATGCACCCGAATCTGGTGGGTGCGGCCGGTTTCGAGTTTACATTCGATAAACGTCACAAAACCAAAGCGTTCAATCACTTTGTAATGGGTTACCGCGTGTTTTCCATGTTCGCTTCCTTCAGGAAAAACGAACATTTTCTTCCGGTCTCTTGGATCGCGTCCTACATTACCAACAATCGTTCCTGTGTCTTCTTTGAGGTTGCCCCAACAAATAGCAATGTATTTGCGATCCATCGTGCGATCAAAAAAATCTTTCGCTAAACGCACCATGGCCATTTCTGTTTTAGCGGCGATAATGATGCCCGAAGTGTTTTTGTCGATGCGGTGTACAAGACCCGGACGGTCTAAAAATAAATCGTTGTTGAGTTGCGTTCTGCTTTTGGGAAGATCGTTAAAATGATAAGCCAGCGCGTTAACAAGCGTGCCTGTGTAGTTGCCGTAAGCGGGATGAACGACCATGCCGGGTTTTTTATTAATCAAAATAATGTAATCGTCTTCAAAGGTAATATCTATTGGAATGTTTTCGGGAAGTACTTCAATGCTGCGAGGAGGCACGCTCAACATGATTGAAATCTCATCGAGCGGTTTTATTTTATAGTTAGATTTTACTGGTTTTCCATTCAAAAGAATATTCCCGGCTTCACAGGAGTTCTGAATTTTTGTGCGTGTTGTATGCGCCACTCGCATCATGATAAATTTATCAATTCGCATGGTCACTTGGCCTTTTTCTACTTTGATGTGGTGGTGTTCGTAAAGGGCTTGTTCTTCGTCGAGGTTAATTTCTCCCGCTTCTTCTTCTGCTTCAAATGTCGACATCTTTGCTTAGTGCTGAATAATTATTTTTTGTTGTTGCACTGCGCTATTATTTATTTTTAAAATTAAAAGGTAAATGCCGTTGTTGTGCGTGTCGGTACTTATACGGAAGTCAGTGGTTTGAAAATCTGCTTCTTCTACCAATTGTCCCATCGTATTGTACAATTGATAGCTTGCCTTTTCAGTAGATTCGGATCTAACGATCAGCTGGTCGGACACTGGATTGGGGAACACTTTAAAAAAATTATTTTTCAAAGCTGAATAGTCCCTAATATTTTGGTAGCGAGGAAGTGTTTTCCCGAACACCGGCCTTATCATAACAGATCCTTTTTCTGTGGATTGTTCCCAGCCTTTTCCAATATTGTAAAAGGTGCTGAGGCTGCGATCGGTGTTTCTGTCAAATCCAATTGTCATGTAATCTGCCAGTTGCTCAAAACCAATATAATAAGTGCCTGGTTGCAACAACTGCTGCCTTTTGAGTTTATATTCCGCAAAAGCACGATCGGGAAAAGAGTTAAAGTATTTTGGTTTATAAATGGTGTCCCTATACAATACGGTTCCCGGTCCGTTGGTTCCAGCAGACCAAATATTGATCCTAAACCCGGTGGAATTCATCAACGCATTAACATTGGTTACAGGGTCAAAATAAATGCGTGCTGCCAAAAAACTATCTGCAATATTTACGTTTATTTTTATAGCAAGTTTGGCCTGCGCTACATTCAAATAATAACCTGCTTCGGCGCCACCATCATCAAATGCGTAATAATTTCTAAAGCGCTGGTATTGCACAACGGTGTCACTTTCAGCAATAAGATCGGTAGGCGCTCCCGATTCAAACACATAATGCTTTATCTTGTA
>Ga0105048_10010333_pt1 | contig 14796 bp, 11 predicted proteins | sample MAT05_FD_78382 | JGI IMG/M metagenome (GOLD analysis project Ga0105048, IMG submission 78382) | Freshwater microbial communities from Lake Fryxell liftoff mats and glacier meltwater in Antarctica - MAT-05 | ecosystem: Environmental > Aquatic > Freshwater > Ice > Liftoff microbial mat | place... | reverse complement strand
CCCCTGCCGATGTCGCCGCAGTCGCCGCCAAGTTCGCCGCGGCAAACACCCCGTGCACCCAGATCGGCACGCTCAACAGCTCCGGCGTACTCACAACCGTCGGTCAGCACCCGCGCGACATGCTTTCCGTGACAGTGAACGACTTGGCCGCGGCGTGGCGTGGCACGCTGGATTGGTAATCCCCGCTGAGCGGAGTCGAACCACCCAGTGGAGTCGAACCGGCAACCGGGCGTCACAATCCGGGGCTTAGTTGCATCTGATGGCCGCAGGCCTCGTCATCCGCATCCTACCGTTTTTCGTGCCTTCAGCGCCCAAATCTCCCACCACACAGAATCCACCCGCCGCCGCTGCCGAAGCCGCATCACACCACGCCTCACCTCCGGGCATGCTTGCCGAAGTGGCATGGGAGGTGTGCAACCAGGTCGGCGGCATCTATCAGGTGCTCAAGAGCAAGGCCCCGCTCATGGTGCAGCGTTGGGGCGAGCGCTACTGCCTCATCGGACCTTACAACGCCAAGTCCGCCGCGCTGGAGTTTGAAGAGACAACGCCCACCGGATGGATCGGCCGTGCTGTCGCCGCGCTCAAAGCCGAGGGGCTGATCGTCCACCACGGTCGCTGGATGATCTCCGGCAAGCCGCGCACGCTGCTCATCGAGCATTGGCAGGGCGTGGCCGCACTTGATGCTACCAAGTTCCGCCTCTGGAACGATCACAAGCTCACCGCGCCAACCAACGACCATCTCATTGACGATGTCATCTCTTTCGCTGATGCGGTCCGCCACCTCTTCGAGAAACTCGTCGAGCATGGCACCAGCGGTCCAACCCACGCCGGTGTGCCCACCGGTCAGCAGCCCCCGATCATCGGCCACTTTCACGAGTGGATGGGCGGCATGGCCATCCCCATGATCCGGCTGCAAAAGCTCCCCGTGGGCGTGGTGTTTCAGACGCACGCCACCCTGCTCGGACGCTATATGGCTTCGGGCGACGAGCTGTTCTACGACCGGCTCGCCTGGGGCACCATCGATCACGCCGTGGAGGCCAAGCGCTACAACATCGACTTCCAACATCACGCCGAGCGCGCCTGCACGCATGGCGCGCATGTCATGACCACCGTCAGCTCCATCACTGGTGAGGAGTGCGATGCGCTGCTGGGCCGCAAGCCCGATGTGATTCTGCCCAACGGCCTCGACATCGAGCGTTACAACGTCGGCCATGAGTTCCAGACACTGCACGCCAAGTGCAAGGAGAAGATCCATCGCTTCACTGTTGGCCATTTCTTCCCCTCCTACAACTTTGATCTCGACAAGACCATCTACATCTTCACCAGCGGTCGCTACGAGCCGCGCAACAAGGGCTTCGATCTCTGCCTTGAGTCCATGGCCCGCCTCAATGGCGAGCTCAAGGGCGCAGGCCTTGGCATCACCGTCATCTTCTTTATCATCACCAAGCGCCAGACTCGCTCGCTGCACCCGGATGCACTCCACTCCAGTGGTGTCGTCGCCGAGTTTCGCCGCATCACCTCGGAGATCATGCAATCCGTCGGCGAGAAGCTCTTTCGCATCGGCGCCACCGGCCAGCGCGTCAATCTCGATGATCTCATCGAGGAACATCAGGTGCTCCGCTACCGCCGCGTGCAACAGGCCATCAAGGTCGAACGCCTCCCGCTCATCACCACCCACATGATTGATGATGATGGCAAGGATCCGGTACTCAACCAGATTCGCAACACCTGGCTGCTCAACCGCCACGATGACCCCGTTAAGGTCGTCTATCACCCCGACTTCATCAACCCCACCAACCCGCTCTGGGGCATGGACTACGACGAGTTTGTCCGCGGCTGCCACCTTGGCATCTTCCCCTCCGCCTACGAGCCATGGGGTTACACACCACTCGAGTGCATCGCCATGGGCGTGCCCGCAATCAGCAGCGACCTCGCCGGCTTCGGTGCATACGTCGCCGACATGAACCGCCACCACGATCTGCCCGGAATGAACGTCATCCGCCGCCGCGGACGCGCTTTCCACGAATCCGCGGCGGACCTCGCTCGCGCCATGGCCGATTTTTGCCGCCTCGACCGCCGTGGACGCATCGCACTGCGCAACCAAGTTGAGGCCCAAAGCTGGAACTTCGACTGGTCCGTCCTCGGCACTGCCTACTCCCGCGCGCACGATCTGTGCCTGACGCGGGCCTTCTCTCCGGCAGCGCCATAAACCCTCCACCCCGCTCATAGGCCAATCCCATGAACCCACTGAGCGACTACTACGCATCGCTGCACAGCGCCGGGCTGATCTCGCGGTTGCTCGAGCTTGCCCGCGATGAAGATCTCGGTACTGGCGGTCAGGGCGGAGATGTCACCGGAAAGGCCTTTCTGCCGGGTTACATTCGCGGCCGCTTTAGCATCGTGGCGCGCACGCAGGCCACGCTCAGCGGTCTTGCATGCATTGACGAGCTGCTGCACACCTTTCAGGCCGATGCGGATGTCAAGCTTAATTGCGCCGATGGAGACTCCGTGCCTGCGGGCACCACCGTCGCCGTGCTCTCCGGCCGCACGCGCGATGTGCTCTCCGTTGAGCGAACCGTGCTCAACTTGGTCTCGCGCCTCAGCGGCATCGCCACCATCACGGCCAGCTACGTCGCCGCGGCGAAAGTCCCCGGCGCGAAAGCCCAGATTCTCGATACTCGCAAGACCACCCCCGGTCTGCGGCAACTGGAGAAATACGCCGTGCGCTGCGGCGGCGGATACTCGCATCGCATGGGCTTGTTCGATGCGGTGCTTATCAAGGACAATCACCTTGCCGGCCTCGCTGGTGCGGCCGCGCACATCGATGGCGCAGTACACAACACCTTCGATCTGGCTGAGGAGGTGCGCCGCGCTGTCAAGTCAGCCCGCGACCACGCACCGCGCGCCGGGCTGAAGTTCATCGAGCTTGAGGTCGACTCGCTCTCGCAGCTTGCTGAAGTGCTCGGCTCTGGCGATGGCACATCCTGCGGCGTACACATCATCCTGCTTGACAACATGACACCCGAGCAGATTGCGCAGGCGGTTGCGATGCGCGATGCCGCGCAGCAGCGCGTCATGCTCGAAGCATCCGGCGGAATCACCCTCGCCAACCTACCTCGATACGCCGCCACCGGCGTCGACCGCATTTCAATCGGCGCGCTGACGCATCAGGCCGTGAGCTTGGATTTCGGGCTCGATGCGGCGCGATAGGGCTTCATCTCCGACGCGCCCCTCTCCACTCCCCTCCCCACGCTCATCCCCAAGCAATCCCCGCGAGCTTTCTTTGCGCCATCGCACCGGGCGATTCGCCCCATCCGCGCCGTTCACCGGCCAAATCTGCACAGAACCGGCAATCGTTGCCGAAACACATCGGGCGCAGATCAGCATCCGCGCAGAGTTGGCAGAGATTGCCCGCCCAGACACACTTTCGCCCGAAACCCCTTCCCTTGGAGATTACCCAAATGACCGCTGAGAAAACGAGCTCGAACCAGATGACCGTGATTGCCGCCGACACCATGATCAAAGGCGAGATGACCTTTCAGACCGCCGCCCGCATTCTCGGCAAGTTCGAGGGCAAGATCACGAGCCAAGGCCGGGTCGAGATCGGCTCTGGCGCTGAGTGTCGCGCCGACATCGAGGCAGGCACCATCGTCGTCGATGGAACCGTTGAGGGCAACATCATCGCTCACGATCGCCTCGAACTGAGTGGCTCAGCCATCATCAAGGGCGATGTCGTCGCTGCCAAGCTCATCGCCGCCGAGGGTGCCAGCTTTGCCGGTCTTTGCGCTGTCGGCCTTGAGGCCGTCAAGAGCGTGCGCACCCTGGGGCAGACACCTAGCGCTGCTCCCGCCAAGGCCAAGCGCCCTCAGATCGTCAGCAACGACGATCTCGACAATGCCTTGGCTGGAATGGAAAGCAAAATCTCCGGCTTCGTCAAGGGCTCCAACGGAACCAAGCTCGTCGCCGCCGACTAAATCGCATTCCTGCAAACCGTTCCCCCAACCGTGGCCTGCCGGCCTCCGTTGGGATTTTCCCCTCAGCCAGCGCGGGCGCCGCACCTGCGCACCCATTGCAGCCCATGTTCAACCCCTTCGCAGCCAAACAAAATGCATCATTCCACGATGCGCTCGATGCTGGCGTTGCCGCCGCCCCCTCTGGCCGCCGCTATGTTCGCTGCTGCTTCTGCCACCACCCCTTCTGCGTCTCGCTGGCAGCAATCGTGCTCACCTGCCCCGCCTGCAACCAGCGCGCTCGCGTTGACGACATCATCATCGCTAACACCGAGTCACAAGTAAAGATCGAGACCTGCGGCAAGGTCTTCATCCGCAGGCGTGGCAAACTTTCCGTCCGTCAGATTCGCGCGGGCCTGGGTATCGAAGTGCTCGGCGCACTCGCCGCCGATAATGTTCGCTGTGGCCGGCTCTATCTCGGCCCCGGCGCATCCTGGCAAGGAGACTGCACCACCGGCTCGCTCAACATGGACGACTCAGCCACCGTGCGAAGCGGCAAGTTCACCATCGACCCGCATCTGCGTACCGGCTCGGTCATCAAGCTGCCCGCTTTGCCACTTTCGCCAATGCTCGTCTAGCAGCCGCGTGCCGCCCACCCAGCGCCCACCCAGCCCCCCCCGTAGCTCACCATGGCCGATCTCCCCTCATTTCTACGGCAAGCACGCGAGCGCATGGCCAGCGAGCGCGCAGCCAGTGGCGCCGTTGCAACCACATCACCGCCCACCCTGCACGCCGGGCCCCGCCCTGCCATTGCCGCGCCGCGCACCGCCGTTGCACACTACACCGCTGACACACGCTACACCGCCACCGCCGCTACCGAACCAGCACCCGCCGCAATCGCATCGGCTCCAGATGTCATCCGTGAGGTCTTTCTCTCGCCCCGCGTCATCGATCGCGAGGCCTTCTCCGATTTCGCCGGCCAGCTCCGCACCCTCATCGAGACTTCCACCGTAGCCGCTGGCGAGCTGCGTTCCGCCGCGCTGGATGCTGAGCAACGACGCCTCTCCTGCCTTGCCGCCAGTAAGGGCTGCACACCAAAGCTCGAGTCTGCACTCGTCGCCCTCAAGGCGTTCGACGTCAAACTTCAGGCCTCTGCCAATGTCATCGCCCAGGCCGAGGAGCTGGCTGGCAGCTTGCTCGAGCGTCAGGCCGATGCCGCCCGCAGTGCCGAGGCACGCCTTGCCTCGCTGCTCGAGCAGATCAACGCCGCCGCCGATCGCGCAGCCGATATCGAAGCGCAAACCAGCCGCGCCGTAGGCACGCTAGCCAAAGCCCAACTTGACTTGGACTCCGCGTTGGCCGCCGCGGTGCAAACCGCCTCGCGACGCTTCTCTGCCAAGATCAAGGCCCAAGCCCAGCCCGTGCAGGCGCACCTTGCCTCGCTCATCAACGAGGCAAGCGCCCTGCTCAACGCCTCAGCACCTGAACAATCCGATGGCCCCATCTCCCTGGCCGAACTCAAGTCACTCGTCCATCGCGCAGAACAACTCGGCGACGATGCCTCCTTGGCCACCCGCCAGCTCGAAAGCACGCGCGAGCAGGCCGACCTCGCTCGCTCAGTACTAAGCACCTCAGTAAGCGAGGCCGCCAACACCATTGACTCTCTGGCCGATGCTGGCGCCTCACTCACGGCATCTCTTACCGACACCCTCGCTCAGGCCGACACCCTCGCCACCGATACAGCCAACCGCGTGCACCTCGCCGCGGCAGATGCCGCTGCCGCTCAAGCGTCTCTCCAAGCATCCGCACAGGCCGCAACCGAACAGGCGCAAGCCGCAGCATCCCAAACCCAAGCCGCCCTCGCATCACTGCACGCGCTCTGTGCCGACCTGGCCCCATGGGCCCCCCTGCTTACCGCCAACGAACCCGGTCAGCGGGCAGCCCCCTTGGCAGACTTGCTCCTCACCGTCCGCCGCGAGCTCACCGTCCGCCGCGAGCTGGCTGGCAATCTGACAGACCTCGCCGCCGGTATGGACGCAATTACCGTCCGGGCAACCACCTTGGCTAGCGAAATCGCGTGCAGCACTGTGACGAAGTGACCGCCCGCAGATAATCCCGCTTTGGCGGACATTCACTCCATAACTGAATACCCAGCGCAGGCGTAACATTCGCAAGGCCCGGGGCACTTTCGCCGTCCGTGGCAACCTTTTTTGGGAGACTTCTTATGAAATCCGCTTCGATCGCTCTTATCGCTGTTGCCGCAACCTCTCTCGTTCTCGCTGGCTGTGAGGACAGGAAGACACCGATGACCCCAGCCCCCAACAACACACCCGCAACCCCCACGATAAATCCCGGCAACACCACGCCCGCGGCGGCTGACAGGGTCAGGGACACGGCCGCTGGTGCATGGCAGGCCACGCGCGACACCGCTGCCAAGGCCTATGAGACCACGCTCTCCACCGCCAAGTCCACCATCGACAGCGCCGATGCGCAGATCGCAAACATCCCCGAAGCCACCAAAGCCGCAGCCAACAGTGCACTGACCAGCGCAAAGAGCGCGCACGAGGCCGCCGCCTCCAAGCTCGCCGAGCTCAGGACCGCCGGGGAGAAATCCGTCGTTACCATGACAGATTCGCTTAATACTTTGATGACCAGGCTAAACGATTCGGTCAAGGCACTTGCCGATACGATGCCGCGGTAATTCTGTTCGCTGAACGATTGACATAAAGGCCGGCGCACTTACTGAAAGTGCGCCGGCCTTCGTTGCATTTGCCCCAGCGGTTCACGCCGCGGAGTCTTCAACCGCAAAGACTTCGCACCCACCGCCGCGCAGGCCACCTTGGGCATACTCGGTAAGTGCCGCTCGCGCCTCATCAGGGGTGCGCGCTGCGCGAACGCGCTCCTTGAGTGGCTTGCAACCCACAGGCGTGTTACGCGGGCCAATGTCACGGCCAAGCTGCTTTCCAAACCAACTGATGCGCCGGCGAATCTGCACCATCGCATAGTGCTCGCCGCGGTACTCAAGCATCATCTCGAAATATGTGGCAATCGTGGCGATCTTCTGCTCATCGCTCGGCTCAGCGGGTTGTTCCTGGCCGCAAATCGCTGCCCAGCATTGTGAGAAGAGCCACGGCGCCGCCAGCGCACCACGACCGATCATCACCCCGTCGCACCCAGTGTGCTTGAGCATGCGCATACACGCCTCCGGTGTGGTCACGTCGCCGTTACCGATGATCGGCACCGCAATTCCAGCGCGCGAGGCGTGGTGACGCACCCGCTCCACCACCCGGGCAATGCCATCGAGGTTGGCATGGCCAGAGAACTTCTGCTCCGTCGTGCGCCCATGAATCGTCACGGCCTGCGCACCCGCATCGATCAGCCGCGGCGCAAGCCACTCGGCCACGGGCGCATCGTTGAACCATCCCAGCCGCATCTTGCATGTCAGTGGAATGCCGCGCGGCTCGAGCACGTTGCGGCAGCGTCGCACAATCTCGACGGTCGTCTCAGGAATGCACAGCAGCCGCGAGCCGCCATCCTTCTTCGTCACCTTGTCAACCGGGCAGCCCATGTTGATGTCCACGATCGTGGCGCCATGCTCAGCTGCCCACAGCGCACCCTCGGCCATCATCTCAGGGTCTGCGCCATAAAGCTGCATGCCGATGGGCTTGTCCTCTGGGTTCGTGCGGGCCAGATCAAGCGATGTGGCGCGCCCTCGCAGCAAGCCCTGCGGCGAGAGCAGATCAGTACACGCCAGCCCCACGCCCCCCCACCGCCGGCACGCGATGCGAAACGCCAGATCGCAGTAGCCCGCAATCGGGGCCAGCAGCAGATTCGTCTCAAGATTGACATGGCCGATGCGAAGCACGCTGGTAGAGTTTAGTGCGGTGAGCATGCCTCCGCCTCGCACCTACCCCCCGTCCCCGGCCAGTTATCGCGCCTTCGCTACCTGCGACTCCAGATTGCCCGCGATGTGACTCCAATAGTACGTCAGGTCCCAAAGACCCCCCCGCTTGTCAGAACTCGCCGTCGTCAGCGACCGACCATCAGCCGAAATGGCAACTGAAAACACCAGGTCGCCATGCCCCCGCAGCGTGGCAAGCTCACGGCCGGTTTGCACATCCCAAACCTGCACCGCGGCATCTCGACTGCACGAAAACAGCAGTCTCCCCGCCGGATGGAAGCGGAGCCCGAAGACCTGCTGCTTGGAGCCAGAGAACATCCGCACCAGCCGCCCCGTGGAAAGCTCAAAAAGGCGAATGGTCAGATCGTCGCTCCCCGTTGCCAGCAAACTGCCATCGTGCGAGATTGCAACCGCACGCGTGGCGATTCCCATCGGGCCGAAATCCCTGATGCGCCGCTTGCTTTCCAGATCCCACAAAATGCATGCGCCATCCAAACTCACCGTCACCAGCATCTTGCCATCGCCCGTTACTGCCGCCTCCACCACCCGCTGCGTATGCCCGACAAGCGTCCCGGTTGCCTCACCGCTCACGGCGTCATACAACGCAACAACTGGCATATCCCCGACGACGATGATCGTGCGACCCTGATTACCAAATCCCACCCACGTCACGCGATCCGGACCGCGCAGCAGCGGCGTGATCTTGCCGCTCGAAAGCTCGATCCGTGAGATCGGCGCCTTCTCGCCCCCAACCAGCACGCTACCACCATCAGGCGCAAAGCACACCGCCTCCAGCGCCGTATCCGTCTGCACCGTGCGCACGCAAAAGCCCGTCGCCCGCTCGTAGAGCCGCAGCGCTCCATCCGAGCTCACCGTCGCCACCTGCCGATCATCCGGCGAGAATCGCGACATGTGAACCGTTGTCTTTGCGCCGACCAGCGGCACAAACCACGCCCGGGGCCGCACCTCCAGCAGCGTCACCTTGCCAGCCGCATCACACACCGCGGCGTACTTGCCGTCCGAGGAGATCGCCGGGTTGCCGATCAACTGCTCATCAAGCGTGTGGCTGCTGATCAACTCCCCATTGCCAGCATCCCAAAACCGCACGTCGCGCTCACTACCCGAAGTTGCCAGCACCGCGCCATCAACGCTGTACTGCACCCAGTTGATAAAACCGCGATGCGTACCCATCGTCCGCGGCGGCGCGCTCGGGTCAGCCACATCGAACACCAGTGCCCGCGTGTGAAAGGCCACCGCAAGATCTCGCCCATTGGCCCTGAGCACCATGTTCAGCAGTGGCGCACGTACCGCGACCGCCCACACCTCTGGCGGAATCGTAAACGATGCCTTCTCAGTGCCATCTTCGGCCGACCACAGCTTGACCAGGTCTCCCATCGCGCCGGCAACAAACTTGCCCCCGCGGGTAAAGCGTGGCCGGGCGCTGCTATGTCCCTCCGCAGTCAGAATCGCCAGCGGCTTCTCGCCGCCGATCGCCCAAAGCGAGATGCCAAACTTCCCGTCAAGCACCAGCAGGCGATTGATATCCGTCAACACATCCACGACAGAGCCAGTCTCGGCAGCAGCGCCCACGTTCAGCCGTTCGCCCGTCGCTGCATCCCACATCACCTCCTCGCGCGCGCCGAGCCGGCGTGTAACGAACTGCTCCGAATTGCTCAGCCGCAAATGGCGTTCGGCCGTCACCGCCGTCGCCACCCCCATCGTTGCCGTTGGCCCGCTCGCAAACTCGGTGATCGGTTTGCCAGTGCTGGTGCTCGGCAGCACTCGCTTGGGCTGATCACCCAGCAGCGGCCCAATCAGCTCACCACCGGGCAAGCCCCGCCTCTCATCACGGCCGTACCCATCCATGATGTGCAGTACCGGCTTGTCTGCATCAAACCGCACCGTGTTGGTATCAACCGGGCTTTGAAAGATCGCCAGCGTCGGCACCGTGCTGTAAAGTTCAATGAGTGCCCAGAGTGGTGCCATCACTCCCGGCTGGGCCGTAACCACCAAGTCGGGCTTTGGCTCGCTCTGCGCAAACCCCGCCCGCAGCAGCTCCGGCCAGATCAGCGACTCCGCCCGCGGCCCGACCCCGGCAACTCCAGCAGCGCGCCCGCGCTCCACATTACTGCTGGCCAGCGCGGCGGCAAGCAGCTCACGCTCACGCCCCAGCTTTGCCGCCGACCATGCCATGAACGCCGCGAAGCACGCCAGCATCACAATCGCCGCCGCGCCTGCTGCAAACGCCCCACGATGCTTGCGCGCCAGCGTCCTGACGACATAGAACGCACTCGGGTCGCGCGCTTGCACTGCTCGGCCACTCAGCCAGTTGTGCAGATCCTCACTCAGCAGCGCGGCCGTCTGATACCGCTGCGCGCGATCCTTGGCCAGCGCTTTGCGCACAATTGCCTCCAGCTCCGCCCCGGCGGGCAAATTGCCCGGTCTGATGCTCCGCATTGGCCCCGGCATGCTCTGCGTAATGCTGACGATCGCACCGCTCAGTGATCCTTCAGTGTCGTAGGGCTTGCGCCCACACAACATCTCAAAGAGCATCAGCCCGAGCGCATACACGTCACACCGCGTGTCGATCTGATCCGCATCGCCTGAGACCTGCTCCGGCGCGGCATAGGCCAGCGTGCCCGCAAACCCGCCAGCCCGTGTCAGCCGCGTCACCTCTGCTTGCGACCAGGCCCGTGTCGCAATTCCAAAGTCCACCACCCGCGGCACGCCTTCTTTGCTCACCAGTACATTGGCGGGTTTCAGATCACGATGGATCACGCCATTGACGTGCGCGTGATGCACCGCGTCGCACACCGTCGCCAGCGCTGCCACCTTCCGCCGCACCGCAGCGAGATGCCCTTCCTTGCCTTCAATCGCCGCCGCATCAACGCCCGCGCTCCACTCCGAGAGTAATACGCCCTCCACATACTCCATCGCCAGCGCGTACCAGCCGTCGGCCAGAACCAGAAACTGGTATATCGAGACGATCCCTGGGTGCCGCAAGCTCGCCGCCAGCTCCGCCTCGCGCACCACTCGCCGCTGTCGATGTGCATCCTTGCCTGCCAGAATCAGTTTCAGCGCGACACGCCGCTTGGTGCTCAGCTCCGTGGCCTCATACACCACGCCTTGCCCGCCGCGGGCGATCTCACCAATCAGTTCATATCCCGGCACCTGCTGCGGAGCCGACTGCAACACCGCCTCGCCAGACTTTCTGGTGCCCGAAGCGGCCCCGCTGCCGGAGCCATCGCCCAACTTGCGGACTGCCCCGGCAACCTCTACCAGTTGGTCCCCGCAGCGCGCCAAAAATCGGGCGTTCTCACTCATCATGCCAGCCAGCTCCGCACATGCGGGGCAACTGGCCAGATGGCCACGCAGATCATCAGTCAGCACTCCAACCGCGCGCAAGTCGCTCGCGCTGCGGCTGGCCGCCTCAATCACCGCGTGCTCAAGTTGTTCCGGGCTTGGGCACATCATGGCTCATCAAACTCCAGCGTCAGCTCCGCGATCAGCTCGCGCAGCTTCTTGAGCGCGCGATTCTTGGCCACATACAACTCAGCAATCGACATCATGCACTCCTGCGCCGCCGCAGCAGCGGGCACCCCGCGCAGCGTGCAGAGCTCAAAGGCCAGCACCGTGCGCGGGTCGAGCCGGCTGGAATGGCGCAGCAAATCGAGAGCCCGCTCCAGAATCACCCGCTGCTGGGCCTGGCTCCACTCTGCATCCTCCGCCCCTCCGCTCGCGCCAGCCGATGCTGGCCCCTCTGCCGGACCGGTAAGCTCCGCCAGAATGGATTCGCCCCGAGAGCCCGCCTGCTGCGCCCGCCGCCGATGCACATCGCTGATGCGGTGCGATGCAATACCCATGATGTAACTCGAGAGCCGACCGCGACTGCGCTCATACCGCCCCGCCGCGAAATCGGTCACAAAGTGGGCCAGCGTCTGCTGCGCTACCTCCTCGGCATCCTGCTCTGCCAGCCCCCGCCGCCTCGAAAAGGCCGTGACAACCGGCCGATACCGCGCATCAAAAAGCCGCCACATCTCCGCATTCTCTCCCTGCCTGAGCGAGTCGAGAATTTGGGTGGTGGTGTGGGTAAACATGGGCCGCGGCCAATTCCACGGCCGCAAAATGAAAGGTGCCGATCCATCACGCCTCGCGCGCCGAACAGAACGCAGGCATCGCAGGGCCTCGCAAACATAGGTAACACCCATTTGCACTCACGGCCACAAAAAAACAACCGCCCGGCGCGGGCCGAGCGGTTGCGATTAAAAAACGAGATGTATCTGCGTGACTAGACGCACTCAGGCAGTGCGGCGGCGACGCAGCGCGACCAGCCCACCGAGGCCGAGCAGAGCAGCCGCGCCCGGGGTGGGGACAACGGCTTCGGCACCGTTGCGACCGATCGCAAGGAAGCTGTCGACCGAGAAGCTGCCACCAGCCGGGATGGTCAGACGCCACTGCATTACGGCAGCGTTGTCAGCCGCAATCACGCCACCGGCGTTGAGATCAGGGATGAAGTTATCTACGCCTGTGTCAGTCATCTGTCCGTTGATGGCCGAGAAACCACCTACACCAGCACCTTGAGCGCCGATGCCCAGGAATGCACCGGTCCAGGGACCACCCGCAGCGGCATCGGAGAAGTTCCACTGGCGATTGCCACCGGAGGTGAGCAGCGCGGCGTAGACATCGCCTGGGAAGGTGGCAGCGAGGTCAACGTCATAGGCGTTGAACAAATCTATAACAACAGCGGTGTTGCCGGCGTTGTTGACCGTCACGCTGCTGGCGAGCAGCACGCTATCGGCGCCAGTGTCCGTCACCGTGTAGCTCATCGAGGAGGTCAGCCCGCCGACAGCGATGCCACCGCTGCCGAACATGGAGCCGAACGTCCACGTCACGGAGTTGGTGCCGGTGAGGGTGCGCGTGGCGGCGTTTGCGAAGTGACGCTCACGCGTATCGCCGGAAATCCGGTAGTACCAGTTGCCGCTGAACAGCTGACGGGTGCCGACCGCATTCGCGAGGCCGTCGATCTGCAGGTTCATCGTCACGTTACCACCAGCCGTGGAGGTGGTTGGCAGCGTGCCGGTGCCGGTTAGGGTGTAATCAAAGATGGCCGAGCCGTCAGTAAGACGAGCGCCCGTGTTCTGGGCAACCGCGGCGGATGCCGCCAAACCAACCACAGCAAGCATTGCGAAGTTCTTCATATCTCTCTCCAAAAGCGAAAGTACCAACAGCCACCCGTCATGCAAGCCGCAAACAACGCTGATTGCGAAGCAATCCTGAGTGGAAACCACCGGATCTCTCCGGTTGCGTCAACACTTGACGCGATGGCAGAATGTACCACCGTAAAATCTCTGGTGCAACCCCTGGTGCATAAGAAATCTTCAAAATCGCCGAGACTGCCTCCATTCAGCCGACCAATCGCGTCCTATAACCATTGGACCCTAACCTACCCGTAACAACATCCGCTCCTCTCGGGTCCGCCGCACTCCGGCAATCCGTCCAAACCCCAACAAAAAAACAACCGCCCAGCATTGGCCGGGCGGTTGCACATCGATCTTGGATGTATCTCCTCATCTCTTCATCAAACCATCCGGCCATTAGGCAAGACGACGACGACGCGTCGCGACCAGACCACCGAGGCCGAGCAGAGCAGCCGCGGCGGGGGATGGGATCGTGCGGATGGAAACATTGGCGCTGGCGATCGTGCCCGTGTCGCCACTTTCCAGATCGCTGACCGTCAGCGACCAGCTACCCGCAGAGCTCAGACCAGCAAAGGTCGCGTCCATCGCGAGAGCAGTGCCTGAGCCCGCGCCGCTGGCGGCGTATGTCGCGTTAGGAATGTTCACGCCATCACCAACACCAATAGCGGCTGCGGCAGCCCAGAAGTCGGCGCCGCCGTCGGCAAAGAGGTAGCTGCCGAACACATTGGAGCTATCGCCAAAGCCGACATTCCCTGGGCGACCAACCCGGTTGAACAGACTGATGGAGGTCACGGGGCCCACGGTCGGCGTGTAGGTGAGGGTGGCGATGAGGTCGCCAATCCACGTGTGGCGAGGGTCGAAAGCGATGGTGACCGAAACTGCCGTGATGATAGCGTCGGTGCCAACCACCGCACCGGTATTGATTGAAACGCCAGCGGCAACGTTGTCTGGGATGGCAATTGGCGTGCCGGTGAATGAGAACGTCTGGGCCTGTGCGGCGGAAGCGGCGAGGCCAACAATTGCGAGCAATGCGATCTTCTTCATCTCTTCTCTCCTAAAAACTTGACAAACTAATGCGGTGCTGCAGGCACGATGCCCGGCAACCACGATCTAATCCAAACTAGCTTCCCCAAACGGCACTGTGGTCGGTCCTCACCGAAGGGCACCAAACCCGGTCATCGCTCCGTCTGAGGGATTCTCCTCGATAAGATACCCCACATTTTCGCGTCGTCAACGTTTCGAATCAGAATTCCCTCACATGCACCTGACTTGCGCGATCTGCCTCCCCCTGAATCGCCCAAGTTGACATGGAAGCGTCTCGCCTGCAACTGCAACCCACCTTCTGTCTCGTCGCGGCAGACCTTCTCGGCCCTGCTTGCCCAATAATCTTTCTCCCATGACACCTGCCGCCCAGCCCTTTCCGCTCTCGACCGATGCCGACGGGATCACCACCCTCACCATCGAGCCAAATCAGGGCTCGATGGTCATCTTGGGCCGCCCCCTGATCCAGCGGCTTGAAGCGACCTTCGCGGCCCTTACCCCCGATACCAAGGGCCTCTTGCTCGCCTCCGGCTCAACCCGCGTCTTCATCGCCGGGGCGGATCTCAAAGCCATCGCCGCCATGAGCACGCCCGCGCTCGACGCGTACCTTGCCTACGGCCAGCGCGTCTTCGCCATGCTCTGCGCAATGCCCTTCCCCACCGCCGCCGCCATCAACGGTGCCGCACTTGGCGGCGGCCTCGAGCTT
>Ga0105048_10010331_pt1 | contig 14797 bp, 10 predicted proteins | sample MAT05_FD_78382 | JGI IMG/M metagenome (GOLD analysis project Ga0105048, IMG submission 78382) | Freshwater microbial communities from Lake Fryxell liftoff mats and glacier meltwater in Antarctica - MAT-05 | ecosystem: Environmental > Aquatic > Freshwater > Ice > Liftoff microbial mat | place... | reverse complement strand
CGCGTCCACCGCCGCGGACGCCGCGACCGGCTCGAGCCGGCGCGCGAACAACAGCGACACGATCCGGAACCCTCGCGCGCCCTCGACCGTCGCCTTGTAATCCTGAATCTCCACCTCGTCGCCGACCTTCGGCTGACGACCGAGCAGCTTCAGCACGAGCCCACCGATCGTGTCGATGTCCTGGTGATCGTCGAGCTCCTCGAGACCGAGCGCCTCACCGGCGGGCGCGAGCAGCATCGAGCCCGCGACGCGCAACGAGCCGTCCGACAGCGGCTCGAGCTCGGGCTTCGCGGGCGCGTCGTCGGTCTCGTCGTAGATCTCGCCGACGATCTGCTCGACGATGTCTTCGGCGGTGATGAGACCGGTGAAGCTGTCGTGCTCGTCGAACACCGCGATCATCGGCGATCCGCGGAACAGGTTCAGCCCGCCGAGCGACGACGTCTCGGGCCGACGCTCGATCGGCCGTAACAGCGTCTTCAGATCGCTCGCGCCGCGCAGCTGCGCCTGCAAGAGATCGGCGCGCCGCGCATAGCCGACGACATTGTGCGGATCGCCATCGACGACCGGCAGCCGGCTGAAGCCCTGCTCGTCGGCGATCGCCATGTTCTGCTCCCACGACTTGCTGAGGTCGAGGTAGATGACCTCGCGCGCCGGCGTCATCGCCTCGCGCACCGTGCGATCGGTGAACGCGAGCACGTTGCGCATCAGCCGGAGCTGCTGCGGCTTCAGCTCGCCGGCGGAGTACGCGTAGAACAGCGCCTGACCGATGTCGACGCTCTCCTCGTGGCTCGCGTGCGAGTCCGGGTTGCGGCCGGTGATGCCTTGCACGATCACGTTCGCGAGCGTGTTGCAGGTCTTGATGAACGGCACCGCGAGCCAGCGGAACATCCGCATGAACGGCGCGGTGACGTACAACACCTTGACCGGCACGACGAGCGCGATGCCCTTGGGCACGAGCTCGCCGAACGTCACGTGGAGGATCGCGCCGATGCCCATCGCGAGCGCGGCCGAGTACGCCGCGATCGAGTGGTTCTCGCCCAGCGCGTCGTGGATCGCCGGCTCGAGCGCGAGCGTGAGGCCGAGGCTCGTCAGCGTGATGCCGAACTGGCTCGCCGCGAGCATCGCGTTCATCTCTTTTTTCATGTCGAGCACGACCTGCGCGCCCGAGATGCCGGCGTCGACGTCGCGCTCGAGCTTGTGCAACGGCACCTTCACGAGCGCGAACTCGTAGGCGACGTAGATCGCACAGCCGAGGATGAGACACAGCGAGAGCGTCCACGGGCTCATCGCGGCGAGCGGCGCGAGCACGGCGAGCAACAGCAGCGTCGCAACGAGGCCGCGCTTTCCCGTCACGCCCCGTGTCCGGCGGCCCGACCCTTGGCGTATCCCACTTCGTGTGGCGCCTGGGTCAGAGCCGCCGCTGGCGTCCTTTCCCGGTGACGCCTCCGTCTCACGGCCTGCGGCCATCGGCTGGGACACTGGATAACAGGCCCACGCAAAGCGGGCAACGTCGCGCACAAGTACCAGCGTTTACATCTTCTTGCAGGCGCCACCGGCCTTGGCGAGCCCCGCCGCGCGCAGCTCGGCACCCGTGGGACCCTCGCCGAGCTTCGTTCGCGCCGCCTCGCCGTGGCCCTTGCCGAGCACGTCCCGCAAGTAAGGAACGTAGTCGAACGTATCGGAATGCTCCGCGGTGTGGCACTCGCCCGCGCAAAGATCGACCGTCGGCACCAGCTGGATGAGCTTCGGATTGTCGCCGCCGTCCGCGACGTGGAGGCTGCCGGGACCGTGGCACACCTCGCACTGCACGTCGCGCAGGCCCGCGTTCTCGACGAGCTCGCTGCCCCCGGGCCTGCGAAAGCCCGTGACGTGACAGCTCACGCACGACAGATCGAGATCCTTCTTGTCATCGACGAGCGTCGCCCACGCGCCCGCGTGCACGGTCGTCTTCCACTGCTCGACCGCTTCTTCGTGGCAGTCGCCGCACGCCTCGATGCCGACGTAGCCGGGCTTGCCCTTTGCCGGCGGCGGCGGCTTCTTGCCGGCGAAGCGAGCACGGTTGGTCTCGGCGACGCTCTGATCGTACGCGGCGAGTGACTGCTTCGCCTCGTCGTCGACCTGCAGCTTGCAGGTGACCTTCACCTGCTCGAACGTGACGACGGCCGCGCCTTCGATCTTGCCGGCCTGTGCCGCGACGATCTTCGCGCGCTCGTCCTCGAGTCGAGCGATGAACGTCGGGTCGGCGCTTGGATCCGCCTTGAACTTCGCGAGGCGAGCCTCGACGCGCGCGAGCTCGCGAGCGACCTCGGTCGCCGACGGTGCGACCGTCCACGACGCCGGTGCGGGCACGGCCTTCGCGGTGCCGTCGATGGACAGCACGAGTCGCGACACCGTCTGCAGCTGCTCACCCGGCTCGAGGATCCAGGTGTCGCCCTGCTTCGACGCCGGCGTACCGACGCGCTGACGGTCGGTGCCATCGACGACGCCGACGACGATCGCACCGATGCCCGGTACCTCGGCCGCGAGCGACTCGGCGAACGCACGCGATCCGTGCGCGATGACCACGTGATACTGCGAACCGGCGGCCGTCATCGCGTCGAGCTCGGTGCGCAGCGCTGCGGCAGCCGGCGCGACCTTGCCCAGCTTGTCGACACCCGCGAGCTGCGGATCGAGCACCTCGGTGACACCGACGCTCCACCGCACACCGGCAGACTCGAGCGGAACGACGCGGTGCTTCGCCGTCGTGATGCCGGCGACCGGCTCGAGGTTCGCCGCGACGCGCGGCAGCGCATGTGTCGCGATCGCAGCGGTGCCCGTCGGTGCGACGGCGTCGAGCGGGCCGATGCCCGACACGAGCGTCGTGCCGAGCTTTGCGAAGCGGTCGGCCAGCAGCTTCGCGCGCGACTCGGCCTGCACCCAGCTCGCCTCATCGGGTGGCGCGTACGGCCCAGCGGGATCCGGATAAAGGAAGGAGCCCGGCTCGACGACGACGCGCGTGCCCGCGTTCGGGCTCGCCTCGAGCCAGCCGAACGCATACTGCAGGCCGCCGAGCGGCTCGGTCGTGCAGCCGCACGGTGCGATCGTGCCGAGCACGCGGCCGAACGCGACGAGCTCGAACTCGGCGCGCGGGGCAACGGCGGCCTCGTCTGGACCGTCGAGCGTCCCCTGGGGCGGCGTGCCCTTGCCGTCGCCGCCGCAGTTCGGCGCCGCGAGCACCGCGAGCAGCGCTGCGGCGAGACCGGACGCGACGATCGAGCGACCACGAATACGACGTGCGGGCATGTGCGAAGCGCCCCGAAGGCTGGCGCGGACCAAAGATGCTTGGATCGAATCGTTCTCCACGGCAACTACCGGTCGCGCTGTGCGACGACGAACGCCGCCAGCGAGCTGATTTCCGCGTCCGACAGCTTGTCGGCGAACTTCGGCATCTGCGCATGCTCGCCGAACAGATCCTTGGCGCCCGAATCGCGGATGACCCGATTCACCCAGCTCGTCGTGCCGTGCGCGTAGAGGTTCGGGCCCTCGTTGTCCTTACCGGGCTCGATCTCGTGGCAGTTGTTGCAGTCGAGCTCGTCGTTCCACAACACCTTGCCGCGATCGATCGCGTCGGTGTCGAGCATCTTGCCCTCGGTGTCCATCATCGACTCGAGGAACGCGACGGTATCGGCGAGCTGCTCCTCGGTCAACTTGTCCGGGCCGTACGCCTCCATCGTATCGTGCTTGGTCTTGCCGAAGAACCTCGGATCATTCGGGTCGCGGATGAGCGCCGACAACCACTCGGTGCTCGCGTAGTCGGTGAGATCCGGTGCCTCGCCGCCGCCCGTGCCGTCGAGCGCGTGGCAGTTCTTGCAGTGCTCGGTGTAGAGCATCTTCACCTTGTACTCTGGGTCGTTCCAGTACACGGCACCGCCACCGCGCGGATCGACGCCTTCACGAGCGAGGTTGCGCGCGCGCACAGATTCCTTGTTGGCCTGTTCGAGCGCCTTACCGTAGCTCTCGTCGCCGCGATCGTCCGCCATCGCGATTGCGGTGAGCAGGCCCGCTCCCGCGAGCATCGTCGACAGCCCCGCGAGCACCGTGATGCGACCGATGCGCCCGGCGAGCGCGTCGATCACCGGGGCGGCCGCAAGGAAGGTGACCGCCGCGCCGGGGATGACGACGGTCGCGATCGGCTCGAGCGATCCCTCGAAGTAGTGGCGCAGCTTGTAGAGGAACAAGAAGTACCACTCGGGCCGCGCCTGGAACCCGCTGGTCGGATCCGCCGGCGCGAACAGCTCGGTGCCGTGCGCCGACATCGTCATCGTCGCGACGATCGCACTCGTGACCGTCATCGCGAGCACGTCGATCATCAGCTGACCCGGCGCGTACGTGTGGGATCGTGCATCCGCGGCGGCTGCAGGTCCGTGACGCCGCCGCTGCCGGGCGATGAACGCGAGCAGGCCCAGCAGCGCGAGCGGCAGCACGAACACATGCAGCACGAAGAGCCGCAGCACCGTGAGGTTGCCGAGCGCGCTGCCACCTTGGATGAGCCGCTTGATCGCACCGCCGCCGGGTGTCTGCTCCGCGATGCCGAGCTCGACCTGGATCGCCCAGAAGCCCTTCTCGTCCCACGGCAGTGGATTGCCGGTGAAGCCCTCGGCGAGCGCGAGGCCCAGCACCGCGATCGCGGCAAGCCACATCAGCTCGCGCGGGCGACGATACGCACCGGCGAACGCGAGCGCGGCGACGTGCAGCACCGCAAGCACGACGAACACCGACGCGCCGTGATCGTGCAGGCCGCGGATGAACCACCCGAGTGCGACCTGATCGTTGAGGTACGCCGTGCTCGCCCACGCGTCGGACGCGGACGGGCTGTAGTACGCCGCGAGCACGATGCCGAGCACCGCCTGCTGCACGAACAGGAACACCAGCGCGGCGAACACGGCATGACGCAGCGCAGGGCCACCCGGCCACGGCCGATGGGTGAACGCGCGCCAGCCGGATCCGAGCCCGATGCGCTCGTCGAGGAAGCTCCGCATGCTCATGCGATTGGCTCCTTCGCCTCGATCCCGACCTTGAACCGCACGTAGCGGATCGAGACGAGCTTTTCGCCCTTCTCGACATCGAGTCGATCGAGCGCGCGCGGTGACGGTCCGCTCTCGACCGCGCCGTCGAGCGCGAAGTACGACTTGTGACACGCGCAGTAGAACTTGTTCGCGCCCGCGTCGAAGTCGACACCGCAGCCGAGGTGCGGACAGACGGTCGACAGCGCGACGAGCTCGCCGCCCTGCTGCAGCACCCACGCGGAGCCGACCTTCACCTGCACGACGCGGTTCCACGCGTCGACGCGATCGGCGAACAGATCGACCTTCACCGGCACGCTGCCGACGAGCTGGCCGATCGGTCCCGCGGGGATGAACTCGCCGTCGCCCGCAGTCGCGTCGTGCTCGAGGGGATGACCGAGGAACACCAACGCGGGGCCGAGCACACTCGCCGCGAGGCCGACGCCGAGCGCACCGGCTGCTACCGTCAGCAGGCTTCGGCGCGAGGATGTCGCGGTCGCAATCGTGCCGTTCGGATCGTCGTCGCTGGGAATCTGGACCATCGGGGCGCCTCGGGCGTGCCGATGATGCCCCAGACGGTACGGTCTCGCTGCCCTTTGTCCCGCGGCGCGGAAAAACTCGGCTACAAACGGCGGGTGTCCGAGACCGGCGGCGCAAGCCCCGTGGCGCACGATCCAGCGCGGGTCGACCTGCTCGCGTCGATCTGGCCGCGGCTGCGTCCGGCGATCGATCTCGCGGCACCGCTCGGTGCGGACTGGTTCGCGATCTCGACCGCGTTCGAGCGATCGACCGATGGCGAGATCACCGCGCACGCAGGCGTGCTCGAGATCCCGATGGTGATCGACGGCGACGTACGGCTCGTAGCGGGCATCCATGCCGTGTGCACCGCTGCGGCGCACCGCGGTCGCGGGCTCGCGCGGGCGGTGATCGAGGACGCGATCGAGCACGCGAGCGCGCGCACGCAGACGATGCTGCTGCACGCGAACGACGCGGCGATCTACGGCCGCTACGGCTTCCGGCCGATCGAACAGTTCGTGTGGTGCACGGACATCCCGCAGCGACCGCGCACCACGCCGATGCGCAAGCTCTCGGCGGCGCGCGCGGACGACGTCGCCGCGATCCATGCGGGTTTCGTCGCGCGGTTGCCGGTTGCGGACGCGCTCGGCATCGGTGACACAGCGCCGCTGTTCGTGCTCGACGAGGTCCTCGCGTGTCTCGGGTTCGAGCGGCTGTGGATCGCCGACGATCTCGGTGTGATCGTCGCGTGTGATCTCGAGGAGCGCGTGCTGCAGATCTACGACGTCGTCGGTCAGCGGTGGCCGCCGCTCGCAGAGCTCGTCGCCCGTGTGCCGGGTCGGGTCGATCGCGTCGAGGTGTTCTTCGTCCCCGAGCGCTGGCCGGAGGTGACATGGACGATCCGCGACGGTCGACCGCTCGACGTGCTCATGGTTCGCGGGCCGTTCACGGACGCGAAGATCGCAGTGCCCCCGCTCGCGCGGTGTTGATGCGGCTCACCGCAGATCGATCCGCGTGTCCGTGCACTGCTCGAACGGCACACCGTCGTTCGTCGCGGGCTCGAACGTCCACGTGCGCACGGTGTCGACGGCTAGCGCGTCGAACGACGGCTCGAACGGCTCGACGACCTTCACGTCCTGCGCCTTGCCGTCGGGATCGACGCAGTACGCGATGCGCACCGCACCGGTGCGACCATCCTTCGCCGCTTGCGTCTCTGCGATCTGCTCCGCGGAAGGCAACGGATTCGCGACGGCCTTCGGCGCGACGGCGACCGGCACCTGCGGGCGGCAGCCACCCGCGAGCGCGACGAACAAGACCAGACCCGACGGCACTCGAAGCAGCAACGGCGACATGCTCTCGCGACCTTAGCAGCGACCGGGTCGCGTGCGGAGAGTGTCGAAAATGCCGCCGCGCACGCCGTGCTCGTGCGAGGAGGCGCGCGTGCAGTCGCCGCTTTTGCGCGGTTCGCCGACGAAGTCGCCTCGACACCGTGAACGCGTCGAGCGATAAACTAGAGCGGATCGATGAACGACGACGAAGTCCGCCTCTCGGGCGCCGCGATGCTCAACAACATCGAGGCATTCACCGAGCTCGTCGGGCTCGAGTCGGTGCGCGGCGGGTTGCGCCGGCTCGACGCCGAGCGACGTGCCGAGTACGACGCGCTGGTCCCGGTCGCGTGGATCCGGGCGTCGACCGCCGATGCGATCTATGCCGCGATCGCCGAACAAGCCGGCCGCGATCTGTTCGAGATCTATCCCGAGGTGGTACGACGTGGCACGAACGCGTCGCTGCGCAAGGCGCTGCGATGGTTGATGGCGCTGTCGAGCGATGCGGCGCTGGTGCGCCACGCACCGCAGGCGTACGCGAAGAGCCACGAGGGCGGCACGCTGACGTCGACGCTGGTCGGGCCCGGGCACGCGCTACTGCAGCTCTCGAGGTGGCCGGACGCGAGTGAGCTGCGCTTGCTCGGCATCGGGTGCGCGATGGCGACGGTGCTCGAGGTGGCGGGACGCAAGGACGTCGCGGTGACGCGCGCGCGCACCGACGACGGCGCCCAGTTCACGGTGCGCTGGCAGGTGTGATCGCGGCGTGGCGCGGCCTCGAGAGAGTCGCCGTTGGCCGCAAGCGCGTTCAATCGTCGCCGCTGTCCGCCGCCTTGCCGAGCCCGAGCCAGCGCCGCAGCCGCCGCGCCGATTGCCGCGAGACCGCCACATGAGCGCCGGTCTTCATCACCGCGACATAACCACCCGTGTCCTGCGGCTGCAGCAACGCGATCTCGGCGAGGTTCACGAGCGCCCGCCGACTGACCCGATCGAAGCGCGGCTCGGGTAGCCGCTGTGCGAGGTCCTGCAGCGAGTACTCGGACAGCAGCGGCTCGCCCTCACGGCGGTGGATCGTCACGAGCGCGCCGTCGAACTCCGCGTGGCTGATCTCTTCGGGAGCGAGCAGCACCACGCCGGTTCGAGTCGTCACCGCGATGCGCGTGAGCACCTCGGTCGGCGCGACGGGCCGACGGTGACCGAGCTGCTCGCGCGCGCGATCGATCGCGCGGGCGAGCCGCGGCCCATCGATCGGCTTGAGCACATAGTCGACGGCGCCGACGTCGAAGGCACGCGCCGCGTGCTCGGGATGTGCGGTCGCGAAGATGATGACCGGCCCGCCCTCGGGCACGAGCGCCGATGCCTCGAGACCACCTTGCCCCGGCATCTGCACGTCGATGACGATCGCATCGACGACATCGACCGCGATCTGTGCGAGCAACGACGCCGCGTCTTCGTGCACGCCGACGACGAGGACGCCGCTCATCGACTCGAGCAGCCGCACCAATCGCTTGCGCGCGAGCAGCTCGTCGTCCGCAATCGCGACGCGTAGCGCGTTCACGCCTCCTCCGTCGGTCGCACGCTCGGCAAGCGCAGTCGCACGCACGTGCGCTCGCCCTCGGCATCGATTGTCATCGTCGCGCCACCAGCGTACGCGAGCTCGAGTCTCTGCGCGACGCTCGCGATGCCCTCACCGCCGACGCGCGGGCCAGCGTACCGCCCGGGGTTGTGCACCCACAGCGCGACGCCGTCACCGTCGGCACTGGCACCGACCTCGATGGTCCCGCGATGACCGGCACCGACCCCATGCTTCATCGCGTTCTCGCACAGAGGCAGCAGGATCATCGGCGGTACGGTGACGCCCGGCAGCTCGTCGGTCTTCCACACGACATCGAATGCGCCGGGATCACGCACGGCGTGCAGCTCGAACAGCATGCGCCCGAGGGCGATCTCGCGGGCGATCGGCCACGCCGGCAGACGCGAGGCCTCGAGGATCTCCCGCAACATCTCCGACAGGCGCAGCGTCGCTTGCTCGGCGACTTCGCCGTCCTCGCGACACCACTCCGCGATCGCGTTGAGCGTGTTGAACAAAAAATGCGGGTCGAGCTGGCTGCGCAAGGCGAGCAGTCGCGCGTGCTCGGCCCGCCGTGCGAGCGTGACGACCTCGGCCCGGGCCTTGCGTAGGCCGGACTCGAGATCGATGTCGCGCCCGAGTCCGTAGCCGCCGACCCAGAACAACGCGACCGAGACCAGCAGCCCGACGTCGGTCGTCATCAACGTATCGCGCATGCCGAGCAGCTTCGGGAGCACGACGCCGATGAGGCTGACGACACCCGCACCGGTCGTCGCGTAGACGACGAGTCGCCCGAACGGCGCCGACCAGGTCGGTGGACGATCCTCGCCCGCGGGGAAGAGCGCGCGCCATGTCAGCGGCGCGAGCATCACGCAGGCTATGCACATTGCGACGCCGAGCACGCCCGCGCGCGCGTCGGCCGACAACCGCGTCTGGACGATGACGAGCGGCACCACCACCAGCGCTAGCGCAGTCGCCCGTCGCGGCGCCAACAGGGCACGGAGCGTGCTCCGGAGCAGCGAGCGCGGCGCCTGGGGATCGATCGACATCTTGTTGCCGGAAGCGAGCTCAACCATAGCGCTCCGTGAACGCTTCAGCAGTTGGCCACCGCCCTGCCGCATGCGATGCTGGCGTCGCCCTGCACTCGGGCAGCCATGTCGAGCTCGAATCCTCCGAGCGACTCGCAGGCGCTGGAACAGACCGTCCCTGCGGAGCCGAGCGCGCTTGGTGGACGATCTGCTGCGATCGAGCCGCTCGTGCGCGGCATGCCGGTCGGTCGCTACACGGTGCTCGAGCGCGTCGGCGCCGGCGGCATGGGCGTCGTGTATGCGGCGTTCGATCCGGAGCTCGATCGTCGCGTCGCGCTGAAGGTCCTGCACGCCGCGGCGGATGGCAGCAGCGGTGGAACACTCGGTCGCAATCGCCTGCTCCGCGAGGCGCAGGCGATGGCGAAGCTGCACCACCCGAACGTGATCACGGTGCACGACGTCGGCACCTTCGGCGAGCGCGTCTTCGTCGCGATGGAATTCGTGGATGGTCGGACGCTGCGCGAGTGGCTCGCGGGTGGCGTGCGCGAGTGGTCGGAGATCGTCGACGTGTTCGTGCGCGCTGGTCGCGGGCTCGCCCAAGCGCACGCAGTCGGCCTCGTGCACCGCGACTTCAAGCCCGACAACGTGCTGGTCGGCAACGATGGCCGCGTGCTCGTGATGGACTTCGGTCTCGCGCGCCAAGCCGGCGCCCAGACACTCGACGTCGCGAGTGCCGCGAAGCCGCAGAGCACCCCGCTACCGGACACGATGCTGACCCGGACCGGTACCGTGCTCGGCACGCCGGCATACATGGCACCGGAGCAACACTCGGCTGGCACGATCGGACCCACGGTCGATCAGTTCAGCTTCTGCGTCGCACTGTATGAGGGCCTGTATGGCGACCGCCCGTTCTCCGGCAACAGCGTCGCATCGCTCGCGCTGGCGGTGCTCGAGGGCAAGCCGCGCCGGCCGCCGCGCGATGCAGCCGCGCCGTCGTGGCTGTTCGGCGTGTTGTCGCGGGGACTCTCGGCCGATCCGAACGATCGCTATCCTTCGATGGATGCGCTGCTCGCCGAGCTCCAGCGCGATCCACCGACAACGTCGCGTCCGGCGATCAGCCTCGCGGTCGCGCTCGGCGTCGCCGGTGTGATCGTGGCCGCCTATCTGTGGTCGCGACCGGATCCGACGACGCGCTGTGGCGAAGAAGCTCGAGCGTTTGCGAGCCTGATCGATCTGCGCACGGATGCGATGGTCTCCGCGCGATTCGAGGCGACGGCAGTACAGCACGCCACGCCGTCGTGGCAGAGCGCTCGCGCGCGTCTGGTCGCGTACGACTCCGCATGGCACGTGCAGTGGCGCGAGGCGTGCGAGGCCGGCTATGCGCAGCCCGCCGAGCAGCCGCTGACACTCGAGCACCAGCACTGCCTCGAGACGTTGCGCGATGAAGCTCGCGCGCTGCTGGATCAGCTCGCCAACGCGGACGCGGCGACCGTCGATGTCGCCGTCGATGCCGTGCGTGCCCTCGATTCACCCAGCGCGTGCGTGCAGCCGCAGAGTCGGCGTCCGATCGCGGGTGACATCGGCCGCGGCGACGTCCGGCACGCGATCCTCGAGGCTCGCACCGCGCTGCGTCTCGGTCGCACTCGTCACGCCGCCGATCGACTCGCTGGATTCGTCACGACGCCGGTCCCGCTCGACGATCCCTCCGCCGAGGCCGAGCTGCTCACCGTGCACGGCATCGCGGAGCAGCAGCTCGGGCGTACCGATGCCGGACGCGCGAGCCTGCGTCGGGCGATCCTCGCCGCGTCGGTCGCCGGTAGCTCGCGGCTCGAACGCGATGCGTGGGTCGCCATCGCGACCGGACTCGCGCGTCGCGTCAACGACAACCAGGAGGCGTGGCCCTCGCTGGTCGCAGCCGAAGCGGCGATCATGCGCGACGGCGACGATCCCGAGGCGCGGCTGCGGCTGTTCGTCGCCCACGGCGATGTGCACGCAGCGCTCGGCCGTCATCGCGACGCGCTCGATCGCTACGATCGTGCGCAAGCTCTGACCAAGCCGACGACGGATCCGATGGTGCTCGCCGGTATCTCGATCCGGCGCTGCATCGCGCTCGCAGCAACCGAGGCCGCGAGCGACGCGACCACGGCATGCTCCGACGCCGTCGATCGATTCGCGCGCGAGCTCGGCCCGACCCATCCGCGCGTCGCGACCGCGCTCGTGGATCTCGGCATCGCGCAGCTCGGCATCGACGACGACCGCGCGGCGAGTGCCAGCTTCGAGCGCGCGCGCTTGGCCCTCGATCCGACCGAACACTGGTCGATCGATGTTCGCGCGACGATCGGTGGCGTCGCGCCAGCATGGCCGCATGCCGATGCGCCGACGGCACCTGTCCTGCTCGGGCGCATCTACGATCGCCTCGGCCTCGCGGAGCGTCGTCGCCGACGGTTCGCCGAAGCTGCCGCGTGGCATGCCGCCGGCGCCGCTCTGCTCGCGCGAGGACGCGCGCGCTCGACCGGGTATCCGCTGGTCAATCTCGGCGTCGCGTTGCTCGACCTCGGCAAGCCCGCGGATGCGCTCGCGCAGCTGCAGCGCGGGATCGATCTGCTCCGCGCCGAGCTCCCGAGCGATCACGCGGATCTACCGATCGCGACCCTCGACCTCGCGAACGCACTCGCCGGCACGGGTGACTGGACGGCCGCTGGTGCGCGGTACCAAGAGGTGCTCGACGTCTGGGAGGAGCGGCTGCCACCCGAGCATCCGCTGCTCGCATACGCGCTCACCGGTCTCGCGCGCGCACGCCTCGAGCTCGACGATGCGAGCGCGGCGATCGATCCGCTCGAGCGCGCGCTCGAGCTGCGCGGCGATGCACGCGAGGACGAGCTGAACCTCGCGGAGACGTCGTGGCTGCTCGCGCGGGCACTGCTCGCAAGCGGCTCGGACGAGGCTCGCGCGATCGATCTCGCGACCAACGCGCTGGCGAAGGTCAGCGTCGTTCCTGTGACTGATCCACTGGAGCTCCGACGGTTGATCTCCGACGGCTCCTTGCTCGGCGTCACGGATCGACTGACCCCGGCCTCGCTCACGGTGACCGATCGAACGCCCCTCGGCGTGCCCTGAGCTGGGATCGCGCGGCGCCGCGCGACCCTCGACGTGGTTGCATCCGCCGCGATTCAACGCGCCTTCGGGGACTCATCCGACTTGTGCCCGCCCTCACTCCGAGCGACGCCGTCGCTTGCAACACGGCCGCGCTCCGCCATACGCTGGAACCCACGATGTCGCTCGTTGCATCTTCGATCATCGCCACGACGCTTGCGTTCCATCCGTACTCTGCGCCGTCGCTGTTCCGAAGCGGCGCCGCACCAGCGGCAGCGGGGCCGACCGACGGTGAGCAGCCGGGTTGGGACGAGGTCGAAGGGCCCGACAGCGCGGCCCAGCAGGTCGTGGAGGGTACCGAGCCACCGCCACCGACGACGACACCGACCGAAGCCACTGCGCCGGCGAAGCCGCCCGCGGAGATCGTGAAGCCCGGGTACAGCAAGGGCACCGGACTGATCATCGGCGCGAGCATCACCGGCGGCCTCGCGTGGGTGATCGGCCTGACGCGCATGGGTTTCGTGAAGCAGTGCGAGGACGCGCTGACCGACGCGAGCGGAATGCCGACCGGCGAGAGCGGCGTCGACGCGGCCAGCAAGTGTCTCTTCCGTGCGGGTGCCGGCAACATCGCGCTCGGCATCGTGCAGGTCCCGATGAACTGGGCGACGTGGGGCATGGCGATCGGTGCCGGCATCATGCGCGGTCGCTACGAAGGCACGGAGCACGCATGGACGGGCCACGAGTCGCGCAAGGCGAACGCGTTCATCGGCGCCGGCGCAGGCATGCTCGCCGTCGGCGTGATCGGTCGCGTGTTGACGATGGCGTTCGCCGCCACGCCGTACAAGAACTTCGCCGAGGACGGCGACGCCGACCAACTGTTCAAGAGCATCCGGCTGCGCTTGTTCGGGATCCAGATGTCGAGCGCGATGATCGCTGCGGGCGCGGGCCTGCTCGCTTTCGGCGTGGTGTATCGCAAGAACTACAGCGCTGAGTCGAGTCGTCTGAAACAGGTACGCGTGTCGCCGGTGCTGAGCACGGATCCGTATACGGGTGCGTCGTACACCGGCTTCTCGTTGACCGGCCGGTTCTGACTCAGCGCTGCACCGGCCCGCCGACCACAGCCTTCAGCCGCTCGTCCACCGATCGCATCAGTCGCAGCAGCTCCTGCACGTGCAGGTCGACCGCTGTGGGATTGCCGAGGCTCGCGTTCGTCGTGCGCACCAGTGGCACGAGCGTGCGCTCGATGATCGCGATCTGCTGCGCGAGCAGCTCCTCGATGCCGGGTGGCGCCTGGTTGTCGATGCGAATGTCGAACGTCGGTGCCGAGAGCACCTTCAGCGTGCGCTCGAGCCGGTCGAGATACCCCGCGAGCACCTCGGTGTGCTGCGCAGTGCCGGTGTCCGCGACAGGCTTCGCGAGCGCTTGCTTCGCGAGCGCGGTCGCACCCGCCGCAATCGACTGCTGGATCCCATACAGATGCGTGAGCGCAGTGTCGAGCTTCGGACCCGACGCGGCCGCACCCGCAGCCGTCGCCGCACGTCCCATCGCGGACTCGATGCCACGCAATCCCTCGCCGAGATTCGCGAGTCCTGCGGTCACACGCGCGACTGGATCCTCGTCGGACCCGCCGACCATCTTCAGCCGCTGGAACTCCTTGCGGATCGCGTCCCACCGCGCCCGCATCGTGTCGTTCAGGCGCCCACGCAGCTCGGCGAGCTTGAGCAGGTTGTGCTCCGCGCCGGTCGTGAGCGTCTGCGACTCGCTGGCATAGTGATCGTCGATCAGCCGCTCGACCTCGTCGGCATTCATCACCGGCACGACCTTCTCGGCGAGCTTGTTCATGTTGCGGTAGCTGCCCTGCAGCTTGAACGGCGGCTCGGTGCGGAAGCGATCGTCCATCGATGCGGATGCGATGTACTGCTGGTTCACCTGTAGCAGTACCTTCTGTACGGTGAGCAGTCGCTGCAGCACCGCCGTGATCTCGCCGACCTCGATCGCCGAGTACGCGTGCGACAGATCGCTCGTCGGAATCTCCTCGCCCTGCGCGAGCCGCACGAGCTTGTGCAGGTCTGCCGGCTCGCGCGTCGCGAGCGGCGAGAGCACGCGATTGCTCGTGACCGCGTTCTCGATGTAGCTGAGCGCGAACAGATCGTTCCTGCCCTGCAGGATGTCGCCGAGGTTGTACGTGTCGGCTCGGTTCGCGAGCATGTCGGGGATCTGGAACTT
>Ga0105048_10010330_pt1 | contig 14797 bp, 15 predicted proteins | sample MAT05_FD_78382 | JGI IMG/M metagenome (GOLD analysis project Ga0105048, IMG submission 78382) | Freshwater microbial communities from Lake Fryxell liftoff mats and glacier meltwater in Antarctica - MAT-05 | ecosystem: Environmental > Aquatic > Freshwater > Ice > Liftoff microbial mat | place... | reverse complement strand
CGCCGCGCACCCAGTGAAATTCCGCGTCATAGCGCTCAAACCGGCGGCCTAGGCCGTCAGGGCGTGCGAAGCGCGCCGCCCGGATACGGCTCGCCCACTTTTCCCCATCCATCTAAGAGAAATCCATCATGAAAAATTACTTTCCCCGAGTTTTATTGAGTGCCGCAATTGCCGCGTCGCTCGGTCTCGCGAGCATGCAGACTTTTGCCGAAAGCAAGTCTTCGGATGCTGAGAAGCAGCGTTCAGAAAGCAGCTCTATGCCGATGGACGGTCAAGCCACGCCGATGGCGGACCAGACTGCGCCGATGGATGGCGAAGGTGACGACAACACTGCGGCTAATCAAACCATGCCAGTCCTCGAGAACGACACCGAGGTTTTGGGGGTGTTGATGGCCGTTAACCAGCAAGAAATTGATTTGGCCAAGCTTGCCCAAGAAAAGGGCGTCACCGGTGAGGTACTGGCGTTTGCGCTCCAGCTGCAAGAACACCACGAAGCCAATGATCGCGCTGGCCAAGAGTTAGGCAAGACCTTGCCCATCTCTGCGATCAACAGTGCTGCCATCAGCCAAGTGCAGGACATGAACGAGTTGGAGTTCGACCGGCTTGATGCGCTGGAAGGAAGCGCGTTCTCGAGCGAGTTCGTTAATTCCACCGTGCAAGGTCACACCCACTTGCTTAGCGTAATCGATAACACATTGATGCCGGCCGCGAAAAGTGACGCGGTCAAAGCGCACCTAAGCAGCACCGCAAAGTCAGTTTCTGAGCACCTCACGCGCGCGAAGCAACTGGCGACAGCGAACTAAGCAACACACGTAAAAACCCATCGGAGCGCCTAGCGCGTCTTCATCTTTCCCCTACGGAGTAAACACCATGGCTACTATTCAACGTCCCCTCGTTACCGGCATGTTTCCAGATCGCGACAGCGCCGAGCTTGGCTATCGCACCCTAACCGAACGCGGTTATGGTCGTGACGACGTCAACTTGGTAATGTCTGACGAAACCAAAGAGCGCCATTTTGCGGCGGCTGGCACTGAAACCGAACTCGGCAACAAAGCCGCAGAAGGCGCAGGTGTTGGCGGCGCAATCGGCGGCACGCTCGGCGCTATCGTCGGTGCGATTGCAGCCGTTGGCACTACGCTCGCCATTCCAGGCCTCGGCTTGCTGATTGCGGGTCCCATTGCCGCAGCTATTGCCGGCGCCGGAGCCGGTGCGGCCTCAGGCGGCCTGGTCGGCGCGTTGGTCGGCTGGAGCATTCCTGAAGAACGCATCAAGGATTATGACGATGCGCTGAAAAACGGCGGCATTCTGATGGGCGTACACCCCCGCACCGAAGAAGACGCTGTCCATTTTGAAAATGCATGGAAAGCGAACCGAGCCCAGCACGTTTATCGTTAAACGCGCATAAAGCAACCGGCGCGGGGACTGATTACACCCCGCGCCGGTTTTTAGTTCTGAGCGGCGCTTGTGTTGTGCTCAAACGACCACGCGATGATTCGGCTGATTTTTTGGCCATGTTGCATCTCAATAAGCCGCATAGCACTGGGCTCAACGACGCTCAGGGCGCGCTCTATAAACGGAACGCTTGATCGCTGCGAGACCAGCGTGGTAAACCATCCGCATAGGTTTGGGCGCTCGGCGCTTTCGCTGATCATGCGCTCAACGAAGCCCACCTCCCCGCCTTCGCAATAAAGCTCAGCGGCTTGCCCGGCAAAATTTAAGGTAGGCACTCGCGAGCTATCACCATGCAAATTTCGGTTTTTACGTCGCGCCCCTTCGCGCGCAGCGTGCATTGAGGCGTGAAAAGGCGGGTTGCACATAGAAGCCGCAAATCGCTCATTGTCACTCGTTACGCCCGCAAAAATTGCGCGCTTTGACTGCTGCTGGCGGCACGTCAATTGACCCTGTAAGCACGCGTTGGCAGCTGTGAGTCGAGCCACGGATGCGAGCGCGGGTGCGTCACTATCGACGCCAACAAAGGTCCAGCCGTACTCAGCGATGCCGATGATGGGGTAAACCGCGCTAGCACCGACGCCGATATCCAGAATGCGCGTTTGCGGCCCACGCGGGATGCCATTTGGGCCTTTGAGCAGGTCGGCAAGGTGATGAATATAATCAGCTCGACCGGGAATCGGCGGGCACAAATAGCCGGTCGGGATATCCCAAGTTGTAAGTCCGTAATGGTGGATCAGCAGCGCGCGATTAAGCGCCAGCACGGCTTGCGGATCGGCGAAGTTAATACTCCGATCACCAATAGGGTTGTCGATCAAATGCGCGCCAAGCGGCGCGTGGCTTAAAACTAAGCTGTTGAAGTCGTAGCGCTCAAGGTGCCGGTTGCGCGGGTGCAAAACGTGTACCGCGTCAGATCAGTCGAGGTGCGCGAAAAAACGCGCGACCCGCGGCGCAAAACGCTCGGTATCCACTAAAAACGCGTCGTGGCCCTGGATCGAGTCGAGCTCAGCGAATTCCGTCGAAATACCGGCACCACGCAGCCCTTCGGCAATTTCCAGCTGTTGATCGGGCGGGAATAGCAGGTCGGTCTTAACCCCAATCACCAATGCGCGTTCAGCACGCACGGCTTTCAAAGCGGGCATCGTGCCGCCGTATTCGGTGAGATCAAACCAATCCATTGCACGCGACAGGTACACATAGCAGCAGGGATCAAATGCCGCTGAAAAGCGCTGCGCGTGGCCTTCGAGATAGCTCTCAATTTGAAATCCACCAGCAAAGGAATGCGCCGGGACTTGACTGCCGCGCAGCGGCTCGCGGGCGAATCGGTAGCGCCATTCTTGTGCCGAGCGATAGGTGATCACGCCAATTTTTCGCGCCAGACGCATGCCCATCTTCGGCCACGCGTCATCGGTGTAGTGGCCATCCAGCCACGCCGGATCGCTGACGATGGCTTCGCGTTGGAGCGAGCGCAGCGCCAGTGCAAACGGCAGCGAACGCGGCGCGGCAGAGATGTTCAAAATACCGCGCGCGGCAGTGGGTGACTGCATCAGATAGGCCAGCACCGACATGCCGCCCATCGACGGGCCAACCAACGCGGCGAGCTCCTGGATGCCCAACGCTCTGACCAAATCGGCCGCGCTACGCGCGATGTCCTCAAGCGTTAGCTCTGGGAAACTCACTCGATAAGCGCGTTGGCTTATGGGATCGACACTCGCCGGCCCGGTTGAGCCTTTGCAGCTGCCCAAAGAATTCACGCAGATCACAAAAAAACGATTGGTATCAATAGCTTTGCCAGGACCAATCATAAATTCCCACCAGCCAGCTTCCGGATCCAACGCGGACGACGCGGCGTGCGCACTCGGCGAGAGGCCGGTGAGAATCAACACGCCGTTGGAACGCTGCGCATTCAAGGTGCCCCACGTTTCGTAGGCCAACTGCGCATCAAGCAGCTCGCTGCCGCGATGGCAGGCGAACCGGGGTGGCAGGCGATGGTAAATTCGCGCGTCAGGCATTGCGGGCGATTGGTTCTGGCGTGCGGGCTACTGGCCCGTTTTATAACTCAAACGAGCGGGCTCATGCACGGCAATTCAACACGGGTTTCATCAAGCCAAAACGCGATCCACCCACGCTTGCGTGACACCGTGCGCCGCCACCTCGCCCATCCGTGGCGTGCGCCGCTGCGATCCTCGACCGTGGAGCTCGCATTACGCCTCAAAAGCTATCCGAACTTGGTGCTTGACCTCGGCTGCGGCACCGGCGAAAGCACGCACGAAATCGCGAAACTGCATCCAGAAGCGACAGTGATTGGCATTGATCAGTCGGCGCATCGGCTGCGCCGACTGGCGGGAGAGCTCGGTTTTAGTGAACCTGCTCAAGTTCAGCTGATTCGCGAAGATGCCTATGCGCTGCTAGTCGCTTTATCGCAGCTGCAAGTGGCAGTCAGCAAATGCTATTTGCTCTATCCAAATCCGTGGCCTAAATCTGAGCATCTCAAACGCCGCTGGCACGGGCATCCGGCGTTTGCGGCCCTGTTGCAAGTATCCGCGCGGCTAGAATTACGCAGCAACTGGCCGCTGTATGTCGATGAGTTTGCCGAAGCACTCGACGTGGCAGGATACCCGCACGTTCAGCGCAGGCCACTCACCGAGCCGCTAGGCCTTACGCCGTTTGAGCGAAAATATGCGGCCAGTGGCCATGCGCTTTTTCAACTGCAATATCAACTGATTTCTGAGACATGTAAATGAGCAGCCGCTTGATTGTTTTGCTATTTGTGCTGCTGAACGCTGCCCTCGCGTGCGCCGATGATCCCAAGCTTGGTACCGACAAGATTGCGCCGCCCAGCGCGCTTGAACAAGCCGTCGCGCATCCTGAGCGCACGCCGGAGAACACGGGGCGCGATGCAGATCGACATCCATTGCAGACGCTCGAATTCTTTGGCGTCGCAGCTGACATGACCGTGGTGGAACTGTGGCCGGGTGGCGGCTGGTACACCGAAATTCTGGCGCCATTGCTGCACGCCAACGGTCGCTTGATTGCCGCGGGCTTCGACCCGCAGGCGAGCGGCGAAAGCGGGCGCTATCTACGCGAAGGCGCAATGAACTTTAACGACAAAATGGCCGCCGATGAGTCGCTGTATGGGCGCGTTGAGATCACCATCCTAGCGCCCCCGACACAGGTCGAAATTGCCCCACCCAACAGTGCCGACGCGGTGCTGTCGTTTCGTAACGCGCACAGCTGGCTGGCGGATGGCACCTTTTCTGAGGTGCTAAAAGCTGTACACAAAGCGCTCAAAGCAGACGGCATTTTTGGCATCGAAGAACACCGAGCCGACCCGCAAGCGCAGGTCGACCTCAAAGTGAAAAATGGCTATGTCAACGAAGCGGTGCTGATTGCCGAAGTTGAAAAAGCCGGGTTCGCGTTGCTTGCCAAAAGCGAAATCAACGCCAATCCGCTCGACACCCGCAATCACCCGCGCGGCGTTTGGACGCTACCGCCAACGCTTGCACTCGGTGAGAAAGACCTCGAGCGCTACCAGAAGATTGGCGAGAGCGACCGAATGACGCTGCGCTTCAGAAAGCGCTAGTGGCTAACGGCTGCCTGTGGCAAAGCGGTCGGTCGCGCGCACCAGCTGGTCGGTGGTGCCAGATTCGAGTGCCGAGTGTCCGGCGTCAGCAACAATGTGGAAATCCGCCTCCGGCCAAGCGCGATGCAAATCCCACGCCGAGCGCAGGGGACAAACCACGTCGTAGCGACCCTGCACGATCACCGCTGGGATGTGCCGAATTCGCTCTACGTCTGTAAGCAATTGACCGTCGCGCTCCATAAATCCCGCGTTAACAAAGTAGTGACACTCGATGCGCGCAAACGCCAGCGCAAACTCATCTTGGCCGGTCGCATCGACGTGGCGCGGATCCTGGTAAAGATAGCTGGTGGCGCCCTCCCAGATCGACCAGGCTTTCGCCGCCGCAAGGCGAATCGCCGGATCGGAATGCGTCAAGCGGCGATGATAGGCGCTGATCAAATCACCATGTTCAGCGGCGGGAATGGCTGCAAGGTAGCTCTCCCACGCGTCCGGATAAATCGCGTCGCAACCGCCTTGGTAGAACCATTCAAGCTCTGAGCGGCGCAGCAGAAAAATGCCACGCAGCACCAACTCGCTAACCCGCTCGGGATGGGTCTGCGCGTAGGCAAGCGCAAGCGTCGAGCCCCAGGAACCGCCAAAAACTTGCCAGCGTGGAATAGCTAGGTGCTCTCGAAGCTGCTCGATATCGGCGACCAAATGCCAGGTGGTGTTTTCTTCGAGATGGGCATGCGGCTTGGAGCGACCGCAGCCGCGCTGGTCGAAAAGCACGATGCGATAGCGCGTCGGATCAAAGAATCGCCGCACCGTGGTGTTGCAGCCCGCGCCCGGCCCGCCGTGCAGAAAAACCACCGGTTTACCGTTGGGATTTCCGCACTCTTCGAAGTACACACGATGGACTGGAGAAACATCGAGAAAGCCGCTGTTGTAGGGCTCGATAGGCGGATAAAGCGTGCGACGGTCGCTCATAGGACTCGTAGGGATCGGTGATAAAAGATCCTGCGAGTGTAGCGATGTTGCTGATTCATTTCGGACTCCGACCCAACCCGCTTCGCGAATTTGGTCGGGGCGGGGAGATTCGAACTCCCGACCCCCACAACCCCATTGTGGTGCGCTACCAGGCTGCGCTACGCCCCGAAATTATTTACCGCGATTGCAACTTTTGTGCTGCCGCGCCGTGCTACTCAGCAACGGCCGCGAAGTGTAGCCTAACGTTTGAGAATCAGCAGGACTTCTTCTAGTTCTTGAATCAGCTGACGCACGATCTGAAGGCTTTTGGTTTGGTCAGTTTTTGCACCTTCGCCATCAAGCCGCTGCCGCGCGCCACCGATCGTGAAACCTTGGTCGTACAGCAGGCTGCGGATTTGGCGGATCGTAATCACATCGTGGCGCTGGTAATAACGGCGATTGCCGCGACGCTTGACGGGCTTGAGGTGGGCGAACTCTTGTTCCCAATAGCGCAATACGTGCGGCTTCACGCCACACAGCTCGCTCACCTCACCGATGGTGAAGTAACGCTTTGCCGGAATCGTCGGCAGTTCGGCGTTACTACCCGCGTCCAGCATAGGACTCAACCCTCGACTTTAGTTTCTGCCCCGGCCTGAAAGTAACCACTCGGCGGGCAGAGATTGGAATCTCCTCACCCGTCTTGGGATTGCGTCCCGGACGCTGATTTTTTGCACGCAAATCGAAATTTCCAAACCCCGACAGCTTGACCTGTTCGCCCTGCTCAAGGGAGGCACGCAACGACTCGAAAAAAAAGTCGACAAACTCCTTTGCCTCGCGCTTATTCAAGCCCACTTCGTCAAACAGTCGATCCGCTAACTCAGCTTTGGTCAGTGCCACGACTGCTTAACTCCGCAATTTAACCCCGCAAGACTGCCGAGCAACGCAACACCACGTTGGCGACGACGGCCCCAACGGTTTCGTTGATGACAATATCATGAAGAGTGGCCGAATCATCTTGTAAAATCAAGCCCATAGCGATGCTTTTGCAAGCTGAATCACGCTCACTTTCGACATAGACATCAAAGACCGTCAGCGACTGAAGCTTGCCCCCAGCGGCCTCACGAACCGCCGATTCGAGCGCCTCGAAGGGCAGATCGCGAGCCACAGTAAATGCCAGATCGCGCCGAATCGACGGAAACTTCGACACCGCGCGCGCCCGCGGAATCCGCTGCGCGAGCACGTAACTTGCGTCCAATTCAAAGCCGAATGCGCTTCCGCGAAGGTCGAAGCGAGTCGCCACTTGCGGATGCAAAGCGCCAAAATGGCCAACAATTTGCTCACCGTCGCGCAATGTGGCGCTTTGTCCCGGATGTAACCACGCAACGCCTGAAGCCGAGCAGTCGAAGGACGCAAAAGCCGGCAGTAATTGTTCGACGACGCCTTTGATATCGAAGAAATCGAGCGCGCGCTTTGGCCGTCCCCATTGCTCTGGTTCAGCGAGCCCGCTTATGACGCCGGAAACTTTCAGTGGCTCAAGCTGACCGTCTGCTGAAAAGCTACGCCCGATTTCAAACAGTCGAACCCGTTCAGTTTGCCGATTGAGATTGAACGCAAGCGCAGCCAACAGACCCGGCAGCAGGCTCGTGCGCATCCGCGCGAGATCCGCCGAGAGCGGGTTTTTGAGTGCAAGCGCATCCATGGGATCTAACCCGCATTTTTTCAGCGCGTCATCGGATACAAAGCTAAAGGTAATCGCCTCCTGGAAGCCCAGCGCGACCAATTGCTCACGCACACTGCTTGTAGCGCGCTGCGATTCATTAAGTTCCGGCTGGCTAAAAGTCCCGCGCAGCGCAGCGTTCGGGATGGCCCCGTAACCGACAATCCGCGCAATTTCCTCAATGAGATCTTCTTCGATCGCGATATCAAAGCGGCGCAGCGGCGGCGTAACTTGCAGGGTCTCAGGATCGAGCTCAACGACTGTCATGCCCAGCGCGCTCAAGATTTCTTTCGCGCGAAGCGTGCTGACTGGATGACCGAGGAGTGCCGCGACCCGCGTGAGCCGTAACACCAATGGTTTCGCTTGGCGCAAATCGATTGCCGATTGCGCGCGTGAAATCGGTCCCGCTTTACCGCCAGCAAGCTCCACATACAAAGCCGTCGCACGCTCAAGCGCGCGCTCAGGAAGCTCCGGATCGACGCCACGTTCAAATCGGTAAGCGGCATCCGAGCTCAAGCCAAGACGGCGCGCCACGCCCATCACCGCGCTCGGTGCGAAATGCGCGCATTCCAAAAAGAGTCGAGTGGTGTGCGGATGGGTTTTGCTGGCACTGCCGCCCATGACCCCGGCCATCGCTTGCGCACCGGCATCGTCGGCGATCACCAGCATATCTTCGCTTAAGGTGATCTCGGTGGTATCCAGCAGGGTCAAGCGCTCACCGGGCTGCGCCCAACGCACGCGCAAGTCACCCTGCAGGCGCTCATCATCGAACGCGTGCAGCGGTTGGCCAAGCTCGAGCATCACATAGTTGGTGATGTCGACACCGAGATTGATCGCGCGCAGACCGGATCGCTCCAGGCGCTCGCGCATCCAAGCTGGCGTGGTGCGGGTTAAATCCAAGCCCTCAATCACCCGGCCCAAGTAGCGCGGACAGGCGCTCGGCACGAGGGTTTTCGCTTCGCGAAACAAACTGCTGGTCAGCGCAACCTGCGCGCTAGCGGGCTCCGTCACACTTAAGCCATGTTCGGCCGCCACCTCAAAAGCGAGCCCGCGGATGCTCAAACAATCCGCGCGATTGGGCGTTAGCTTGAGCTCGAAAACGGCCTCATCGGCGCGCAACCACTCGCGCAATGACCGGCCCAGCGGCGCATCGCTCGCCAATTCCAGAAGGCCTTCTGTCTGCGCGGTTAAGCCGAGCTCTCGAGCGGAACACAGCATCCCAGCCGAATCGACGCCACGCAGCGCGGCTTTTTTGATGTGCAATCCATCTGGCAGCGTGGCGCCAACCTGGGCCAGCGGCACTTTGATGCCCGCGCGCGCGTTCGGCGCGCCGCAGACAATTTGCAATTCTTGGGTGCCCTGGCTGACGCGGCACACGCGCAATTTTTCGGCGTTGGGATGCGGGCTGGCCTCAAGAATCTCAGCCACCACCACGCCATCGAAGGCAGGCAGCGCCGGCCCCATGGCTTCCACTTCAATGCCCCCTTGCGTCAGCGCTTCGGCCAAAGCCGCGCTATCCACCGGCGGATCAATCCACTCGCGTAACCAGCTTTCTGGAAATTTCATGGTTGTGTGTGCCTCACGCAAATTGGCGCAAAAAGCGCACGTCGTTGTCAAAAAACTGGCGCAAATCGTTGACCCCGTAGCGCAGCATGGCAAAGCGCTCAACGCCGAGTCCGAATGCGAATCCAGAATAGCGCTCGGGGTCGATGCCGCCCGCGCGCAACACGTTTGGATGCATCATTCCGCAGCCCAACACCTCCAGCCAGGCGCGCGAACCGTCCAGCTTGAGCCATTCGATATCCACTTCGGCCGAAGGCTCGGTGAACGGAAAGTAGGACGGTCGCAGGCGAATTTTTAGCTCGGTCTCAAAAAAGGCGTTTACAAAGGCATTCAAGGTGCCTTTTAGTTCGGCAAAGCTCACCGCCTCATCGATCAAGAAGCCTTCTACCTGATGGAACATCGGAGAATGAGTCTGATCGGAATCGCAGCGATACACGCGCCCGGGCGCAATGATGCGGATCGGCGGCTTCTGCGTTTTCATGACGCGGATTTGTACCGGCGAGGTGTGCGTGCGCAGCAAGCGCCCGTCAGCAAAGTAAAACGTGTCGTGCATAGCGCGCGCGGGATGGTGCGCTGGGAAGTTTAACGACTCGAAATTATGAAAATCGTCTTCGATTTCTGGCCCTTCGGCTACCGCAAAACCCATCTGCGCAAAAATCGATTGGATGCGCGCTAGCGTGCGGCTGACCGGGTGTACTGAGCCGCGCTCAACGTCACGACCCGGCAAGCTGATGTCAATTTGCTCGCGCTTGAGCTGCTCGCGCAGTTCAATTTCAGCAATAGCCGACTTACGCTCATCGAGCGCCGCGCCAAGCTCCACTTTCAATTCATTTAATTGCTGCCCGAGCGTGCGTTTTTCTTCGTGCGACGCTTGCGCGAGCGCTTTAAGCTGATCGGTGAGTTCGCCCTTCTTGCCGAGCAGCGCGACGCGCACCTCATCGAGTGCGCGCGAATCGGCCGCCTGATTGATGCGGTCAAGCGCGCTCAGGCGCAGCGAATCCAGTGAATTCATATCGTTACCTTGGAAAAAAATGGGTCGGTCAACAAGACCCGCAAACAAAAAAGGGAAGACTTAAAGGTCTTCCCTCTTTTACAACCTTCCGCAACTGCGGACGGCAGCTAGGCCGCTTTGGCGCTACTCGCCTTATCGGCAATCGCTGCTTTGGCTTTCTCGGCAATTGCCGCAAATGCCAGCTTGTCATGCACAGCAATGTCTGCCAGCACTTTGCGATCCATTTCGATGTTGGCCAGCTTGAGTCCGTTGATAAAGCGGCTGTACGACAACCCACACTCGCGTGCAGCAGCGTTCAAACGCTGGATCCACAGCGAACGGAAGTTACGCTTCTTCTGTTTACGACCGATATAGGAGTACTGCGCTGCGCGCGTTACTGCCTGTTTCGCTACGCGAAATACCTTGCGACGGGCGTTGTAGTAGCCCTTTGCACGGGCGATGATTTTCTTGTGTCGACGACGAGCAACGACACCACGTTTTACACGAGCCATGAATAACCTCCGACTTTACGATTCTAGTGGTTGGGCAACATGCGTTTGATACCGGGTGTGTCCACGGCCGCAATGATGTTCGTTCCACGCAAACCGCGCTTACGCTTGGTCGACTTCTTGGTCAAGATGTGGCTCTTAAAAGCGTGCCCGGCTTTGACCTTGCCGGATCCCGTGATACGGAAGCGTTTGGCCGCCGCACGGTTGGTTTTGACTTTAGGCATTGCATTAATCCTCAAAAAGTTTTTTTGAGCCTTTGAAGCGCCGAGTGTCGGCTTACCTTCCCTGCTTCATAAGGCCATTTTAGGCGTAACCGCCTGTTTCCTGACGGACACACTTCAAGCGCTATTTACGCTTCGGTGCGACCATCATCACCATCTGTTTGCCTTCCACTTTGGGTCGGCTTTCGATGACGATTTCGTCCTTCAGCTCACCCTCAATCTTGTCGAGGAGCTGTCGGCCAAATTCCATATGGCTCATTTCGCGACCGCGAAAACGAACCGTGATCTTAACCTTATCGCCTTCCTCAAGAAACGCGCGCAAGCTGCGCATCTTGACCTGATAGTCGTGTTCTTCGGTGCCGGGTCGAAACTTAAGCTCTTTGAGTTCAATTTGCTTTTGCTTCTTTTTGGCAACGTTCGCCTTTTTTTGCAGTTCGTACTTGAACTTGCCGAAATCCATGATGCGACACACCGGCGGATCGGCAGTTGGCTGGATTTCTACGAGATCCAGACCCAAATCTTCGGCCATGCGCAGTGCATCTTCGCGTGAAAGAACGCCGACTTGCTCGCCGTCGGCACCGATTACGCGTACGAATGGAACGCGAATTTCGGCGTTGCGGCGAGTTTGTTTCTCAGGTGTAGCGATGGTTTAACTCCTCTATTTGCGGCCCCATTCCCGTACTCACGGACTCCGCGTATGTGTATGTTTTAATTGGTTTCTAAGGCTAATTTTTCGGCAAATTGGGCCACAGTCATCACGCCCAAATCAACCCCGGCGCGGGTGCGTACGGACACCGAACCAGACTCACGCTCGCGATCGCCTGCAACCAGCAGGTACGGCACTTTCGCCAACGTATGTTCGCGGATTTTATAGCCGACCTTCTCGTTTCTCAAGTCACTACTGATGCGAAATCCCTTTTTTGCCAATATTTGCGCGCATTCTCTAGCAAAATCGGCCTGCGCATCGGTGATATTCATCACCACCGCTTGAATAGGCGCAAGCCAAGGCGGGAAAGCACCGGCGAAGTTTTCGATCAATATTCCGATAAAGCGTTCGAGCGATCCTAAAATGGCTCGATGCAACATGACCGGCGTGTGTTTTGCTGAATCGTCACCAACGTACTGCGCACCCAGGCGCTCGGGCATCGAAAAATCGACCTGGATAGTGCCGCATTGCCACAACCGGCCAATCGCGTCTTTCAGCGTGAACTCAATTTTCGGACCATAGAAAGCGCCTTCGCCCGGCTGCAACTGGTAGTCGATTCCTTCAAGCGCGGTTGCGAGGGCGCGCTCGGATTTGTCCCAAATCTCATCTGAGCCGACGCGCTTGGCCGGGCGTGTAGAGAGCTTGTAGAGAATCTCCTCAAAGCCAAAATGCGCATATACCTTGCGCAAAAGCACGATGAAGGTCGCCACCTCGCCCAGGATCTGATCTTCCGTGCAGAAGATATGGCCGTCGTCTTGGGTAAAGCCGCGCACGCGCATGATTCCGTGCAGCGCGCCTGATGGCTCGTTGCGATGGCAGGAGCCAAACTCGCCAAAACGGATCGGCAATTCTTTATAGCTGTGCAGGCCATGGTTATAAATCTGCACATGCCCCGGGCAATTCATCGGCTTTACCGCGTACTCGCGATTTTCTGATGACGTGGTGAACATATTGTCCTTGAAGTTCTCCCAATGGCCGGATTTTTCCCATAGTGATCGGTCCAAAATTTGCGGCCCACGCACTTCCTGGTAGCCGTTGTCCTGGTAGATGCGGCGCATGTACTGCTCAACCACCTGCCAGATCGCCCAGCCTTTTGGATGCCAAAACACCAAGCCCGGCGCTTCTTCCTGCATGTGGAACAAATCCAGAACGCGGCCAATCTTGCGATGGTCGCGCTTGTCGGCTTCTTCGAGTTGCAAAAGATAGGCGTCGAGGTCTTTTTGGTTCAGCCAAGCGGTTCCATACACCCGCGTCAGCATTGCGTTGTTGGAATCTCCGCGCCAATAGGCACCGGCCACTTTCATCAGCTTGAAGGCTTTGAGCTTGGCGGTATTGGGCACGTGCGGCCCGCGACACAAATCGGTGAACTCGCCCTGCGAGTAAAGCGACAGGTCCTCATCGGCCGGGATCGATTCGATAATTTGCGCCTTGTACTCCTCACCTTTTGCGCGGAAATAGTTAACCGCATCATTGCGCGGCATGACCGTCCGCGACACGCTCAAATTAAGCGCAGCGATGGCTTTCATCTCGGCTTCAATCAGACTTAAGTCGTCCATCGTGAAGGCGCGTTCAAACGCAAAGTCATAGAAAAATCCGTTATCGATGACCGGTCCAATGGTCACCTGCGCCGCCGGATACAGCCGCTGAGTTGCTTGCGCGAGCAAATGCGCGGTGGAATGGCGAATGATCGACAGCGCCTCCGGATCTTTCTCGGTGACGATTTCCAGGCGCGCGTCGTGCTCAATGACGGTGGACAAATCCACGGTGCGACCGTCGATGCGCCCGGCCAATGCCGCTTTGGCTAAACCTGCGCCAATATTTGCGGCTACCTCTGCCACGCTAACGGCGTTAGCGAATTCGCGTTTGGAACCATCCGGGAGGGAAATCGAAATCATAAATTTGATGCTCAACTTGGGCGTTAATTGCGGGCAATAAAAAAGGGCGCTGAGCGCCCTTCTTAAAAAGTCACGCGCCCGCTGACGGATTTAACTCGTCGTAGTTGAAGTGCGCGTGGTTTGAAAATTCATCGGCGAGATCTTACGCAAGCCTGAGAATTCCCGTCAACCAGCAGTGTCCGCTGGCCCGGATTCAGCATTCGGCACTGCTGCATCCAGCGCATCCAACTCGCCTTCATCGATCATCGCCTCAACTTTGGCGATACCGACCAGTTTTTCGTCTTCCGGCAAGCGAATCAAGGTGACGCCTTGGGTGTTTCGGCCCACGGTTGAGATCTCGCTAGCGCGCGTGCGCACCAGCGTGCCCTGGTTGGAAATCAGCATGAGTTCGTGCGAATCGTCGATCTGTGTGGCGCCCACCACCGAGCCGTTGCGCTCAGAGGTTTGAATGGCAATCACGCCCATCGTGCCGCGACCTTTCTTCGGATATTCCGTGAGCAAAGTGCGCTTCCCAAAGCCGCGCTCGGTGGCGGTTAGCACGTCGCCCGCGCCGTCAACCACAAGCATCTGCACTACGCGCTGCTCATCAGTTAGGCGCATGCCGCGCACGCCGGTTGCGGTCCGGCCCATCGAGCGCACTTCGGATTCATCAAAGCGCACCGCCTTGCCGTGCGAGGCAAACAGCATGATGTCGCAGTTGCCATCGGTGATCGCCACGCTGACCAGCGAATTCCCTTCGTCCAAATTAATCGCGATGATGCCGTTGGTACGTTGGCGCGAATATTCGGTTAGTGGGGTTTTCTTGACTGTACCGTCGGCGGTCGCAAAAAACGCAAAGTGATCTTCGTCATAACCTTTGATTGGCAGCACCGCCTGCACTTTCTCCAGCGCTTTTAACGGCAACATATTGACGATCGGGCGCCCGCGCGAGGCGCGCGTCGCCTGCGGCAAGCGATAAACCTTCAGCCAATACACCTGCCCGGCAGAGGTAAAACACAGCAGTGTGTCGTGAGTATTGGCCACCCACAGACGCTCGAGGAAATCTTCATCCTTCACTGCTGTCGCCGAGCGACCACGGCCGCCGCGACGCTGCGCCTGGTAATCCTTGAGCGGCTGGCGCTTGATATAGCCCTGGTGCGACATGGTCACCACCATTTCTTCTGGCGTGATCAAATCCTCGATATCGAGCTCGTCAAAATCGTGCTGGATCACCGTGCG
>Ga0105048_10010326_pt1 | contig 14799 bp, 13 predicted proteins | sample MAT05_FD_78382 | JGI IMG/M metagenome (GOLD analysis project Ga0105048, IMG submission 78382) | Freshwater microbial communities from Lake Fryxell liftoff mats and glacier meltwater in Antarctica - MAT-05 | ecosystem: Environmental > Aquatic > Freshwater > Ice > Liftoff microbial mat | place... | reverse complement strand
GGGCTTGGCATAGCTGGAGTTGTTGGGTTTCCAGTTGAGTAATAGCCGCCGAGATAGACTGTGAATCAATAGAGTTGGAACTACCTTGAGGAGAAAGGTTTTTCAGCAATGCTAACATTTCCCCCATCATCGTCAAACTCAACCCCGCAAAAGCCTTCCCTCCCTCCTCAAAATCCTTTTTCAACACCTCCCGCAACGCCTTAGCAAAACCTGTATGCAGCTTATCTACCACAGCATCAATAGTCTTTTGCTCTAGCTCGATTCCCTGCGGATAGCACAACTCCCTCTGCAAAATAGTTTCCCAATCTGGTGCAGTTAAAACCTTTTGCTCAAAAAAATCCTTACCCTTTTTGGCAAAAATAGTATTTATTTCCACTTCCTGAAGAGGTTTCAACTCCTTAAGGTTTCCATCTCGACTAGCTGCAATTAACTTTGCCCAATCTTCGGCAGCAACGATCGCCAGCTTTTCTAACTTTGCCTTGTCTTGGGGATACTTCCCCGATTCTGCCACAGCCTTGATCAACAACCCCACCGCCAACCCCGAAGCCTTGATCAGGTCTTCATTCGCTAGAGCCTTCTCGCTGTCCCGTAACATTGCTCCCGGATGATCCTTCTGCTGACTAATCACATCGTTAGCAACAATACTCCCCGCCACACCAGCAGCTACACTGGCGATCGCCCCAACTATGATTCCCCCAAGAGCAGAAGTAACTCCGGCAGCAGCAAGAGCAGGAGCGCAGAGAGTTCCCCCCAGCGCAATTCCCGCAGCAAGCAATAAACGAGGAGAACGTTGAGCAATAAAATCTTCGGGCAAGTTTGATAAATTTGGCATATGGTGCTGGGGTACGATCGCTAAAATTGGCAATAAATTAGGCAATTGTTTTTTATTTTAGCCTTTGCGATCCAAAAGATTGAGATACCCACCCAGGCTGATCAGAAAAGCAAAGTATTTAGTACCATAGAAACTAAATGTATACAGCAGAGTTAACCATGCGATTTGCAATTTGTATTGCTAGTCAAGAGGATGAAGAACTAGAGGTCTGGCTATGGATAATTGACGAATCTGGGGAAGGTTATCTTTATCCCCAACATCAATTTGTGATTGTGACTGGGTAATTCGGATTAGACATCGATCTGTGTATCGGTTTGGCTCTCATAGGTACATTTATTGCCATTAGTCTGAGATAGAATAAAAGTAATTAAGTGTAGAGTAGAAATTGCACAAATTAAACACAAATCAAATTAACTGACAAGCTCTAGATTATGGACAAAGTTGTTGTTGGACTTTCCGGTGGGGTAGATAGTTCTACCGCCGCTGCTGTTCTCCATCACCAAGGCTATGGGGTGGTGGGATTAACCCTGTGGCTCATGAAAGGGAAGGGACAGTGCTGTTCTGAAGGGATGGTGGATGCAGCTCAACTTTGCGAACAGTTGGGGATTCCTCATCATATTGTGGATAGTCGGGACTTATTTCAGAAATATATTGTTGATTATCTTGTGGCTGGCTATGCTGCGGGTATTACTCCCTTGCCTTGCTCCAACTGCAACAAAATGGTCAAATTTGCCCCCATGTTAGCCTACGCTCAGCAAGAATTGGGGATAGATAAAATCGCTACAGGGCACTATGCCAGAATTACCCGCGATCCAGAGACCGGGCGCTATCAATTGCGGCGAGCTGTGGATTTATCTAAGGATCAATCCTACTTTCTCTACGATCTTAGTCCAGAAATCTTGGCATCCACAGTGTTTCCTTTAGGAGAAATTCCGAAGACCGAAACTAGAAGGATCGCTACAGAACTGGGTTTATCCACCGCTGATAAGCCCGAAAGTCAAGATCTCTGCCTAGTAGAAGCTCATGGCTCCATGCAAACATTTTTAGATAAATATATCCAACCCCAAGCCGGAGATATTGTCGATCGCGCGGGTAAAATCCTCGGCCAGCATCAAGGAGTACATCACTATACCATCGGGCAACGAAAGGGTTTAGGCATCGCTGCCCCAGAACCTCTCTACGTGATTGAGTTGGATGCGGTGAATAATAAGGTGGTAGTGGGCGATCGCACCTCGGGGGGACGGGCAGAATGTACTGTTTCTCACCTCAATTGGCTAACTATTGATCCCCCCACGACTCCTATTTTGGCAGAGGTGCAAGTCCGCTATCGTTCTGAAGCTGCCCCGGTGACCATCGTACCCTTAGAGGGCGATCGAGTCCGCCTAATTTTCCCAGAACCCCAATTTGGCATTACTCCGGGGCAAGCCGCTGTATTCTATCGGGGAGATTTGCTTTTGGGTGGTGGTCTCATCGAAAAAGATGTTGCAATTCAAGAGTAAGGAGCATCGTCAAGCATATTTGGCGATTTTTCTGGATTCGATCGCCAAACCGGGAATCTCTGATAGTTCATCAGGGTCTAAATTATACTGCTCACACACCAAGCTGAGACGGGTTCCGGGAGTTTGGACTACCTTGACAGAATGGGTGAGATCGCCTTGAAAATAGACTAGTTTATTCATCTCTGGTTTGATCTGCCCTACTTGTTGCTTGCGATTGCGGAGGATCAACTCCCCACCAATCAGGCCCGCCGGGACTTGCACGTAGAGAACACTAACTAGTTGGGGCGGATCGATAGTTTTGCAGTAAGAACGCAGGGAGCGATCGATATGGGGATCGACCCGGGAACCGGAAGTTAGGACTAGGGGATTGAGGTAAAAGGCATTACAATCGGGCTGGAGAGCGTAGTCTAGGTAGGGCTTAAAAAAAGGAAATTGCTGGATAACTTTCTCTAGGTGCGATCGTTGAAACACCACCGAAAATCCCTTAGTTCCCACAAAGTCTCGATTAAGATTATTAACTGCCAAATAATTACACGCTAATATTTCTCCCCGCAAGTCATGGAGATGAGATTCTGGCAGAACTGGGGATTTTTGAGAATAATATTTCAAGTTTTATCTATCTCTCCTCAACTAAATTTAACTTTGTCATAAAGCTCTGCCAAGCTAATTTGCAGGGCAAAACTATGGAAACTAATTATATCTCCTAAATTGTCATATTCAGAGAATACCCAACTTGTTGGGGCAGTTTTATAATAATGCTCCACATGGTTAGTATATTGATCAATCAATAGGTATTCTTGAAAACTAGAAATAGTCCGATAGGCAGCAAATTTTTCATCCTTATCATAGTTACGGGTAGAAACTGATAGCACTTCCGCGATCATTAAAGGATTAGTAATAGTATCTTTCCTACCTTTTTGTAATTGCAGTTCTCCTGATACCAGCAGGACATCTAGATAGGTCGCAATTCTCTTTTCAGGAATCCATAATCTTTGGTCGGCAATAAAAATATCGTAGGGCTTATGCTTACAAGCAAGGTTTAAGTTGGCATAGAGATTCCCAGCAATTCGGTTATGATTAGGAGTGCCACCAGCCATCAGAACTATTTCTCCCTTAAGATATTCATGACGTTCTGGAATATTGATTTCCAACCCAAAATACTCCGCTAAGGAATACTTTTTTTTGTTTTTACTTGAGTAATCATAAATTACTTACCTTTTTGTCTATTATCAACAATTAATCCTTCAATTAGCGCATGAGTATTGCCAAGATTTCAGTAATTATTCCCGTCCGTAATGGGGAACATACTATCAAAGATACGATCGCATCTCTGCTCCAGCAGACTTATTCTGACTGGGAATTGATCGTGATTAACGATGGCTCTTCTGACCAGACTTTAGCTATTTTACAAGAGATAGTAAAAGAAGGGCAATTCTCTAGCTCAGAGGTCAGGGAAACCCCCACAGCCCCACCTCAAATTCGGATATTTTCCCAACTCCAAGCAGGGGTTAGTGCTAGTCGCAATCGGGGAGCTGCTCAAGCTCAGGGAGAATTTTTGGCGTTTCTGGATGCAGATGACCTGTGGGCAAGAGACAAACTAGAACTTCAATTACAGGCTCTAGAAAATACCCCTCAAGCTTGCCTTGCCTACAGTTGGACAAACTATATTGATGTTGCCAATAAGTTTCTGTATCCCGGTAGCCATGTCAGCTATCAAGGAGAAGTTTATGAGTATTTACTAATAAATAACTTTCTAGAAAATGGTTCTAATGCCTTAATTCGTAGAGATAAATTTCAGCAAGCAGGAGGTTTTGATGAATCCCTTACTGGTGGAGAGGAATGGGATTTATTTATTCGGATGGCAAGGGAGCATGAATTTGTCGCTGTCTCTCAAGTACAGGTATTATACCGTTTGAGCGATCGCGCTAGTTCTGTCAGTATCGATCGCCAAGCCGCCGAGTGCCTAAAAGTGATCGATCGAGCCTTCCAAGCCAGCCCTGATCATCTGCAATACCTGAAACCCAGAAGCCTCAGCCATCTCTATCGTTATCTTACCTTTCGGGGCTTGAGCAGTGATCTGGCTTACACTCACCCGTGGCTGCTTTTGCGATACTTTATTAAATCCCTCTACTACGATCCTCAAACCTTAACCAAAAGAGGGAAATTAGCGATCGTAGTAATTATCAAACTAACCTTGGCGATCCTGTTGCCAGAATCCCTAGCCCGGAAAATAATTAGTTATTTACAGAAGAAATCCTAGGGATAGTCATCTTAGGGTAGTTCGTGAAGCTCTAAACACTCTGCGATCGGGTAGAGGTTAACTCTTGTTATAGCTTTTATAGTAATGATTTAAGTTTTTTGAGCATTGCTGCTCTGACTCCTTAGGCGTGTGCTGTAATAGGAATTAAGTAAGCATTATTTGAGATTTATTTGAGATTTATTATGGAGACCAAAGCTTTTAGTGAGCTTTTTCCGTTGTTTGGTACTGCCAACCCCCAGACGATCGCCGCAATCCTCGCTGCCGTGGATAAGCATGAATACCCGAGCGATCGTACCGTTCTGATGGAAGATGCTTGGGGTAATGCGGTTTATTTTGTTGCCTCTGGCTGGGTAAAAGTCCGCCGACTTTACAAAGATGAGGTATTTACCATTGCGATCATGGGGCCAGGAGATTTCTTTGGGGAAATGGCTATTCTAGATGAATCTCCCCGTTCTACCGATGTTGTAGCCCTCTCGCCCGTAGAACTCTTGAGTGTTTCTGCCCAGAGTTTCATTCAAATCCTATTTAAGGATGCGGAACTCCACCATCGGTTACTCCAGCTCATGGTAAAGCGACTCCGCCAGACCAATTTTCGCTTCCAGCAACTTCATCAAAAACCTCCCATCAAGCTCCTAAATAGCTTAATTAGCCTAGCGGAAACCTATGGGAAAGCTACGGTCGATGGCACGGAAATTTATAATATTCCTTACCCAGATTTAGCTGATGTGGCAGATATCAGTATCGAAGATACAACTAGTATTCTGGAGAAACTTCAAGAACGGGGCTGGTTAAAAATTGATGAGGCTAGACAGGTTCTCTGTATAACTAATATCCAGCAATTAAGCCAACTAGTGGCAAAGGCCTAATAAATTACCTAAACTAGTCCTAGGCTGATCCCTGCTCTTGAAGAACTTTAGAGATAACCAAACCTACTTTCCTACTTTAACTATGCCAGTCCTTGACTATCTTCTTGACTATAAAGTGGAGATGCCCCATCCTGAATCCCATTTGTTTGTAGTTACCCTACGGATTCAATCGTGGGCAGAGCCGACCCTAAACCTCAAAATGCCCGTCTGGACTCCGGGTTCTTATCTGGTGCGGGAGTATGCTCGTCATGTCCAGAGTTTTACTGCTCATGGTAATTCTTCGCTCAAGAGAGAGATGGATGGGCAGATTGATCAGCGGATGGATGGTTCTAGGGATGGATCTACAAATAATCAATTAGCTTGGGCCAAGGTAGCAAAAAACCACTGGGTAGTGCAAACTTCAGACCAAACCGAACTCACTATCATCTATAAAGTTTTTGCCAACGAGTTAACGGTGCGGACAAATCATCTGGATTCTAGTCATGGTTACTTTAATGGGGCAGCTTTATTTTTCTATATTCCGGGACAGGAGAAGCAGGCTATTCGGGTGGCAATAGCCCTAAAGGATTCTAACAATAACGAGTCCCCAACTTCAGACTGGATTGTGACCACGCCCCTAGAACCATTGCCAGACAAGTCTTTCACCTATCAAGCAAAGGATTATGACACCTTGGTAGATAGTCCTTTTGAGATTGGCAAACAGACTGTCTACAAATTTACTGCGATCGGTAAGCCCCACGAACTAGCCATTTGGGGAGCAGGAAACCTCAAACCAGAGCAGGTGATTCGAGATACTCAAAAAATTATTGAAGTGGAAAGTGCAATTTTTGGCGGTCTGCCCTACGATCGCTATACTTTTCTGCTGCATTTAACTGCTAACGGCTTTGGCGGCTTAGAGCATAAAAATTCCTGCTCTTTAATCTATCCCCGCTTTGGGTTTCGCTCTCCCGAAAAGTACCAACAGTTTATGCAGTTAGTCGCTCACGAATTTTTCCACCTCTGGAATATCAAACGTATCCGTCCCAAGGCTTTGGAAGTATTTGATTACGAGCAGGAAAATTACACTCCTTCTCTGTGGTTCTCGGAAGGCACTACCAGCTATTACGATCTCCTGATTCCTCTCCGGGCTGGAATCTACAATGCCAAGACTTTTTTAGCTAACCTTAGCAAAGAAATTACCCGACTCCAAACCACCCCAGGCAGACTGCTTCAAAGTGCTGAAGAATCTAGCTTTGATGCCTGGATTAAGCTCTATCGGCGGGATGCTCATAGTGATAATTCCCAAATTTCTTACTATCTGAAGGGAGAGCTAATTTCTCTACTATTGGATTTATTGATTCGCCTCCGCCATGGCAACCAGCGATCGCTTGATGATGTGCTACGATCGCTCTGGCAACAGTTTGGTCAAACAGAAGTAGGTTTCACTCCCCAAGATTTGCAACAAATAATTAGCGAAGTAGCCGGATTAGATTTAACAGACTTCTGGCAAAGTTATATTGAAGGGGTAGAGGAGCTACCCTTAGGAGAATACCTAGCACCCTTTGGTTTACAGCTAGTCTCTATCAATCATCCCACTCCCTACTGGGGCATGTTGGTAAAAACAGAAGGAGGAAGGGAGATGATTAAGTTTGTAGAAGCAGGTTCCCCAGCAGAGATCGCCGGGATTGCCCCGGGAGATGAGTTACTGGCGATCGATGGGATTCGAGTTAGTGCCGAACACTTGAGCGTTGGTGAAACCTCTCTGAAAGAGAATCGTCTCCAAGATTATCAAGCTGGGGCTATGCTTAAACTCACCTTATTTCATGGAGATCTGCTCAGGACTGTCCCCCTAACCTTAGCTCCTCCCCGTCCCCACAGCTATCAAGTTTTGCCTCTAGAAAAACCCACTGCGATCCAATCTCAGAATTTCTATGGTTGGCTAGGCGTAGCTCTAGAATCAATTATTTAACAAATTACTTCACACCAGAAATAATTTCATAATTTCATAATTTCATATCAATAATTTCACGTTAAGTTAGGGTTCTGCCTACTTAAGTTATAGTTCCAATTACTCAAGGCTGATGAATATAGGGAGCAAGGAAAGATGAGTTTAGTTACTAATTGGTTACAGGGATTAGTCCAGTGGATTAAAACTCTATTTAATTCCAAGACAGGGGAAAAGCAGCCGACAGAAATAGTGGAACAAATAGTATCCAAAGACTTGCTCTCGGAGGCAAAAAGGATCGATCGAGATACTCCCGGCTCGGTGCAAACTTGGTATGTGAAACATCAAGAAAGCCAAGCTCAATTGTTTATTACCCTCGATAATTTAGCCGTAATGCGCTTAGAATTGGCGAACCAAAATCGTGCTAAAAAAGATAAACGTAAGCCCGGTGACGATCCTTCCCCTACTACCTACGGAGCCTTAGCTTGGAAAGACCAAAAACGCCGCACCCATCGCATTAGTATCCAGTGGATTGTGCAACTCCAAAATCGCAATGTAGTTAGCAGGGTCGGGACTTGGGATGCGGATCTTCAAGGAAACTTTCCGGATCCTAATGCCAAGGCAGAAGTTGTGGTTAGGCAGATGGTACGGGAGGTGATAGATGTGAAACCCTTACCGGGAAGTTCTTGGCGATCGCGGGTCGGCACTTTCCCTTGGGAAGAAATCCTTGGAGAATACATACGAGTTGTCTTAGGCGCGACACATAATGCTCATATTAAGAAATTCAAAATTCAAGATGCTGCCGATGAGTAGCTTCAGTAGTTTTCAGGTAAACAGGGACATTTTATCTCTAAGAAACAAGAGGCTTAAGCTCCTTACCTATGTTCTACCAATTAGATAAAGGTTGTATCAATAATTCACCCCAAATTTGGCTGCTGCATAACTCTTTCTAAACTCCCTAAAACATGATTGACTTTTGGTTCAAAACTAGTGGCACTTGGATTAATGTAGTCACTATTCTCCTCGGTACTATGACTGGTTTATTGTTGCAGGGCAAACTCCCTTTAAGGATGCAAAAAATTATTATCCAAGCTAATGGATTAGTAATTCTATTTGTAAGTATGCAGATGGCAACTAGCTTACTTAAAGTGAAAGCGGGCCTAATTGATGGTGTTGTTTTAGCTATTATTCTCCTTGCCACCGGAGGAATTTTGGGAGAGTGGTGGCGGATAGAAAAAAGGCTGGAATCTCTTGGGGATTGGTTGAAGGCAAAGTTTCAGGGCGGCGGCAAGTTTACGGAAGGGTTTGTGGCGGCTAGTTTACTATTTTGTATTGGGCCGATGGCAATTATCGGCAGCTTAAATAATGGTTTGACGGGAGATAATACTCTATTGGTGCTAAAGGCTCTGATGGATGGATTGATTGCGATCGCCTTCACCAGCAGTTTTGGTGTGGGAGTTGGGTTTTCGGCTCTGACGATTATCTTCTATCAAGGCGGTTTATCGCTCCTCGCTGGGATACTAACTCAATCTCTGCCCAATCCAGCTCAAGCCCCTCCGGTATTAGTAATTACTGGAGTTGGGGGCTTAATGCTTTTAGGGCTGGGTTTAAATTTGCTAGAAATTGCTGCGATCGAAGTCGCCTCTTTTCTGCCAGCTCTTTTTCTTTCACCTTTATTTTATTTTCTTGCTAGTAGCGTTGGCTGAATAAAGAGGGCGCAAAGCCTTGCGCCCCTACAAAATCCTAGGAAATTTATATTTATTTGACAGCAATTATTTAACCAGATTTCATGTATAGTTCTTGCCACAAAAGTTAGGACGAGTTTGGCTTCCACGACCCTCAGCTATCGTAGTTTGCTTTATCCTAATTAAGCTGTCTAGCACTATAGCTTGTAGGGGCGCAAGGCTTTGCGCCCTCTTTATACCTGATCTAAGTAGGGCAGGATCGCATCATCGTAGTCATTGATACCCCGGCGGCGATCGACAAAATGCCCCGTAATAATATTTGCCAATTCTGGATGAGTCTGTACCTTTTGTCCTAAATCTTTTACTGCCATTACCGTAGCTTCTGACGACACTGTGGCATAGCTTAAAACAAGTTCCCGGACTCGTTCTGCTTCTGCCCCGGTTGCCCAAGTTTTGAGTGCCAACTCTAGAGCAAAATCGTAGTAACCCAAGAGCATGGCGCAGCTAAATAGCACATGGGTTTCTCGTGGGTTAATAGTCTGCGACCAAGAATTTCCGGGTAAAGGATCCTTGAAAAATACCGCATCAGCCCACCAAGCTCTTTCTCTACCTATTTGCTGAGTTTTATCTAACTGTTTGCAGGAGCGATGGTGCAAACTATGGAAGCCATAACAGGAGAAGCCGTACTGCCGGAGGAAAATTTCTACATCAGAAAATAACTTCTGGTTTTCATACATTTGCAAAAATTCCACTTCCACAAACAGAGCTACTGTACGATCGCTCAAGGTTTTTAAACTTCCTTGCAAAACTTCGTATTCTGTACTTTGGGTGTCAATTTTAATAAATTCTCCCCAGAAACTTTCGTGAGGGCGTAGCTGCCACAACACCTCATCAAGGGTAGTGGTTTGGAGAGCTAGGGTGCCAAGAGGAGCTAGGGTTTTGACGTTGTAGCGATCGACCATCTGCTGGTTGGCAGGGCGCAGGGAGTCATTAGTAGGAGTGTTAAATCTATAGAGAGTCGCATCGCCAGCAGTTTCTGCTAAGGCGCAGGGTTCCACATCCCACACTGCCCAAGGAGAATTAGTTCCCAGTTCTTGGCGCATTCTCACACATTCCTCGGCATCAGGCTCAAAACCAAGGATCGCCGTCACTCCTGCCAAGGGTTCTACTAAGGGATGAATGCCGCCTCTAGCACCGATATCTATAAAGCCTAGGGGTTGTTCTTTCAGGGTTTGGTAGGGGGCGATCGCTTGGAAGAGGGGATGATTTAGGAGCTTATTTAACATTTGAGTAACTTAATTTAGATTGGAATCTGAACAATAATATTATCAACTAACCTGAGTTCGGAATTAGAAAATGAGATACTCGTCAATTTGATATAGCTGGCGGTTGTAGATGCGAAGCAGCTTCTCGAAGAATAACCGCGCCTACAAGAGCAAAGTCCGCCTAGCCTTCGGCAGGCTTCGCCAACGCGGACTGATAGGAATTTCAGACTTATAGACTTATAGACTTATACAGGAGGTATATTAGCTTTAGGGTTAGGTTTTCTATGTTAATCTAACCTACGATAGGGTGCGATCGCCTCCTTGCTATGTATTGATGCTATGTATTAATTAAATCAACAATATCAGGAGCAAGAAAAAGCTGAGGAAATAGGAGAGTTTCTAAATAGTGGAAATTTATACCGTAGAGCTTTTTGATTTCTTTGATTTGCCCAAGAATAGATTCTTTATCTATAGTTTGATTACTTTTGATACCCACAATCATAATATTTTTACTGGTATGTTCGGGAGCTATAAATTCAAATACTTTAGTTTTATAGCCAGACAATTCTAAGAATAAAGCTCTTAAGCCATCCGTTACTATTTCTGATTGCCGCTCTAACAAAATTCCAAATTTTAGCATATCTTTTAAAGCTCCCTCAAGATGTACCTGTTTCCGTACTTGTTTATGGCAGCAGGGAGCTAGGATAATTAAAGAAGAATCAGATTTTATGCCTTGATAAATAGCATCATCAGTTGCCGTATCGCAAGCATGGAGTGCGATCGTGATATCTGATTTTTCTGCCCTATAATTTTTGATATTTCCCTGTTGAAAATGCAATCTTTGAAAATCAACTGTCTCGGCAACAGAGTTGCAAAAATCCACTAATTCTATTCTGCTTTCTACGCCAGTAACGGTTGCAGTTTTCCCTAGGGTATTATTCAAAAAATCATAGATCGCAAAAGTTAAGTATCCCTTCCCAGAACCCATATCAACAATAGAAATATTTTCGATCGCCCCTAAATCTGAGGATTCTACTAAACCAGAAATAATCTCTACAAACTTATTGATTTGCCGAAACTTATCTTCCCTAGTTTTAACAACTTGACCATGACTATTGGTAATTCCTAGGGCTGTGAGATAGGGGTTATTGGCAGCTTCGATAAGTCTTTGTTTTTGGCGATCGTGCGATCGGGGAGTGACCTCCTCAGGATCAGTAAAAGTAGGCTTAATAAAAGATATCTTCGGTTCTTTATTTTTGCTGTATTCAACCTGAACATCTTGCTTAAGGGCGAATAATCTAACGGTCATAAACTCATTTCCTACTAGAGTTTGAATTAAATTAATTCCCTCTTGAATCCCATAGTTTTTTACTATTTCTTTTGTTTTATAACAGTAGGTAAAGGAAAGTTTTATATCCGATTTGAGTTGAACAATTCTCGCAATAATTTTATTGAGACCGACTTCTTCTCCTCTATACTTCCCTAGGGTTAATTTGATAAATTCTTGATTTTTTATACTAGATTCTAAAATTAAATCGAACTGTTCTTGGGGGTTGCTATTCATTTACTATTAGGTCGAAAGTTTAAGCAATTAAGCGATCGCATTAATTATGACATATCTTGAAATTTGTCTAGAGCTACGGCAGCTTGATATCAGTTCGGGATAAGAATTTCTTCTCCCCATTTTTTAAGGATGGCTGGGGCGATCGCAAGCCTTGCAGCCAACTAATGGATTCTCACCCTATCTTCAAATACTTAACCCGAACTCACGTTACTAAATTCGCTGGCTGAGGGTGTAAAATTGGGATGTTATCAAGAAATTTAGCTATGAGTGTTGTTGTCCCCACCGAAATTTTAACTGCAACTCGCATGACTGAGGCTGAAATGCTTCAGGAGATAGCTATTATGCTCTTTCAGGCAGAAAAACTTACTCTTGCTCAAGCTAGTCGATTTGCAGAGATTCATTGAGTGGCGTTTCAGCGTTTACTCGCTAGTCGTTTTATAGCAGTGCATTATGGAGTAGAAGATTTTGAGCAGGATATTCAAAACCTGCGGGAGATGGGTAGATCGTGATTGTTTTCAGCGATACTTCAACTTATTTCCTGACCCAGATTTGTTAAAAGTAGATACAAACCTTAAACTTTGGGGGCTACAGCTAATATAGAGTGGGCAATGGTGAATGGGGCGATCGGACTAGAAACAGCGATCGCACGATTTGAGCCAAACAACAAAGTAGGGTGTGTTAGGCGATAGCCGTAACGCACCAATAACCCACATCATAACGAATATTAAAAGAGTAATAGCGATCAGGATTAAGAAGGTGCGTTACGCTTCGCTTTTCTTGAATGCCCTAGGCTATACACACCCTACGATTGAAAAAAAATTGGAGAGTATAGAGGAAATAGGACAAAGTGAAAAAGGGAAATAGTGCAAAGGGTTAGCGAGTCCTCAGCAAAACAGGAAAACACACCACACGAAAACCGTAGAGGTAGTTACAGTAATCCGCATCGTACCTATCGCGAAAAGCAGAGCGGCAATCCCCATCATAGTTGTACCAAGAACCGCCCCGAAGCACTTTTGGCTTATTCTCTTGTTGAGAATCTTTCTTAATAAGCCAAGCACTCCCATTTTCTGGTGCGCCCTGATAACTATCTTGCCAATCGTCCTCACACCATTCCCACAAGTTTCCGTGCATATCATATAATCCAAAACCATTGGGCAGAAAAGTTCCCCCGGTCGTAGTTGTTTGGCGGCAGTTCACTTTAGGAGCTTGGGCATAGGGATAGTTGCCATCGTAGTTGACGTATTCTGGGGTGATAGTAGCTCCAAAATGGAATGCGGTGTCAGTCTTCGCTCGGCAAGCATATTCCCACTCAGCCTCACTAGGTAGTCTATAGCTATTTTTAGTATGTTTGCTTAGTCGGCTGCAAAACTCCACTGCCTGATGCCAATTGACGCTATCTACTGGCAGCTTTGCATCTTTGAACCTAACAAAATCTTCGGGATTAAGTTTTAAATCTGTTTTAACTTTAGGCATTTCAGCTACCTGTTTCCATTGCTCTTGGGTAACTTGAAATTTTCCCATAGAAAATGCTGGCACTTTCACCCGATGGCGCTCCTTGCCATAGTTTGCCCATGTCCGCGCATCTTTCTCGTCATGCCTACAGGATTTTGCATTTTTAATAGCCTCCTCAATTTCCTGCTCTGTAGCCCCCATCCAAAAATCCCCACCGGGAATGCTCACCATCTCCAACTTCACCTCCGCCCCCAACTCCTCCGCAAAATATTCCGCCTCCCCCATCTCCTCGGCAATTTTATGCCCCTGAGCATCAATACTAATTACACTAAACCCATAAGTAGGTAACTTCAGCGGCTCTACTACTACAGGTTTAACTATCTCAACTACTTGCCCAACAACAGCCCTCGGCTGCGATTCTTCAACTTTGGGCGGAGGCTGATTACTATTAATCTGCTCCTTCTCTTCAATTCTGTGGTCAATATTATCAATAGAATCTAGAGCCTCTATTCTGATTTCTTGGTCATTAGATAACCTAATAAGTTTTTTCCAGAGTTCTTTTGCCTCCTTAAGTTGTGGGATAGTTCTAGCCTTCCGTTCCATTTTTTCTGCTTGCTGTTGCAAGAAACTGATATCGGCTTTTGTAACATGTTGAGTAAACAAAGGCTGATCATACCTATCGGCTGGCTCACAAATCACTAAAGGAATCTGTGTCTGTGGTGGATTGATTTTGCTTTTAGTTAAGCTCTTTACTTCCTGTTTAAGATATTCATCTAAATTCCTCAGAATTGTATGTTGTTTCAACCCCTGTAATAGGCAGTAGGTAAAAGCCCCGTGCCGAATTTCTTCGTCTGCAATTTCATAAGATTTCTTATCTCGTTGACAAGCAAAAATAGTAATAATCCCTTTCTGCTTGGCTAATCTCTCTGTCTCAGCCCCTACACTTCCAGTATCACGACTGCCCGGAAAATATGGGGAAAACTCCCGGCACATATCCAAGACCAAAACAATATTTTTGATCCCATGCAAATCTCGCAAACAATCAATAATGAAGTTGGTAGTTATCAAGCCATCAGAAATTGATATATCACCATCACTGGGAATTAGGCAATCTTGATGATTATCGTTTATGCCATGTCCAGCAAAGAAAAACAAAAAATTATCTACACCTTGCGGGATTTTATTTCGGAGAATTCGTTTAAGGTTAATTAATGCCGGAGTTGTGTTAATTCCCTCAACTGGTTGTGAAATAACTACTTTGTCCTCTACCGAAGTTGCAGTGCATAGCCAAATATTCTCCTCAGGAAACCCCGCCCGATCTCGCAAGACATCCCGCATAGCTTCGGCATCCCGCACTGCAAAATTGAGTTGCTTTTTTTTGGGGATGTGTTCGTAGTGATTGATACCGATTACCAGAGCGAAATTCTTGACCATTAGGAGCTAAGTAATTTG
>Ga0105048_10010325_pt1 | contig 14800 bp, 12 predicted proteins | sample MAT05_FD_78382 | JGI IMG/M metagenome (GOLD analysis project Ga0105048, IMG submission 78382) | Freshwater microbial communities from Lake Fryxell liftoff mats and glacier meltwater in Antarctica - MAT-05 | ecosystem: Environmental > Aquatic > Freshwater > Ice > Liftoff microbial mat | place... | reverse complement strand
GGCGCCACAGGCGATGCCGAGGCGGATGGCTTCCGTCATGGGTTCTGACTGGAGCAATGCAAACGCGATGCCGGCGGTGACGGCGTCGCCGCTGCCGATGGGGTTGCAGACCGGCACGCACGGCGAAGCGAAATGAATTGCGCGGTTGGCGGCCACGAGCCACGCGCCGTGTTCACCGTGGGTGACGAGGACGTGTTGCGCGCCGCGCGCCACCAAGTCCCGCGCGCCGGCGATGATCGCGTTGGGCCGGGGGAGTTGGGTCGCGAGTGTGTTTTCGAGTTCGTGCACGTTCAGCTTGGCGAGCAAAGGCCGGTGCGCCAACGCGGCCAGCAGCGGGGCTTTCTGGGAATCAATCAGCACCGGCACGGCGAGCTTCTGGGCGGCGTGCGTGAGTTGGGCATACAACTTTGCCGGCGCGCCCGGCATCAGGGCACCGGTCAATGTGAGCAGGCTGGTGCGTTTCAGTCGCGCCGCGAATTTGCGATGGAACGCCCGCCATTCCGCCGGCGTGGGCAGCGACGCTTCTTCGACGAGTTCGGTGATGCGGCCGGTGTCGCGTTCGATCAACGTTACGCAGACACGCGTCCGGGCGGCGGTGGTGACGAAGTCGGTGCGGATGCCCAGCGCCCGGACGAAGCCGGCGTACTGGGTGCCGGTCGCGCCGCCGATGAAGCCGGTGAGGACCGGGTCGTGGCCGAGCGTTTTCAGGACATGCGCGACATTCGTGCCTTTGCCGGCGGAGGAATGGGTGACGGTGAATGAGCGGTTGACGCCGCCCATTTCCAGCGCGGCGAACTCACGGACTTCCTGCACAGCCGGGGTGAGACCGACGCATAACACCGGGCGGGCGGCAGCGGTTTTCATCGGGGACCTAGCGGACGGGCACGCAGGAATCAAGGAGTTCGGCGACGGTGGTTTGGGCGAGGCACATGCGGGTGTCGGCGCCGGCGTAGTACACGTTCAGTTTGCCGTCGGGCATTTCGACGGCGCCACAGGTGAAGACGACGTTGGGAACCTGGCCGACGCATTCATAGACTTCCTCGGGTTGGAGGATGAATTTGGGGGAGGAGGCGATGACTTTGCTCGGGTTTTCCAGGTCGAGCAGCAGCAGGCCGAGGTAGTAGTTTTCGGACGACGCCGTTTTGGCGGTGGCGTGGTAAATTTCCAGCCAGCCGGCCTTGGTTTTGATGGGGATGGCGCCGGGGCCGCATTTGCGCCAGTTCCAGACGGTGGTGGGGACATTCAGCGGGGCGGAGTCGCCCCAGTAACGGAGGTCGGGCGAGTAGGTGATCCAGATGCGGCCGCCTTCGTCCATGGGGCGTTCGAGGCGGGCGTAGAGGCCGTTGATTTTTTCGGGGAAGAGGACGGCGTTGCGGTTGAAGGGGACGGAGAGAGATGGAAGCGGCTCGAATTTCACGAAGTCGCGTGTGTGCGCCATTCCGATCATGCAACCGAGGCCGGTAATCCAGACCGCGTGACAGACGTAGTACCGGCCATCGAGGGGCGTGATGCGCATGTCGAACCGGTAGGTGCCCATTTCTTTTTCGAGAGGGCGCAGCGGATATTCGATGGGCTGCGGGTTGATCTGGAAATGGACGCCGTCGTCGCTGGTGGCGGTGTGGAAATTGACTTGGCGCGCGTAATCCTCCACGCGGAGCAGGAGGAGCGTCTGGCCGTTGAAGCGGATGGCGCCGGCATTGAAGACGGCCGAACATTCGACCGGCATCTGCGCGGGGGTGATGATGGGGTTGGCGGGGTGGCGGATGAGCGGGGAAGATTTCGGTGAGGGCATGCGGGTCTCCATTGGGGGTGAATTTTGGAAGCGGATGCTACCAGCGCCGGCCCGGGTTCGCAATCGCCTTTCCGACACCACGACACAGCCCCGCCTGCCGCTTGGTTATTCAGCGGGTTCGGTGCCGAGAAATTGTCGGATGGGTTGATCCTTGATGTAGAGATTCTCGATCACGCCCCGGCCGCCCTTCACGCGCACCAACGCATACGTCGCGTCGTTCGTCTGCCCGCGCCGGTTGCCGTGTTTCCAGTAGGCCGCCTCGGCCTGCGGCGCCTTCGTCTCTTCCATGTAAAATCTGTCGAACGGCAACTGGAACGAAGCGTTGGTGCCCTCGCCATACCCGTATTGCACCCGCAGATAGTCACCGGTGGCAGGCGGCGTGCGCCGTAGTTCCTCAAAGACCGCAAACCCGTTCGTACCGGCGCGCAACATCACATACACCGGCGCCCGGTAGCGCAGCGGTTCGCCTAGCTCCAGCCGCGCCTGCGTGTCGGCGTAATTCAGCGCCACGTACCGGCCGCGAAACGGATCGTAGGGATCCACGGGCGCGGTCTTGAATTTGTACGCGGTGCCGGTCCGTAAAACGTTCTCGTGTTTCCAGACCTGTCCGACCGGCACGGCCAACTGCACCGCCGCCACCGCCACAAACAATCCAAAAATCGTTTTGGGATTCATCACTGCACCGCTCCTTTCGCGCGCACCAACATCAGGTTCGTCACCAGGAAACCGATCCCGATCGCGATGAACGCCACGCCACGCACCACGAATCCGAGATCGCTGTCGAAGAACCGGCACAGAATCACCACCGCCAACACCGCCAGGCCGGCATTCACCACACCGAGCCGGCGTTCACGCAACCCGATCACCAGCGTCCCGATGCCGAGCGCGAACAGGTACAGATTGAACAACACCGCGCCGAGGACTTCGGCTTCCGACAGCGCCGCGGCCCAACCGATCACCGCCAAGGCCGGCACCGCCCCGATCATGACTTCACTCCACGCCCGGCGCGTCCAACTCCGCACCCACAACGCAATTGCCGCGACCGGCCAAATCGCCGCCACCGCCAACTGCCAGCCGGCCCGCCAAGCGTCCACATTGTCCCAGTAATACCGCCATTGCGTGTGCGACCACGCATCACCGAAACTCAACACCACCGCCAACCCCACTGCGCCCAGCGCGCCCACGTTCTGCAACGGCCGCTGCCACGCCGCCGAGGCCTCACCCCACCACCGCGCCCCGACGAGATACAGCAACGCAAACAACCCGCCAAACAACGCCGGCCATGCATCCAACTTGCCGCACACCCGTTCCACCGCGAACCCGCTCCCGATGCAAACCGTGATCGCCAACACCCACGCGAACAACACCGGCCGCGGATGATACCGGTTCTCCCGGCTCGTCCACCACAGGAACGGCAGCGCCAACCCCACCAACGGGAAATACCACAGCGCGTTACCGGACTGGAACGTGACCGACCCGGTCCACACGGTGATCCCCACCAAATACAACAACGCCGGCAATGTCGCCCGTAACAGATACGCGATGGGCAGCGCCAACAGCGCCCACGTCAGCATGAACTCATCGAATCGCCCGCCGAGGTTGTACGTCTGCGCCACCAGCGCGATGGAAGCCCCAATCGCCAACGTCTGTGCCGTCCCGACACCCTCGCGCCACGCCGTGCTCGCGCGTTGCGTCCACAACAACCACGCCCCCAACGCCGTCGCCACCGCCAACGGCAACACGGAAATGACTGCCCGCATCGGCCGCGTGAGTTCCTCCCAGTTATGCGCCAGCAACAAAATGATCCCGCCGCCGATCAACACCGCGCCGAGAATGCTGAACAACACAACCGCCCACCGCTTCGCCGAACTCCCCGGCGCATCCGGCTCGCCGTAGTGCCGCCGAATCCGTTCCGCCACCTCCGCCGGCAACACTCCTTTGCCGACCAACCCCGGCAACTCCTCATACAACCACTGCACATGTCGTTTGTTCATGGATTTCCTATTCTCGAGCCAGCAACTGCCGCAAGGCAACATAATCCACCTTGGCATTGTGTCGTTTGTCCATCGGAATGCGCTGCACTACTTGAACCGCGTCAATCTGTGCCCAAGCCAGTCGCTGCTTGATGTCCCGCGGCGCGTCCGGTTCCACCACCAGCACCCGCTGGCCGGCATGACTCACGAACGCGCTGCGCCACGGTTGCGCGGCGCATTCGACGGCGAACGGATACAACGTGCCGCGTTCATCCACCACCTTCGCCGCGCATCGCCCCAGCAACCACAGCCGTCCTGCCGCATCGAAGTAACCGGCATCACCCGTCCGGTGCCACCGCCGTCCCTCGGCGTCGAACTTCGTCTCTGCGTCACCCACACCGTTCAGGTATCCCGGCAACACATGCTCGCCAGCCACCACGATCTCGCCCGGTTCGCCTGCCGGCACCGACCGCGCATCCGTCCGCACGCGCCCCCATTCGTCCCTCACGACGCGCAACTCCACCTGTGGCACCGGTCGTCCCGCCAACAACCCGCGCCCCGTCGCGGCGGCGACTTCCGTGCGCGTCACGTGCGCCATCGGCTCGGCTTCGGTTGAACCGTACACCACGATCACTTCCGCCTGCGGCGCGACCGCCTGCAACCGCGCCATGAATCGCGGAAACACCGGCGCCCCGCCGGTGAAAATCTTGCGAAACGAAGTCAGTTTTACGCCGCGCGCCTCGCAGTGCTCCACGACCCGCTCCAAGAATGCCGGTGACGCCGCTGTGCTGGCCGGCTTCAGTTTATCTATTTGGGCGACCACGGGTGCCGGATCAATCATTCCCGGCCGGCGCAGATCGCAATCGGGCAGCACACTCGACACGCCCGAAGCCAGATTCGCCAGGACGAACACCGGCAGCGTCGCGAGGTCCGATTCGCCGGGCGTGAGCCGCAGCGTGACGGCCAGTGCTCGATGTTGCGCCAGCAGAAAACCGTGTGTTCGCAGGGCCGCCTTCGGCTGCCCCGTGCTCCCGCTGGTGAACGTCAACAATGCCGGCGCATCATCGGCCACGGTTTGCAGGAGCGGTGCTTCCGTCGCGACCGGCATCGTGATGACACGGCAAATGGGAATCCGTCGCAGCGCCGGTACCATCCATCGCAACCACAACGCCCGCCGGCTACCCAGCAGCGCCCGTGGCGGTTGAATCACGCAGCACCGCGCGATGTGTTCCCGGCCCGCCGACGGATCGAGGAACAGCGCCACTGCGCCTATTCGCAGCACGCCCAGCAGCGCCACGTACAACTCGACCGTTACCGGATGCAGGATGAGCACATGGTCACCGGCCTGCAACCCCAGCGCCCGCAGTTGCGCCGCGAACCCCGCCGTGGCCGCGTCAAGCTGCGCAAAAGTGATCGTTTGCCGGCGATCCGTGATCGCTGGAACTTCCGTCCGTGGCAATCGCTCGACGAGGTTCATGGCGTCAGCGGTTTGGCGAACAGCGTGTACCGCCGGAAGACCGTCGCGGTGTGGCGGCTGATGTTGCGCGAACGGTTGGTCTCGTGCATCAGCGCGTGGATGGCGCGCGTGTAGCCGAGTTCGCGCGCGACTTGTTGCGCGCGGTCCACCAATACCGCGCCGAGACCAGCGCTGGCTCGTTCCGGCAACACGACCACCGTCTTCAAGATCACCGTGCGCACCGGCTTCTCGGCCACGTTCGGCAGCGTAAACATGTAGCCCAGCAACCGCCCTTCCCGTTCCGCCATCAGGATCAGGTCGGAACGCAGGAATGGCCGGACCTTCTGGTACTGCGCGACGAACTCCGCCTCGCTGATCGGCGTGTACAGGAAGTTCTGCGTGAACGCCACCACTGACACCCGGTAAATCGCCCGCAACTCCTCCTCGAACCGGTCCATCGCAAACGGTCGAATACGGACGCCTAGTAGTTCGAGGTATCGCCAGCGCTCGGCCACGCGCTCGGCCTGCCGCGACAAGTCGGTGTTCAGTGCCGAGTAATACTGCGCCAACGGCGTGAAGCCCTGCGCCGCGAACTGCCCCGGCCACGAGTCGGGGTTGTCCGGTTCCAGAAAGAACGGCGGCTCGCTGCCGCGCTCCGTCACCAGCCGGTAACGCCGCCACGTGTTGCCGTCCATCGGTCCGACCGCCAACGTGCAGCCGCGCGCGGCCAGTTCCCGGCAGGCATGCGTCAGCAACTGCCCGGCCGCGGCATCATCGCGCGCCGCGTAATGGCCGATCACGCCCAGCCGATGCCCCGAATACAGCGGCGCGTTCGTCCACCACAACGAACATCGCGCCGCATCCTCACCGGCCACCCAATGCGCGTCCGCTCCGTCACCAGGCGGCGTGGTTTGTCGCAGATCGTTCATATCATCCACACTCCCAATGCTGAACACATCCCGGCCACCAACGCTTGCCGGACCCAGCGCGGCGTGTCCGTCGGACAATCCTCCATGCCGGGCTGCGTGAAGTAGAACATCACCGCGGCCAACGCCACGAACGCCGCGCCCATCGCCACCGGCCACCAAGCCGGCCGGCCCGTCAGCAATGCGTAAGGCAACAGAATCAGCAACGCACTTTTCACCACGCACGTCGTCAACAGGACCGGCGTCGGCAGTTCTGGATGATCAAATCGCAGCCGCGCTGTGCCGATGATTGCCAGGTGACACGCGAACGCCAGCGTGAACGGATACAGCAGCGCCGGCCACTCCATCACCGCGCTCAGAAACAGCCACACCAACCCGGCCGCGCCGACGCTCAACACGCCGTGCACCGTGTGGATGCGCGCGATATTGCGCCGGGTGCGCGGCGACAAGAGCGTCGTGTACGTCACCAGCAACGTCAACGGCGCGACCAGCCACTGCCAGCCACCGACCGCGCCGAACACGTACCCCGCAAACGCCGCGCCGAGCAGCGCGCTCTCATTCAGCGTCGTCTGGCGCCGCAGCGCGAGCATCAATCCTAACAACGCCAGCGCCATTCCCAACCGGAGCAGCAGTTGGTTCGGGTCGAGGCCGAGATAAACGCGCAGCAGCAGGAATGCGCCGAGCGGCACGAACAGGTTGTCCAGTCCGCGCCACGCGACCGCTTCCAGCGCCATCACCAACAACCCCAGCGTCGCGCCGATCAACAACGTTTTGCGCCAGTCCACTTCCGCCAGCCACAGCGGCACGAGCACGCTCAGGAAAGCCACCGCGAAAAACGCCAGCGATCCCTCCGCGCTCTTGCGGCCCTCGGTCGCCCGGTAGCGATGCGCGCCGTAGCGCAATCCCACCAACGCCGCCGTCGCGTCGGCCAGCGTCAACAGCAACAACGGCACGGCATACAACACCTTGTTTCCGTCCGCCGCGGCAAACGTCACCCCCACGGCGACCGGGAAGTACACGTCGCCCCACGACGCGCGTTCGACGCCGCAGACCACCCCGCGCAAGGCCGGCAACGCGCGCATGGCCAGCATCGCGACCGCCGCCAGCGCGCACAGCGCCGCCACCGGCCACGGCGACGCGAACACCCACGGCAACGCGACCGCCACCAATCCCATCCCGACGTGCAACGCCTTGCGCACCAGTTCCGGGTGTGGCGTGCCGCGCCGTTGCCAGAGCCGCAACGCGCCCAGCAACGCGCCGAGCGTGCCAAGCACCACCGCGATGCCCAGTGCCGGATGCATCAGGCGGTTACCTCCTCGATGACCAGCGCCGAATAGAAAAACGCCTTGTCCTGCCGGAATAATTCATCCGCCGGCAACGACCGCAACCGGCACGTGAGGCGCTCCGGCCGGTGCCGGGGTGTGAGCATGTTCCAGTAAACCAGCCGCGCGCCGGGCCGGCCGGCGCGCGCGATGCATTCCAACAGTTGTTCGTAGTTGGCCGGCGACATGTACTCGAAAATGTCGCTCAGGTTGAACCGGTCAAACCGCCCCTCCGCCAACACGTCCTCCAACGCACAACAACGCCATTCGAGCCGGTCGAGGTTGGCGCGAATCGCGTCGAAATTCTCCCACCGCAGCGCGAACGGCAACGCCGTCGTGTGGCGGCCCGCCAGAATCCATTGCAGGTACGGATTGGCGGCCGGGTCGAGTTCCGTCAACGCATAGCGGGCACGCGCCATGATCCGGTCGGCCACCGAGCCTTCGACGTACTGAAAGAAACTTGGATCACGTCCGAACCGGCCCATCACGAAGCGGGAGAAGAACACCCGGAACAACAGCCGCCAGCGCCACGTGTCCCACGTTGTCGCGTAAAACTCCCGGCGCCCATCGCCCCCGGTCAGCAGTTGTTCCACGCGCCGCCGCGAATGCACCAGCGGCAGGATGCGTTGCCGGAACAACGCGAAGTACCGCTCGAACTTGCCGGCCGCGCCGATTCCCGCGGCGACATCCTGAGAGTCCCAAAATCGGCGTGTGTCCGGGGAAAGCGCGCCCCGGCAACGTTGGTACAACTCCGCGCGCCGTTGGCTCGGCGTCGAACCTATGAGTTCGAGCAACTCCGGGTGTTCGAGGCACCGGTAGGCGGCGACGCGGAGTTCGAGGCAGGCCAGTTCTGCCGGGTTTAAGTCCACCGCGATCACCTTGCCGGGCACGCGCGTCAGCAACGCCAGCGTGTTGTCGCCCGCCGACGCGATGGAGACGCACGTGTCGCCCGGCCGCACGTCCAGTGCCGCCAGCAACACGTCGGCGTCCTCCCAACACTGGGCGTACCGGATCGCCGAGAAATCGGCGCGCTGGGCAATCTCGGTCGTCATAACCGGCGCACCGTTCCCTTCTGGCCATCGAACTCGACGACGTCGCCATCGCGCAACCACGCGGTCAGCCCTGGTATGGCAACAACGGCTGGCAGGCCGAGTTCGCGCGCGACAATCGCGCTGTGGGACAGCAGACTGCCGCGCTCGACGAGCAAACCCGCCGCGGCCGGAAAGATCATCACCCAGCCGGGATCGGTGCGTTCGGCGACGAGAATCTCGCCGGGCTGCAACGTCACGGCGCGCGGGTCGCGGACCACGCGGACCGGCCCGCGCACGATGCCGGGACAACAACCGATGCCGGTCCGTTCCGCGCCCGTGGCCGGTGGCGGCGGCGTGACCGGTTGGAAGACGTTGCCGTGATTGACAATCCCGCGCGTCTCGAACCGTTCGGCGGGAGCAGGCGCGGTTCTGTCGCCGTCGGTCTCCGCGCGACGAAGGGCGACAAGGGCCTTCAGGTTGGTCGTCGTGGCCGTGCCTTCGATGAAGCCGAGAATTTCGTCGAGTTCGAGGTAGAAGATGTCGCGCGGGTCGGCGAGCCGGTCGAGCGCGTGGCAGCGGCGGCCAATCTCGACAAAGATGCGGCGGACCCGGCCAAAGAGCCGGGTCCGCTCGAACCGCAGATTCTCCCGGTCACGCACCCGCGCCCGCGCGTTGCGCAGCACCCAGCGAAATACCGGCCCGTCACGCACTGCGGGCGGCGCGGCGGTTGCGGGAGGGATGTTCCCGCCGCGACCGGCGATTGCCGCCACTGACCGCAACAACGGCAACGGATCATCCCGAAGCGTCGGACTTTCCAACTTCAGTTCGTCCAGGCAACGGTCGCCGAACTTGTCGAGGTAGGCCTCGTACTGTTCGCGGAATGCCGGCGGCATGGCCGGCAGGATTTGATCGACCGGCGCGTCACGGAGCAGCGCCCGCAACTCCGGCGTGGCCAGCGCGGCCAGCGCGCGGATGCGGGTGACCGGCTCGGCGCTGATCATGCCGCCGCCGCGGCTGATCAGTTCGTTGTGCTGGTCGGTCATCCGCTGCAACAAGCCGTGGAAAATCATCGCAAGGAAATCGTTGATCAGCGGCGCGTCCCAATGCGTCAACAACTCGCGTTCGAGTTCCCGGAACTCGGCGGCGAGTTCGTCGGGCCGCAGGTCTTCCAGCGACATGGGGCGGAGCGCGTGGTTGAGGCGTTCGTAAAACCGGCGAATGCGGCGCGGCAGAAAGAGGTGGTTCGCAACCAGCCCGGCCATGGTGCGCGCCAAGTGCCACGCATCGGCCAGACGCGCGCCGGTGCCCGCTTGATTGAGTTCGGCAGCGAGCGACGCCGGCAAACCCTCTTTGACGCCCATCATCTGTTCCATGAACCGGCGGTTGACGGTGAAGCCGGGCAGCAGGGCGAGGACGCGATACCAGTTGAGGAGGTTGTAATACACGCGCCCGCGAATCAGGCCGATCATGCACCGGAACGTCTGGTCGTGCGCCGCGATGCGCGCCGCCGGCACGCCCATCAGCCGGCAGAACTCGCGATAAACACCTTCGTAGGCGTGCCGGGCAAACGTGTACGTTAACGGGGTCGTCACGCCGCTGTAGCTCTCGGTGATGTTGCTGTTGTCCCAGATGCGCCACTCGCCGTCGGGGTCGCCCAAGCCGGCCAGCGCCGTGATCGGACGCGATTGCAACAGCCACAACGCGCCGCGTTCGATGGCCCATTCGATGTCCTGCGGACGGCCAAAATGGCGGGCGGCGCGCCGGGCGAGTTCGGCAACGGCGCGGGCTTGGCCGGCGGTGAGCACGCCCTGACCGGTCACGTGGTCGGTGCGGTCCACGGTGTAGGTGTCGGCGTTGCATTCGCCGGACACCAGCTTGTCGCCGAGACCGGCCACCGCCGAGACGACAGCGATTCCGCGCCGACCCGAAACCGGATCGGCGCTGAAGGCCACACCGGCCACATCGGCGTTCACCATCCGTTGCACGAGCACGGCCGGCAGGGGCGGTTCACCGGGCAGGCCGTGTTCCTGCCGGTAGGCGCGGATGTGTTCGCTGAAACCGGAACGCCACACATCGGCGACCCGCGCCGGCACGTCGGCAAGCGTGACGTTCAGATAGCTCTCCAGTTGGCCCGCGTAGGAATAGGCGACGCCATCCTCTTCGCTGGCCGAGGAACGCACGGCCACCAACTCGCCAAGCGACGGCAGTCCCGGCGGACAGTGCGGGAAAGCGTCGGGTGAGATCACAAACCACGGCGGGACCGGAAAACCGGCGCGTTGAAGTTCGGCCAGCGCGCGGGCTTTGCCGCCGAGTTTCGGGTCGAGGCTGGTCAAGATGTGGTTCATCGGAGGAATCGTGGGACAGCGCCCAGCATCAGATAGAGCGCCAGCGTCCAGAGACCGGACACCGTTTCGAGTGTTTTCGCGAGCCGGGTGGTCGGCGCGCGGTTGAACCGCCACGCGTAAAACCCGGCCAGCAGCAGCAACGCGCCCAGCGTCACCGTTACCGGCAGGGCGAATTCGATGCGGCGCGCGGCCATCACGGCGCAGGCCAGCGTCAACATCATCGCCGTGAGCCACGCGGCCACGGCTTTCGGGCGTCCCCAGACGACGGTGTAGGTTTGGACGCCGGTTTCTTCATCGGTGGGCGCGCGGAGTTTGCGACCAATCTCGATGACCATGCCGTTGAAAAAGCTGACAATCAGAAACCAGAACAACCCGCGTGGCGGCCGCCCTTGCGCGACGGCCCAGTCGGTGGCCGTGGCGTAGAAATCAATCAGCGGCATGATGAACATGTGCGACCACATGTAGGTGAAGGGCCGGGCCTTGAGCAAGTCGCGGGCAAAAAACTCCTTGCTCATCAGGGCGAAGTACACCCACACCAAAGCGAGCCAGAGCGCCAGCGGCGGTTTCAACCAGAGCGCTAAGGCCAGTTGCAGCACAGCGCCGGCAACCCCGATCCAGAACAGTTCGCGCAGTCGCACGAGGCCACGCGGCACGGGCCGGTAAGGACGATAGCGGGCGTCTTCGTCGGCGTCCTTGTGTTCATCGGCGATGCGCAGTTGCAGGAAGAAAACGAGCGCCGTGACAAACGCGACGATCACCGACCGCCAGTCCGGCAATCCGGTCGCCCCGCGCGCCAGCGAGGAATAACTTACCGCCGAGAAACTGAACGCGAGGATCAACGGCCCGTGCTGGTGCAGCGGGAAACGTTCGCGGAGATATGTCCACCAGCGGTTCATGGCTTGCCGCGGGCGAGTCGTTGATGCGCCCGCGCAAAGTCACCGGCAGTGAGCGCGCCGATGATGGAGAGTTCACCCGCAAGCGCGAGGGCCCCGGCCACCTCGGCGAAGGCCTGCGATTGGCCGGTGCCGGCCAGGCCGAGAACCTCCAGACAAGCCCGTTGGCTCGGCAGGCCGGTGCCGCCGCCGACCGTGCCGACGACAAGGTTGGGCAACGTGACCGCGGCGTACAACGCGCCTGCATCGGTGACCTCGAACCGCGTGATGCCGACAGCGGATTCCGCGACGCATGCCGCATCCTGACCGCAGGCGATGTAGAGCGCGGTCAGGCCGTTGGCGTAGTGCCCTTGGATACCCATCGTGCCGCTCATCACGCCGCCGAGCGCCGACATCCGCCAGTAATCGGTCATCTTGGCCGGGGTGGTGTGCAGGCGTTTCGCCACCAACTCGGCCGGTAAAACCACTTCCACCGTGACTTTGCGTCCGCGCACGGACTGGAACGACTGCGCGGTGGCTTTCTTGTCGCCGGACATGTTGGCCTCGACGAAGGCGGCCACGGGCTTTACCGGTGAGTTCTGCAGGATGTAGTCGCAGACGGCCTGCGTGGCGATGGTCACCATGTTCTGCCCGGCCGCGTCGCCGGTCTGGAACTCGAAATAGAGATAAACGTGGTTGCCCTCGACAGTGACCCGCAGGTCGGTGATGCGGCCATGCCGGGTGGTGGCGTGGGCGGCTTTTTCCAATTCCGGCAACTGCGGCACAACCCAGGCCACAAACCGCCCGGCCTCGCTGACATCACGGAAACTGAACCCGGGAGCGCGACCGATTCCCTCGTTCAGCAGCAACGCGGCGCACCCGCCCGCCTCGGTGACCACTTGCGCGCCGCGACTGTAGGACGCGACGAGCGCGGCCTCGGTCGTGGCCAACGGGATATAGAAGTCACCTTGGGCATGCAGGCCGTTCACCCGCAGCGGTCCGGCCAACCCGACCGGCACTTTCACCGTGCCGATGTAATGCTCGATGTTGCGTTGATATGTTCCCGCATTGGCCAATGATTCAGGGTCCAACACGGCGGCGCGTGTTGCCGCCGAGGCCGTGGTCACCGCCCACCGTTTCTCGATGGCCGACGGAGTCACCCGCGTCCCGCCCGGGACGCGGCGGAACGGCGCGCTGGGCTTGGCGCGCAGCCGTTCGCTGAGTTCCTCTGGGGTTTTTCCGTGGAGCAATCGCTCCAAGTGATTGCCAACATGGCGATAGTCCGTGGCCATTGATCATCTCCTTTGCGGCAGACTACCAAGTGGCCAACAATTAGGCGCCAGCATTGGTCCAAACAACCACCCACCCGCCGGCGGGCTGACGCGTTCGGCAATCACTCCGGCAAAGAACGGCGCAAACGCCGTCGTCATCCCCAACCGATCCCACACCAGCGAAGTGTTGGCCGGGTTCAAATGGTAGTACCCCGAACCTAATCCGGTCAGAACGACGCCCACAAAGAAGCTCGCCCAAATCCACCGCTGCGGCACGTCGTGTCCGGCCAGCCAAATCAGCCCGGCCAGCCCGACGCCGACGAACGGCGCATTCGACCACACATTCAGCGCGTGGAGCCGGCCCAGCAGCCGCCGCTGATCCGCGAAGTGGTGATACTGCACGTCCTGCGGAATCGGTTTCCAACTCCACAACCCCACCGCCGCCGCGAGGCCCAGCCCGACGATCAACCAAGTTTGCCAGTTCATTCGTTTCGCAGCTCACTTGTGTTTGGCGTGGTCAGCCACTGCCGGAACCAGTCCGCTGTGGCGCGCGCCAGCAGACCGGTCTCATCGTAAAATAACGAATCATGACCGGCGCCCTCGACGATCACCAGTTTGGCGCGGTGGCGGTCAGCGGCAGCATGGAGACGGCGCGCATGTTCGACCGGTATCTTCGCGTCGGCCGTGCCGTGCAACAGCAACACGGCGGCTTGCGTCCGCTGGATCGCCGCCAACGGACTCGACTCCTGTGGATCGAATCCGGCCAACCGGCCGGCCACGCCGATGGACTCTTGCACTTGCGCATCCGACACGAACCAGCGCGGCACGCGATGGAATCCCCGCATGAAACTTGGGACTTCCTCCCGCATCGTCGTGAACGGCGCGACGCTCACGACGGCCCGCACCCGCGACTCCTGTCCCGCCCAGATCAAGGCGGCCGCCGCGCCGTAGGAAGTGCCGTACACGGCGACCGGCTCGGCCAGGAGGCGCTCGCGTTCCAGCGCATCGAGGACCTGCGACAAATCCCGCGCATCCTGCACGCCAAACGTCAGCCACGCGCCACTCGACTCGCCATGTCCGCGCAAATCCACCAAGACTGCCCGGTACCCCTCGCGAGCTAGGGACTCCCCCGCCTGCAACACGTTCCGCTTATGTCCCTGAACGCCGTGCAAGACCAGCACGGTGCCACGCGGTTCCGTTGGCGGCTCCAAAATCCACAACGCCAAGTGCGCCGTTGGCGGCCCCACGTTCACTCGCATCTGCCGGCTGACACACGCGGGGACTTGTCGGCTGCGCACCAACGACAACGGTCCTTTGCAGGACGCCGCGATCGCATACGGCAGCCAGCGCGCCTGTGTCGCATAGGCTGAGGCGATCAACATGATCGGCGCAAGAAAGACGAAGCACGCTCGTTTCAACCAGCGCTTCACGCCGCCATCGCTTTCTCTTCGCGCCAGCGGGTGAAAAACTCGGCCCGTCGTCGCGCAGTGCACTCGGCGTTGTAAAGCTTATCGGTCAGCCAATACATCCCCTCTTTCAACTCCTGCGGCGTCATGTTGAGCGGCCGGTAGTTCACGTCGAACAGCGTGCAGAGATCCCACCGGCCCGGTTCGAGGATGCGTCCCTCGCGGAGCAGCCGATCATACAACGGCGTACCGGTGAACGCGGTGAGCACCGTGATCTGCACATCGTACAACCCAACCGTCCGGGCGAACTCCAACACCTGCTCGAAAATGGCGGGCGTGTGACCGTCCAGACCGAGGATGAAACAACCGTTCACCGTCACGCCGTGCGATTGGATGCGACGCACGG
>Ga0105048_10010324_pt1 | contig 14801 bp, 9 predicted proteins | sample MAT05_FD_78382 | JGI IMG/M metagenome (GOLD analysis project Ga0105048, IMG submission 78382) | Freshwater microbial communities from Lake Fryxell liftoff mats and glacier meltwater in Antarctica - MAT-05 | ecosystem: Environmental > Aquatic > Freshwater > Ice > Liftoff microbial mat | place... | reverse complement strand
ATGGTGGTGTGCAACGAAGAATACCGATTCGTGATTGCGGAGCAATTGCGACTGATGGGCAAGCCCGGAGTCATCGTGTTGGAGCCAGTGGGCCGCAATACGGCGCCAGCCCTGACTCTGGCGGCTTTGGCGGCTTCCGACGATATCGCCGATCCGGTGCTGCTGGTGATGCCGGCCGATCACGTGATTGTCGACACAGCCGCATTTCGCGATGCGGTGCGACAAGGCGCAGCGCTGGCAGCATCAGGCCTTGTCGTGACCTTTGGCATCACACCCGACGCGCCGGAAACGGGATACGGCTACATCCAGGGTGGGGACCCGTTGCAAGCGGTCGGCGACGCGCAAGGTACCGCCCGGTTGATCGCACGCTTCGTCGAAAAGCCGGACCTGCAAACCGCCCGGTCGTATCTGGCGCATGGCTCCTATCTGTGGAACAGCGGCATTTTCATGCTGCGCGCATCCGTCTGGTTATCCGCCATTGGAACCTGCCGTGGCGACATACTGGCCGCCTGCACCCGCGCCTGGGACGGTGTCGCGCGTGATGGAGATTTCGCGCGCGCAGAGAAAGACGCGTTCACGGCCTGCCCATCGGACTCCATCGATTACGCCGTGATGGAACGTATTACCGCCAGCGCCCGGAACAACGCACAGGAAGCCGAAGCACTGCCGCGTGGCGTCGTGATTCCATTGCAAGCCGGTTGGTCGGACGTTGGCGCCTGGGACGCCTTGTGGCAGGTCCTGGCCAAGGATTCCGCAGGCAACGTCGCACAGGGCGATGTGATACTGCATGACTGCGCCAATACACTGGCCTTGTCCGATGGTCGATTGATCGCCTGTGTCGGCGTTAACGATCTTGTGGTGGTGGAGACGCCCGACGCCATCCTGGTTGCGCATCGCAATCGCACACAAGACGTCAAACAGGTTGTTGACACCCTCAAGCAACGGGGTAGGCACGAAGGGCAGATACACCGCAAGGTATTTCGGCCCTGGGGCTGGTACGACAGCGTGGACGCGGGCGCACGTTTCCAGGTCAAACGCATCGTCGTCAAGCCCGGAGGCACCCTGTCCCTGCAGATGCACCACCACCGCGCCGAGCATTGGATCGTCGTCAGCGGCACCGCCAAGGTCACACGAGGCCAGGAGACGTTCCTGGTATCCGAGAACGAATCGACCTATATTCCACTGGGGACCACCCACAGACTGGAGAATCCAGGCCGGGTGCAGCTGGAAATGATCGAAGTGCAGTCTGGCACTTACCTGGGAGAAGACGACATCGTACGGCTGGAGGATAAATACGGGCGCTGATGGCGGAGGCAATGGCGAAAGTCATCGACCAACAACCTGACCGGGCAGCGCGCGCCAAGGAGCAATAGGTGAAAAAGCGGTCGCTTGCGGCGAACCTTCGAAAACTGTGGCACGACGGATTGCGTCGGGCATTTTCGCTGTTTCCGCAATCGATCCGATTCGCGATCTTTCGATCGTTCGTCGACTGCGATCCGTCTCCCGACAAGCGTCTGGTACTCAAGATTGCGGAAACGCAGGAAGAGCTGGAGTCATGCTTCAGATTGCTGCACGACGCCTATGTCAGCAGTGGATTCATGAAGCCCGCGCCGTCCGGATTGCGCGCCACGATCTACCATGCATTGCCAACGACCACGACCTTGTGCGCCAAGTTCGACGGCGAAGTGGTCGGCACCTTGTCATTGATTCGGGAAAGCGTGTTCGGATTTCCCTTGCAGGCCATTTTCGACCTCAAGCAGGTCAGGGCGCGCGGCGGCAAGATTGCTGAAGTATCGGCGTTGGCGGTACACCCCGACTTCCGCAAGACCGGTGGTGCGATCCTGTTCCCGCTGATGAAGTTCATGTATGAATATTGCACGACTTTCTTCGACACCCGCCATCTGGTGATTGCCGTGCATCCGACGCGGATCGAGATGTACGAATCACTGCTTTTCTTCAAACGGCTAGCTGAGAACAAGGTCGACAACTACGATTTTGCCAATGGCGCGCCGGCGGTCGGCGCATCACTGGATCTGCACCGGGCACCAAAAAAATACAAGCAGACCTACGACAAGAAGAAGCGCCGCAAAAACTTGTACGACTACTTCGTACGAACCAAACTGGCGAACATCCTGCTGCCGCAGCGGCGCTACCACACCACCAACGACCCGGTCATGACGACGGACCTGCTCGACCATTTCTTCAACCAGCGCACACAGGTCTTCGAGAACCTGAGCAACCGCGAGAAGATGCTGCTGCATTCCATCTACGACCTGCCGGAGCACCAGAAGATGCTGCCGCAAATGACCCAGGAGCCACAGTCCGGCAAGCATCTGCGGCAGCACCAGCGGTATTCGCTCAAGTGCCCGGGCAACTTCCTTCTCAAATCGGAAGGCAAGGCCTATGCTTCCACACTGCGCGTCGTGGAGTTGTCGATCTTCGGGTTTCTCGCCCATTCCGACACGGAGATTCCGACCCGCATCTGGGGCGACGCGACGGTGCAACTAGGCGCGCATGAGCAATCGATCGTGCGCGCGATGGCCGTGCGCGGAAAGAGCGCCGGTGGGAAGATCTTTTATGGTTTCACATTGGCCGAGCCCGATCTGGCTTGGCGCAAATTCGTCGGGGCGCTGACGGCGGGCATTACGCACGATGATCTGGAGCACGCGACACGATTCATGGCCGACTGAAACGCGCGTTGGTATATCGCAGTGGCGCTGCCTATTTGCGTGAGCCCAGTTCAAGCAGTTCGGTAACAAATCGCGACGGAATGGCGTAACTGATTCCCGACGGCTGGCTCAGAGCCGACTCGCGTGAACCCTTGATGAAGACCATGTTGACGACGCCGAGCACCTCGCCGCTGTCTGGATCGAAAAGGGGGCCACCGCTATTGCCAGGATAGGCCGTGCCGTCAAGTTGGAAGATGTCGAAAGGTCCGCCACGTACGCTGCGGATCGTCGCTTCGTTGAGCTGGCTTGCGCTGGGGGTGGGCATTGCCGCCGGTGTGATGGACGAAATCAGGCCGCGATGGGTGACGGGGGAAAAACCGAGCGCGCCGCCAATTGGAAAGCCGATGAATGCGACTGCCTGCCCCTCGCGCACGGCCTGCGAATCGCCGATCACCATCGAAGGCGCGGCCGCACCTTCGAAGCGCAACAACGCGAGGTCATGCACCCTGTCCACCCGCTCGATGCTGGCCTGGCGCATCGACAAGATGCCACCGGGCCTGCGGACTTGCACAACAATGGTCATGTCCGCCGTGTTCTCGCTGGCCTGCGGCAACACGTGGAGATTGGTGATGGCCTGGTTGCCGCTACCGACGACAAAACCGGTGCCACGCATGCGAAAACGCGGGCTGTCGGTGCTGCGAAAGCTACCTACGACGACGATCGAGGGTTTGAGCCGCTCGACGGTGCCGGGCAGATCGGCCCGGGCGGGACCCGAGGTCAGGCATGCAGCAAATGCGCAAAGCACCGCGCCAATTTTGCCGATCAATCGGGGCAGGAACGCCCGTTCAAAGAACGCCCGTTCAGCCGAGCGGCCCTTGACAAGCGGCCCACCCACCGCACCATGATCTGGCACTCGCTTGCGCACCGCAGGGCCTACAGGTCCTTGAGCAAAGACGTGACCTGGACCTGCGCCGGGAACTTGTCACCCAACTTGGCCAACGCCTCGAGTTCCTTGCGCGCCAGGTCCTTCTTGCCGCCTTTGATGTGGATCTTGGCAAGATTGAGCTTGTAGGCACCATTCTCGGGCTGTAGGGTCAGGGCCTTGGTCTGCAATTCCAGCGCCTTGGCGTAGTCGTTGTTGTCCGAATGCAGCATCGCCAGGGTGTCGATGAATGCGGGTTGGTTTGGCGCCAAGGCAATGGCTTTCTCTGCCAATGCCACTGCGCCAGGCTTCTTCAACTGGCCTGTGACCCAGGCCAGGTTGTTGTAGGCGATGGCGTTGTTGGGCGAGATCTTGGTGACCTCGGTGTAGTACTTCTCGGCGTCCGGCAACCGCTTGAACGAAATCGATTCGTCGCCCAGGAACAAGCGCATCGCTACGTCCTTCGGGTGCTCGCTGAGCCAACTCTGCGCAAACTTATCCTTATCTGCAGCCTTGCCGGAAATCGTCAAGGCTGAATACAGCTTGACTGCCAATTCCGGTGAACTGGCTTGCTTTAGCCCCTTGCGATAGGCCTCGATGGCAGGCTCCCATTTCTTCTGACTGCTGGCGATGTCGCCTTCCATGATGTACCCGATGGCCTCCTTCGGCCGCTGCTTCTGCACATTGCGTGCAATCTCGATCGCCTCCGAATCCTTCTTTCCATCCATGGCCAACAGGATGAGTCCGCGCTGCGCATCGAGCAAGTCCGGCTTGATTTCCAGTGCCTTGCGCAGATTCTGCGCGGCAGCAGCCTTGTCCTTGATCACCAGCAGATTCACATCGGCCATGCGCATCTGGCCCAAGGGCGAGCGGGGCTGCAGCCCAGCCATCTTGCTGAACGTGGCGAGCGCCTGGTTGCCGTCACCGGACAACTGCTGTGCCCGGCCAAGTCCGTCCAGCAATTCGGGGCTGTCCGGTATGGCGGCCACCGCATTTTGGGCTGCCGACAAGGCCAGCTTGAAGTCGTTGTTGCGCAAATGGAAGTCGATCAGCAACTGGCGCGCTGCCTTCTGGACGGGATCCGCATTGACGGCGCGCGTGATCAGCTCTGCAACCTCCTCCTTCGGCCCGCCAGCACGCGCCCGAAGTTCGGCCAGCGCCAGCAAGGATTGAACATGTTTTGGATTCTTGGCTAAAACCGCATCGAATCGCTTGCGCGCCTCGTCGGGCTTTTTCTCCGCCAGGTCCATCGCCGCCAATGCGGCCACCGACGGAAAATAAATCGGGTCGATGCTCAGCGATTGCTCAAACGCCTTGCGGGCACCAACAATGTCTTTTTTAGCCAACAAGGTCCGCCCGCGCAAATTTGACGCCAGCGGCTTGCCAGGCTGCTTCTTTTCGAGGCCAGCGATCGCCTTGAGCGCCTGGTCCAACTCGTTGCGCCGTAGATGGACGCTGATGAGCGCCAGGTCGGCGGTGACACCATCATCACTTGCCGCCACATTCTGCAACTCTTCGAACCCTGCGTCTTTTCCACTGGCCAGGTGGGTCAATGCCAGTGCGGTACGTGAACGGGCATTTTTTGGATCCAGTTTGGCAGCCTTGCCAAAATACTCCTCGGCCTTCTTCATGTCCCCGTTCTGCAAATAGACCTCGCCCGCCAAAGCACTGGTTGCGGGATTGTTGTCCGCGTCTTTGAGCAGCGGCTCCATTGTCGCCAGCGCCTTTGCGGGTTGGCCGGTGCGCAGATAGGTTGTCGTGAGCATGCGTCGTGCCAAAACCGCGCCAGGCGCAGCCTGCACTGCCTTGGCAAGATAGGTTTCGGCCTGCACCAAGGAGTTGGATTGCAACTCGGCCGCACCGGCCAGTGACAATGCCTGGACATTGTCTGGCGCGATCTTCATGAGTTGCTGGGACAGTTCCTTGGCCAGCTTGTAGTCTTTCTTCTGAAACGCCAGCAGGGTTTCGTAATACTTGGTCTGGGGATGGTTTGCAGCCAGTTTCTTCACAACCTCCAGTTGCTTGCTTGCGTCATCGAGTTTGCCCTGACGCAACAGAACATTGAGCAATGTCATGTGCCCAGCCAGGAAATCCGGCTTGGCCTGGACCGCCTTGCGATATGCCGCAACCGCGTCATCGGCCTGGTTCTTGCCATACATCAGGACATCGCCCTTGAGCTTGAGCGCATCCTGATCGGCTGGTGTCTTCGCCAATATCGAATCGAGCGCGGCAATTGCCACGTCAAACTCGCCAGCCCCGGCCCGCCGGCGTGCCATGGCTATCTGCGCCGGCACAAATGCCGGATCGGCTGCCAAGGCGGCATCCAGCGCCGACGTGGCCAGGTCGGCTTTGCCAACCGACGCATATGCCGCCGAAAGGTAGGTCTGCAATTCTGCCTTTGCCCTCGGCTGCGACAGCACCTGGCTGCCAAATTCGTCAATCGTTTTCTTGGCCTGACCCTGCATCAGCATGGCCTGGGCCAATGGCGGGACGACCTCGTCATCGGGGTGCTTGAGGGCCTTGGCCTTGCGCAACTCGGCCTCGCCGCCCACCGGATCGCCACTGCGCAGCAATGCCAACCCCAGCAAATATCGCGCTGCGGGCAGGTCCGGATTGGCCTGCAACGCATTCTTGGCCTGAATGACTGCGGCTTTGTAGTCGTTCTTTGTGATGTAGTCACGTGCCGACGCGAGCATGGCGTCGGGCTTCTCGCCACTACACGCGGCCAACACCGAAACGAGTATGGCGGCTGCAACAACACGTGTGCCATGGGATGCCAGAGATGTGCGTTTCATAATAGATCCGTAGAAAAGTTCGACTGCTGTGCTGTCATTTCAAGCCGAGCCGGTGCATCAGGTCGTAGAGCGTCGGTCGGCTGATTCCCAGCAATTCGGCCGCCTTGACCATGTTGCCGTTGACGCGACCCATCGCGGCAACGATCGCATTTTTCTCAGCATTGTCCCGAATGGTGCGCAGATCGAGCGTGTCGAGTCGTGCTTCGGCTTGGGGCAATTCCAGCCCCACGTCGTCGCGCGTGATCTGGTTGCCATCGGCCATGATCGATGCACGCTTGATGCAGTTCTCGAGTTCGCGGATGTTCCCCGGCCACGCATGCGACTCGATCGCGCGCACCGCATCCTCGCTCAGAGTCAATGACCCCCGGTTTTGTTCCTGTGCGAAGCGGCGGGCAAAGGCATGTGCGAGCAACGCCGGATCGCCGACACGATCGCGCAACGGCGGAATCTCTATGACGATCTCTGCCAATCGGTAATACAGATCCTCGCGAAATCGACTTTCCTTGGTCAAGGCCATCAGGTCCTGGTGGGTGGCGCACACGATACGGACATCGACCGGGATTTCTTGACGCCCGCCGATACGCTCGATCGTGCGTTCTTGGAGGAATCGCAACAGCTTGGCCTGCAACGAGAACGGCAGGTCGCCGATCTCGTCAAGCATCAGCGTCCCGCCACCAGCGGTCTCAATCTTGCCCAGGGTCATCTTGGCCGCACCGGTGAACGCGCCCTTCTCGTAACCAAACAGTTCACTCTCCAGCAAGTTATCGGGAATTGCGGCGCAATTGATGGCCACGAACTTGCCCCCCCTGCGTTGGGAGGCCTGGTGCAGGCCGCGCGCAAGCAACTCTTTTCCGGTTCCACTTTCACCCAGCAGCAGCACCGTGGCATTGCTACTTGCGACCTTTTCGATCGTGCGGCATACCCGCAACATGCCGGGGTCACGGGTTGTCAAGCCAGCCAAGGCATCGGGTTGGTGCACCAGTTGCAGGCGCCGGTTCTCGGCTTGCAGCTCCGCCAGGCGGAATGCGCGCTCGACGGTCAGGTTCAGCAACTCCGGCTCGAACGGCTTGGCGAAGAAGTCATACGCACCCATCGCAACGGCCCGCAAAGCGTTCGCGCGGTCGTTTTGGCCGGTCAGCACGATCACCTTCATGTCGCCGTCAATCGACAACAACTGCTCCAGCAACTTGAAGCCCTCGGAGACCGAGTCGGCATCGGGAGGCAGTCCCAAATCCATCGTAACCACTGCCGGCTGATGGCGACGCGCCTGCACGATGGCGGACTCACGGTCATGCGCGGTCACCGACTCGAAGCGATCCAGCGACCACTTGATCTGCTTTTGCAATGCCAGATCGTCTTCAACGATCAGCAAAACACGTGATTTTTCAGATGTCATGGAGTTTCAAGCGGTTGTAGATCCGACTGCCTTTGCGACTCGAACAGCGGCAGCAGCAGCGAGATGATGGTTCCCACGTCGACTTGGCTGTCAACCGTGATCTTTCCGCCCAATTCTTGCACGTACTGAAAACTTTCATAGGCTCCAATGCCCATGCCAGAGTGTTTGGTGGTCTGAAATGGCTTGAACAGACGGTCTCTTATGAACTCCTGCGTCATGCCCTGCCCCGTGTCGCCAACCTCGATCAACGCCTGCCCGCTAAGTCGGTCCAGTTTGAGCCAGACCCGCCCGTGCGCCGGCGTGGCATCAAACGCGTTCTGCACCATGTGGCCGACGATCCGCTCCAAGCGCTCGGCGTGGCCCCGCGTCACGACCGCAGTGACAACATCGAGTTCAAGGGTGCGGCCACGCTCCGCCGCGACCGCGGCCATACGCTGCGCTATCGCCTGCAGTTCGACGCCAAACGCGGTTCCCGCCGGCGTCGCTCCGTCGCGCAATTGCAACATCAACTGGCGCATCCGGTCGAGCGCGTTTTCCACCGTCATCAGCATATCTTGCCGAAACTCCGGGTTGTCCTGCAGGCGTTTGGCGTTTTTCATCATCAGCGACAACTGTGTCACGACATTCTTCAGGTCGTGAACGACAAAAGCCGACATCCGGTTGAAAGCGTCGAATTTGCGTACTTCGAGCAGGGCCTCGGTCGCCTGCATCTGCGCCAGAAAGCTGGCCGCCTGACGGCCGGCCGTCTTGAGCAGGTCGTTGACTTCCCAATTCACATCCATCGGGGCCCGCGCGCTGGCCAGCACGACAAAACCGATCATGTCTTCGCTCACATTCAGTGGCACAACCAGCCAGGCCTGCGGCAACTGCTGCAGCCACTGCGGCAAGACCAACTGGCCATAACGCCTGGGATAAGAGCGAAACTCCTCCAGGTTCACTACCCAGCCACTGCTGCGCAGAAAATCACACAAAAGCGAGTTCTCGGGCTCTGGCGTTGGACTGTCGGCCAGATTCCAGCGCGCGGACTGGCTATAGGTCGGGTCGCCACGGGCCTTCAGCCACAAGGCACCGCCCGGGCTGTCGAGCATATCGGCCAACCCCCGCACCACCTGTTGACCCATTTCGCGCGGGGAGTTCTGCGCCGACAAGGTCTCGGTAAATCGCAACCACTCTTCGCGGTAGTCGTAGCGGTATCGAAAAAAGTGCTTGCCGACGAATACGCGCAATCGCGCACGCACCGATGCCGACACCGCCAGCACCATGAGCCCGACCAGTCCCAGAAACACCAGACCCAGCTGCAATGCGCTGCCCCATTCACCACCAAAATACCGGACGTAATATCCGACAGCCGAGACAAACACCAGATAGGCGCCCGCGATCATCAGCGTCGCGGAATGAAAGGCGACCTTTCTCGATATCTGAATCTTGGACAACCAATCGTTATGGCGCGAAGTCGACAACAACAGGAACGGTACGGCCAGCGCATGCACCGCACCCCGCACGCTGAATGCGTCACTGTCAATGGCGTTGAACAACACGGCCTGCGAATACAGGTACAGATCGAACATGAACAGACCCGCGAGGCCCAGACTCAGCGGTTTGATGTTCCAGCGCGAATCGGCCGACACATTGCGAAACAGTTGCTCCAGCAGCACCATGCCCAACACCGGCAGCGTCATGGTGCCAAATAACAGCAACTTGCGCGGGCCCAATACATCAACGAGGTCAAACGCGACCAAAAACTGCAACACCGCAGTGATCACGGTGGCGATGGCAGCCGTCGGCCACAACCAGTTCAGGCTCTGGCGGGACTCACTGGGTCGGCCGACACGCAATAGCAACAACAAGAAGCCGAACCAGGCACCATATCGGGCAATGTCGGCAAAGTTGGACGCGAGCAGCAAAACGCGCGGTCCACCCGACAGCACGGCCACCACCAGAGCAGCCCACGCCGCGCTGGCCAGCGCCGCTCCCAGCATCATCAGCTTGACGGGATCACGCGGAGCCCGCGCATACCCTCGCCGCCACAGCCCGACCGCCAGAACCACATAGGCCAAGGCAGCTAGCCCGTAACTCCAGGCGGTCAGGGCGAGCTTGTCGGCTTCCATGCTGGGCCCGGGTTCATCATTGGGCACCCTTTGCCGTCAGCACCACACCGACGGTCTCGAACAGGATCACCAGGTCCAGAAACAGCGTGTGGTTTTTCACGTAGTACAGGTCGTATTGCAGCTTTTCGGCGGAGTCCTCGACCGAAGCGCCGTAGTGGTAACGCACCTGGGCCCAGCCGGTAACCCCTGGCTTGACGCTTTGACGAACCGCAAAATACGGCAACTCCTGGGTCAGCTTGTCAACGAAATAGGGACGCTCCGGGCGCGGGCCGACCAGACTCATGTCGCCATTGAGCACGCTGAACAATTGAGGCAACTCGTCGATCCGCAACTTGCGCATGATGCGGCCCACCCGCGTGACCCGGTCGTCCTGAGCAGCGGCCCAGCGTGGCTGGCCATCCTGCTCGGCATCTGTGCGCATGCTCCTGAACTTGATCACGTTGAACAAGCGCCCATTGAGCCCGACGCGCTCTTGCATGTACAAAACAGGGCCACCGCTCTCCAGCACGATCAGGATCGCCGCCACCAGCATGATGGGCGACGCCAGAACGATCAACACAAGCGCAAAAACGAGATCGAACAACCGCTTGACCAAGGTGCGCAACCAGCCCTGGCTGAAGCCATCACCAAAAATCAGCCAGCCGGCGGATACCGAATCGAGCCGGATCTGCCCCAGCGTCTTTTCGAAATGGGTGGCCATGTCGACCACCCGCACGCCGTGCAGCTTGCAATCGAGCAGTTCACGCAAAGGCATGCTGCCACCGCGACGCTCGGCCAGTGCGACCACGATCTCGTCGACCTGTTGCTCCATCACAATGTCGGTCAGCGACGTATTGGGTGACAGAATGCCCCAGGCCGACACCTCGGCAACGGCCTCGTTCGGACTGGCGTAATAACCCACCAGATCCACATGCGGATCGGACTTCTGCAGCGTGCGGCCCACCAGTTTGGCCCGGGTACCGGTGCCAAACACCAGCACGCGCTGGCGCATCAGTGACTGGGCACTCGAGTGGCCCACATGGACCCGATGCATCAGCATCACAACCAGGCCGCCGACGACCGAGAACGCCACGAAGTCCTGATCCCCAAGGCCAAACGGCAGCACCCGCAAAATCAGATAGGCCAGCGGCAGGATCAGGCACAAAGACAACACCGCCCGGGCCCGCGACTGCGCCACCGATCGGTTGTGCACACGCTGGTAAAACCCGAGCGCCGAGTTGATGGTCAATGCGGCGATCGACAGCAATACGGCAGACGGCAAAGCCGCGAAAGCGGCCCGCGCAAGGTCCGGCATGTGCCAGCCGATCGCCAACACCACGGTTCCCAGAATCAGACCGAAGTCGAGCAACAACTGGAGAATGGTTCTGCGGTGAATATAGTGGTTGAATATCTTGATCAAGCTCGAGCCCCTGACGACGGATGAACCGCGATGTGCCTGCCGGTCGCGACCAGGGCCGTCGCCGGTACCGCCTCGCTGACGGTCAATTCCGATACTACACGGCAAATCATGGCCGCCAAGCCGATGGAAGAGCCGTTAAATCGCCTGTAAAACAGGCGTGGCAGGCTATACCAGCACCTCGGTACAGACGGCATGTCCAAGAAAAGCCTGCGGACTGGCGCTGGCACCGTAGGCACCGGATTGGTACACCACGACCAGATCGCCCTCCTGCGCCACCGGCAGTTCCATGCGATCCGCCAGCAAGTCCAGCGGCGTGCACAAAGGCCCGACCACGGACGCCTTTTCGGTGTCGGCGGCGCCAAAGCGGTTGCCGATCGTCACCGGGTAGTTCTTGCGCACCACCTGGCCAAAATTGCCGGATGCAGACAAATGGTGGTTCAAACCGCCGTCGGTCACCAAAAAGACCTGACCGCGCGATACCTTGCGGTCGACGATACGCGTGACATAGATGCCCGCCTCGGCGACCAGATACCGGCCCAGTTCGATCACCAGGCTGACCTGCGGCATGTCTGTGCGGGCGCGTTCGAGCAGCGCGGCCAGGTTGTCGCCTATCGGAGAAATATCCAGGCGCTGCTCGCCCGGAAAATACGGCACGCCAAAGCCGCCCCCCAGATTCAGGAATCGAAGCGGAGTTGGCGCATGCTTGGCCAGTCGTAGCGCCAGTTCATAGGACTTTTGTTGCGCCTCACAAATGGACTCTGACCGCAGATTCTGCGAGCCGGCAAATAGGTGGAACCCCTCGAAGTCCAATCCCGCACGGCCAATGTCGGCCAGCAAATCTGGCATCTGCTCGACGTCGACGCCAAACTGCTTGGGCCCCCCACCCATCTTCATGCCCGAACCCTTGAGCTCGAAGTCCGGGTTGACCCGCACCGCGACACGGGCCTTGACGCCCAATTGTGTCGATATGGCGGCAAGGGCCACCACTTCGCGCGGCGATTCAATATTGATCAGCACCCTGGACGCCACCGCCTGGCGCAACTCGGGCAAGCGTTTGCCAGGGCCGGCAAAACTGACCTCCTGAGGGTCGGCTCCGGCATCGAGCGCCACCTTCAACTCACCGCCGGAGGCCACATCGATGCCATCGACCAGACCCGCCATGAAACCGACCACGGCCGGCATCGGATTGGCCTTCATCGCGTAATGCAGCTTGATCGCCGACGGCAGCGCCATGCGCAGATCTGCCACCCGACTGCGCAACGCGGCCCGGTCGTAGGCATAAAACGGCGTCTGGCCGACCCGCTCGGCCAGCAGGCTCAGGCGCTGGCCCGCCACCAGCAGTTCACCGCCTTCGGACGGGAACTGGGTCAGCGGTGCATGGACCGGCAGCGTGCGTGCTGATGCGACTTCACTCATGGTGCTGGATTCTCCGCGATCGACAGGGACAGACGACATCAGCCCGGATGGCGCGTCGACCACTCGGTGGACAGCGTCTTTCGGTCGATCTTGCCATTGGGGTTGCGCGGCAACGGCCCCGCCACGAACTCGATGCCCGAAGGCACCATATAGGCTGGCATGTGGGCCTTGCACTGGGCGAGCACTGCGGCGACCTGCGCCTCATCGGCATCGTTTTGCCCGTGCGGCAACGTGGCAATCACCTGGATCGCCTGGCCGAGCGTGGCGTGGTCGACGCCAAACGCAACACATTCGCCAACCAGTTTGGTCGCATACAGGATTTCCTCGACCTCGGTTGGGCTGACCCGGTAACCGGAGGTCTTCATCATCTCGTCGCGCCGGCCGATGAAATACAGGAAGCCCTCTTCGTCCATACGCACCGTGTCGCCCGAAAAAACCGCGTATTCCGGCAGCTGCAGACCAGCCTCGCGCCCGGGCGTTCCGGCGGCCAACAGCTTGTAGCGTTCGGCCGTCTTCGCGGCATCGTTCCAGTAACCCTGGCCCACAAGCGCGCCGCGGTGTACCAACTCGCCCGGCTCGTTGGGGCCACATGGCGAGCCGTCGTCGCGCAGGACCAGGATCTCGGCGTTGGGAATCGCCTTGCCGATGGAGTCGGGCCGACGGTCGACTTCGTCGGGCGGCAGATAGGTGGAACGAAAGGCCTCGGTCAGGCCATACATAAGGAACGGTTTGGCGCTCGGTGCCCGTTCGCGCAAGAGGTTCAAGGTCTCGCGCGGCATGCGCCCGCCCGTGTTGGCAAAGTAGCGCAGATGCGTATTGATCGCAGCCGGCCACTGCAACTGCGTCAGTTGTATATATAGAGGCGGCACGGCAGTCAGGCCGGTAACCCTTTCGCGTTCGAGCGCCTTGAGCACGTCGCGCGGCATCAGGTAATTGAGCAGCACGACGCGCGCACCGGCATGGAAGGCCGTCGTCAGCTGGCTGAAACCGGCGTCGAACGACAGCGGCAACGCCGCCAGCAACGCGTCGTCGCAGTTGTTCTCCAGGTACGAGGCCACACTCTTGGCCCCGGCGACCATGTTGCGATGCGACAACACCACACCCTTGGGTTTACCGGTGCTTCCGGAGGTGTACAGGATCGCGGCCATGTCGGTGTCGATCACCCGGTGGCCCGGGGCCGGCGCGCTGCCCAGCAATTCCGACCAGCGCACCGCCGGCAGCGCATGGTGCAGGGTCGGCAAGTCTGGCAACCGGCCGGTGGCGGGCTCGGTGACCACGACATGCCGCAGATCCGGACAATGGGCCAACGTGTCTCGTAACAGCGCCAGGCGGTCGGGTGATGTCAACAGCACCCGTACATTGCAGTCCTGCAGGATGAACGCCACCTGCTCCGGCTTCAGCAAAGGGTTGACCGGCACAAAGACACCGCCGGCCGCCGGGGCGCCAAAACTGGCGATGACGGTCTCAAAACGCTTCTCCAGGTAGATGGCGACCCGTTCGCCGCGGGCCAGGCCCAGTGCCAGCAGGCCGCAGGCGAACTGCGCCACTGCTTTTTCCAGTTCCGCGTAGCTGAGCGACGCCGCGCCACTGGTCAGCGCCACCGCGTTCGGGGTGCGGTGGGCGGAAACTGCAATCAGTTGGGATAACAGCACGGATGAGTCGGACATGGGCATAGGTTGGTTGATATTTCAGGCCATCGAACCGAGCGGCAGAAACATCGGTGACGGCTCAGGTGCTCTATCTCCTTCGAGCAAAGTGAAGCCCAGCTTTTGATAGAACTCCACCGCCAACGGGTTTGCATCAAGGTACATCCCAAAACTGCCAATCTGCTTTGACACCGACAGTGTGAGGTTCAGCGCGTGCTTCATCAATTGCGAGCCCAGTTGCTGGCCTTTGTATCGCTTGTCGACACCCAACATGACGAGTCTTGAACACGGAATCTTGCGCGGGAGCGATCCGAGCGCCATGGCGGACAGCAAAGACAGGTCAATCATGTGCTGAGCAATGGTGTAAAAGCCAACGAAGCGATTCCCTTCTGTGGCATCCGTCAGCACGTAGGCCACACTCAGGTTTTTCTTGACCTGCGGCTTCAGGCT
>Ga0105048_10010322_pt1 | contig 14802 bp, 15 predicted proteins | sample MAT05_FD_78382 | JGI IMG/M metagenome (GOLD analysis project Ga0105048, IMG submission 78382) | Freshwater microbial communities from Lake Fryxell liftoff mats and glacier meltwater in Antarctica - MAT-05 | ecosystem: Environmental > Aquatic > Freshwater > Ice > Liftoff microbial mat | place... | reverse complement strand
TTGACATCGTACTGACTCCTCACTGTATATAAGTTTTTAATAAGCCTCCAATATTCTATATGTGCCATAATTCTGCCATAGGCATTACTCTTTTTATCAAGAGATTCAGCAGTGTTACTCAACATATTATATGCATATTCGGCAATCTTAATAACTTCATCATAATGTTGTCGTTGTAGATAAAATTCGTAATTCTTTATTACTTCATTCAGCCCTTCTACAACTACATCGTCTATCATATCATTTTCGATATAGGTAAGTATATTATTTCCGATAATTATATTCTCTGTACCCTTAATATCATCTTTGACAAGTGCAAGTACATTTTCTCGAATTACAGTACCTATAGTACCTATAGTCTTATCTCTAACACTTTTAAGAGCAGTTTGAAACCTCGGAATCCCTTCAATTAAAGGATGAACATCATACCAAGTTTGCAGGGTTTCATTTTCATCATAGTACCGATATTCTAGCAAACAGCGATTTAATAGCAACCGTAAGTGTTCCCCATCATTATCCATCGACCTCCGATGGCACGATTGCGCCAAAACTTCCCATTGATCTTCCTGCACAGTTTTCCGATAGGTTTCCCGAATTTCCTCCACCGATCGCCTCGCTGCCTTCCCCGTAATTGGTAGTTCATCTGTCCAATCAATAGCCTTTTGGATCAACTGCATCAAATTCCGCACATGACCCCCACTCATCGAGCAAAGCAGCCGCAAAGTCTCCGGGCTATCAAACACCGCCGGAAAATCCAATCCCGAAACCTGCCCTTCTAGAGTTTGCACTAACCTTTGATCGATTAAGCTAACCCGCCGACAAATCAACTCCTTCAGCTTATCCAAGCCCGCCTGATTGTCACTGCCATCTTCATTCCGCACCATCACCATCGGCAGAACATTAGGCGTATCGTAATTGTTTTCCAGTTGCGCCGCCTGTCCAGAATAAATCATGGCAATAGGAACCGTGTAGATTACATGGCACGCTAACCCCCGAAAAATCTCGCTCCGGTTTAGGTAAATCTCATCGTAATTGCTCGGTTTACCCTCCTCCTTCGTCTCCACAATCCGATCAAGATTATCCGCAATTAAGACAATCCCTCGATTATCAGTAGGCAAGCTTTTTTTCGCCTCCATAATGAAATCATTCAGTGCATCTACTAGAAGTAAAGTATTGGCATTAATTATTTGCCGAAACTCACGCCGTTTATCTGGAATCGCTCGTAAATTAGCTGTAATTTTGTCAAACAGGGAAATTTGTTGTTCTAAACTCAATCCCTCAAAAGATAAATCTGTAAGTGTCGAGTCTTTGAGTAACTCCCCGAAATTCTTCATCCAATTTAGTAAAGGATTATGGTTATTGAGCTTGATCGCTTCTACCAAGTGCCTAGTACACGCAAAAAGAATGTCTGCATATTCCGCATCCTGTGGCTCAATATTCTCATCATCCGCCGCAAAATAAACTACAAAATATTTCTCTTTCACCAAATACTCTTGCAACTGGAGCAGTTCTGTAGATTTCCCCACCCCCCGGTGTCCAGAATAAAGCTGACAAGTCGGTTGCTTCGATCGAGTAATTTTCCGCCCCAGTTCTCGCACTACCTCCCATCCTCCCCGTACATCCTCACACTGGACATAAGCCTCTTTTACAGGTGGCTGAAAAGTCTTAAAGGAACTGTAGATTTTCGTCAATAGATCGATCGCCATAAACTACTCCAAAAACTTTTCACCCCTATATATATAGCTTACAAAGGATTACCTAGGGTAAATTTCTTAATGTCTAAGGGCGATCGCACTTCTCAAATCTTAGGCAGGAGGGCGATCGCAGTCAGGTAAGGGTTTGAATATAGGGGTAGCTAAGAATTTTTTGATCGCATGTTACCAAGGGAATATTATGCCTGCGGGCGATCGCCACCAAAATACGATCGGTTGGGTCTTTATGAAACTCTCCGGGAAGTTGAGTACTAGCGATCGCATCCCACGGATCAAGCGGTTCAATTACGATTCTAGGATGTTTTTTGGCTTGAACAAACTATTCAGAAATGGGCAAGGGTAAAGCTAGTTTACCCACACTTGATTTTAGAGAAATCTCCCAAACCGAAATTGTTGAGACCAAAAGTATTTCTTCTGATTCCATACGGGCGATCGCAGTGGGAGATAAGCGATCTTGATCGTGCAACCACCATAACCAAATATGAGTATCCAGTAAAATCATTCAGCGAAAGAACCCCATAATTCAGGTGTTGGTACATCAAAATCTGGACTTATATATAAGGGCAACCCACGTAAAGGAAAACTGTCTATATTGGTGATATCTGAAGTAGGAATACCCCGGTTGATCAACTCCTGCTGGAACTCAATCATTGGGGTTTCTGCTAATTCTTGGGCTTGGCTTAATCCTAGTTTCTTTTTCTGAAACAGCAAAATTGCAATTTCTTGCTTCAACTCAGTCTCAGATATCTGGGCAGCTCGAAGAATTTCATCAGAGATTAGTACGCTCATAACATTAATCTGATATTAGTTTGGTATTGCTATTTATCTTTTAGGTTAGCTTAGAACAGAAAATAGGGCGATCGCACTCCTAACTTCCTCAATTATCTTTAATTTTATGTCAGAATACTTTCAAGTCAAATCTCACATAATTGGTGGAGACTAATGATCGCAACCTTAAAAAAAATCTATACCTTAGAAGAATATCGCGCGATCGCAGACCAAGCCCCAGAACGCAGCGAATATCGTGATGGAGAAATTGTCCCCATGCCCGGAGGATCCCTTAACCATAGCCGGATCGGTCGAAATATTTTAATCTATCTTGCCTCTCTCCTTCGAGGTTCTAACTTTGAGGCGATCAATAGCGATCTCCGCTTGTGGATTCCTGAATACCAGAGGGGTTTGTATCCAGATGTGATGATTTTTGAAGGCGAACCACAACTCCACGGCGATCGCAATGATGAAGTATTAAATCCTGTTTTAATTGTCGAAGTTCTATCTCCCTCTACCGCAGATTACGATCGAGAAAACAAGTTTCGGATTTATCGATCGATCCCCAGTTTTCAAGAATATTTATTAGTAGCCCAAGATGAAGTTTTTGTAGAACATTACACTAAAAAATCAACAGGTTGGTTGCTAAAAGATTTCAATAATTTAGATCAATCAATTCTCTTGGAATCTGTGGGTTTAGAGTTAGCGATCGCCGAAGTTTATCATGGTCTATCTTTCTAATCAAAGTAAATAAAGTAAATCCAATTTTATCCAAAACCCGGATGAACTCTATTCTTGATCGAGAGGGCGATCGCACCTCTCCAACCTTAATAGCTCTATAACTCTTCGGAGATTACCAAGCAAAATCTAGCCGTCCTTATCAGATAGCATATTGTGTTTTTGTAACCAATTTTCTAGTAACGGATTAACTAATTCTGGAGCTTCATCTTGGGGACAGTGCCCTACTCCCGACAGGGGAATAAAATCTTCTACAGCGGGGTAATTGGCGAGTTCTCTGCCCTGAGCGATCGGCTCCCAAGGATCGCATTCCCCCCAAATAATTAGCACTGGACAGTGAATTTGAGGTAACAAATCTTCTGCCAAAGGACCTTGAGAATAAGAAATAAAGGCCAAGAATACATCGGCTGCCCCCTCAGTTTGGGAAGGTCTATAAAGTAGTTCTACTAATTCATCGGTGACAGTCGCAGGATTTTTATAAGCCTGCAATAACACCTTTTTAATCACTTGAGGTTTGGCTAGTTGGGAAAAGAAAGTGTAACCCAAAGGTTTGAAATTTAGCACAGTTTGTAATACTGGAGCAGAGTAGCGGCGATACCAAGGAAGTTGCAGACGGCGGCGATCGTGCAACAATCGCAAAGAGCAATCTAACATTGCTATTCCTAAAACTTTTTGCGGAGCAATTATGGCTGCTTGGAGGGCGACAATACAACCAATAGAATTGCCAATCAAAAAAGCTGGAGCTTGGACTATTTCTTCACAGAAACTAATGATTTGCTCTCCCCAAGTATCAAAATTATAAGTGATTTTTGCTCCCGGTGTGGGCTTGGCAGAAAACCCAAAGCCAATTAGATCGATCGCATAAACTTGATAATGATTTCCTAAAACAGAAATGTTCTTTTGCCAATGATCGCTAGAGGCTCCAAAACCATGAATTAAAATTACTGCCCTACCCTGATTTCCTGCCTTTTGGTAACGGATAGGAAATCCCCGCCATTGCCAATAGTTTATTTGAACTTCTTGAATATCTAAGTCTGCTGCCATAGGTTTATATTTAACATTTTTAATTTTTTAGCTGCCCCTTAATAGGCGAACCTTTAATAGCGGATACGGGGATCAATTAAGGCATTGAGGATATCGATCGCAATACTAGCAAAAACTACGATCGTAGAGAAAAACACCATAATTCCTTGGACTGTAGGATAGTCTCGGAGGGCGATCGCTGTGAACAATCTATTCGCCAATCCAGGCCACGAGAACGTTACCTCCGTCAGCACAGCCCCTCCTAAAAGAGAAGCAAAGGTGAGTCCCAAGACTGTAATCACCGGAATCAGGGCATTTTTGAGAGCGTGGGAAAATAAAATTGTGATTTCTGGAATCCCCCGCGCCCTAGCCGCCTCCACGTAGTCGGATTGGAGGGTTTGACGCAAATTCACCCGGACTATCCGCTCAAAAATACCGCTAATTAATACCCCTAAAGTAATACTAGGCAAGGCTAAATGGTGCAGGGCGATCAAGAAATTTCCTAGATTACCCGACAAAAGACTATCCAGAGTGTACAACCCCGTAATCGTTGCGGGAGGAGTTAAGGAAGGAGGAAACCTAGAGCCCAAAGGAAACCAACGCAGTTGCACACAAAAAATTAGTTGCACGATCATCCCTGCCCAGAAAACCGGCAGAGCGTAGGTAATAATCCCAAACAAACGTCCCGCTACATCAAAAATTGTGCCGGGGCGAGAGGCGGAGAGCATTCCCATCCCTACCCCCACGATAATTGCGATCGCCATACTCACAATAGTTAGCTCTAGGGTAGCAGGAAAAAATTGGCGAATTACATCGGTAACAGCCTGTCCTTGATCGGTGATGGAAGTTCCTAAATCTAGCCTGAGTAAGCTGCCTAAATAATTAAGGTACTGGAGGGGCAGGGGCAGGGACAAACCCAGACGTTCTCGCAAGGCTTGTTTTGCAGCTTCTGGAGCGCGATTACTCAGCATGGCATCTACGGGATCGCCGGGGGTCGATCGCAACAATAGAAACACAATAGAAACAATGGTTAAGAGCATCAACGGGGCAAGCAAGAGCCGGGCGGTGATGTAGTATTGCAAGGCGCGAGAACGAGACATATTATCAGTTATCAGTTATCAGGGAACAGTGAATAGTTATCAGTGAATAGTTATCAGTGAACAGTTATTAGTTATTAGGGAACAGTGAATAGTTATCAGTGAAAGTATTTTCTGGGGGCAGGTTGCAATTATAAGGTTAGGTATAACGATTGATAGCAATACAATAGACCTCCTGCATAAGCGCGAAATTCGGCGTTGCTAATTTAAGCTATGAAAGTCTAAATAAGCAAATCATAAAAACTATTACCTACAAAGCTTCTAATTTTTTGATTAGGGCTTTTTCATATCATGATTCAGCAACGCCCGAAATTCCTATCAGTCCGCGCAGGTGGACTTCGCCCTTGTAGGCGCGGTTTCAACCGCCAGCTATGTTAAATTAGCTCCCAAAACTATAGCCGATTTAACCAGAGAATTACGCCTTCTTCTGAATTATCTGGATAATAGTTAGGTCTTCTGCCAGCTTCTTGAAAGCCAAACTTTTGATACATAGCTAGGGCAATAGTATTAGAGGCTCTGACTTCTAAGGTGGCTCGTTCCAAGCCTAGGGTTTTTGCTTGGTAGAGGAGTTTGCTTAGGAGGAGTTTGCCCAAGCCCTGTCTTTGGTATTGGGGATGGATCGCAAGTAAGTTGATATGGGCTTCTTCTAGAACTTGCCAAAATCCCCCCGCCCCAATAACTAATCCCGGATCTGCTGGGGAATTAGATTCTGAAGGAATTGTAATCACTTGAAAATGGCTTCCAGAGTGGTCTAACTCCCATTGATAGTGCGCTAAATTCCACCAGCCCCCAAAACAGAGTCTATCTAACTCCAGAATACCGGGCAGATGGATACTAGCGAGGGGTTGAATCTGAAAATTTGTCATGAACGCGCCATCAAGGAGGAAACTCAAACCAAGGTAAACTGATAGAAGACTTGCAAAATAAATTAACTAGAAACTCAATATTTTATTAGCTATGGTATCCACTACTTTTCTGAAAACTAATAACTCGGCAATAAATAATTCTGGCTGTCAATACTTACCCAGCGTACCAGAAGTAGCAGAGGATGCTAAGGGAACCACGGAAGTTTTATCCCCAAATCAACAAATTATGCCCCTGACCGCCGGGGTGGAGGGCGATCGCCTAAGTATTGGGGGCTGTGATGTAGAAGAATTGGTGGCGCAATTTGGTTCCCCTCTATACATTTTGGATGAAGTCACGGTGAGGACAGCTTGTCAACAATATCGAGAAGCTTTTCAGAAATATTATCCGGGAGAATCTTTAGTTATCTATGCTTCTAAGGCGTGGAATTGTTTGGCTGTAGCGGCGATCGTGCGATCGGAAGACTTAGGTATTGATGTGGTTTCGGGAGCAGAACTCTATACAGCCCTCCAAGCCGGGATCAATCCTGAGAAAATCTATTTTCATGGCAATAATAAATCCCTCGTGGAACTAAAAGAGGCGATCGCCTGTGGTTGTACCCTGATGGTGGATAACTGGCTAGAATTAGAAACCTTGGTCAAGATCGCTACGAAATCTGTACCAATCATGCTCCGCCTCACTCCGGGTATTGAGTGCCACACCCACGAATATATCCGCACCGGACACCTCGACAGTAAATTTGGCTTCGATCCCACCCAGCTAGAGCAGTTATTTACCTTCGTCAGTAAGCATTCTCTCCTAAACTGCCTCGGACTCCATGCTCACATTGGTTCCCAGATTTTTGAGCAACAGCCCCACCAAGATTTAGCCGGAGTATTAGTAGAGTTTCTGACCAAAGCTACCCAAGCGGGGATCGCTATCCAACAGTTGAATGTTGGCGGTGGTTTAGGAATTCGCTATACCGAGTCCGATGATCCCCCAAGTATTGATAGCTGGGTACAAGGGGTGTGCCAGTCCCTAATTACTGCTTGCCAAGCCCAGGGTATTCCCCTGCCTAAAGTAATTTCTGAACCAGGGCGATCGCTCATTGCCCCCGCCTGTATCACCGCCTACACCATCGGTAGCACTAAAACCGTACCGGGGATCAGAACCTATGTAGCGATCGATGGCGGCATGTCCGACAACCCCAGACCCATTACCTATCAATCGGTATATCGGGCAGTAATCGCCAATAAAATGACCCATCCCCTCACAGAAACCGTTACTGTGGCCGGGAAGCACTGCGAATCTGGGGATATCTTGATTAAATCTGCCTCCCTACCTCCCACCATACCGGGGGATATTTTGGTGGTCTTAGCAACAGGAGCTTACAATTACAGCATGGCTTCCAACTACAACCGGATTCCCCGTCCGGCGGCGGTTTTAGTCAAAGATGGGATAGCAGAGTTAATTCTCCAACGAGAAACCTACCAAGATCTCCTCCGCCAAGATCTATTGCCCCCCAGCCTCAAGCAAGGGTAGCTAGGGGAATATATTTGGGTGGAAAGTTTCCCTAAAAATATTCCCGCAACCATCACTTTATCGCCCTGCCCAAGCAAGATTAGTTTCTATAATTCCTGAAATCTTCTCTCCAACCCTGTCTTTAACAATACTGCCCCTAAGCATCTAGATACTAAAAGCCCAGATACTAAAACCCAGCCCCTAAGAACACTAGCTTCTCTAGTGCTCCAGCCTCATGATCTTTGATTTTCAAGGGTTTATTCCCCTGCTTCTGCCTGCTATTGATATTTTGCTTGTACTTGTCCTCATCTACCTAGTTTTAATGGTGGTAGGGGAGGGCAGGAATCTTTGGATGGTTAGGGGATTAGTGTTACTCATGGGGTTGACTCTAGTAAGTCAGGAAATCGGCTTGAGACTTCTGGCGTTTGTGCTGGAAAAATTAGTTCTGGGATCGGCAGTAGTGATCGCCATGATTTTTCAATCGGACTTTCGCCGCTTTTTGGAACGATTGGGGCGGGGAGATCTTAGACAAATGTTTCAGCATAGCCATCGGCCAGATTCTAAGCCCGATCGCGTCATTGATGAAATTGTGGATGCTGTGAAGGAACTATCTCAAAAGCGGGTAGGAGCTTTAATTGTCATGGAAACTAAGGAGCCGATCGAGGCTGAGGAAATTACGGTGCCGGGGGTGGAGATAAATGCAGATATTTCTAAGGAACTTTTGCAAACCATCTTTCAACCCTCTACGCTGCTCCATGATGGGGCGGTATTAATTCGCAATTCCCAGATTTTTTCGGCGGGAATGATTTTGCCTCTCTCTCAGCGCAAGGCCTCTAGGCAACTAGGCACTCGTCACCGAGCAGCGATGGGAGTGACAGAACAGATTTCTCACTGCTTATGTATTGTGGTTTCAGAGGAAACTGGTTCGATTTCCTTGGCTGAAAAAGGAGTCTTAAATCGCCCCCTCACTAGTAATAAGCTGCGAGAGATTTTACTCGGCAGATTTGGGGCAGAGGCAGAGGAGCGATCGGCAAAATCAGGCTTCCGTAGTCTCAGCCGCCAATTACTTACCCAAGGAGGACAATTAATATCCCGTTTAGGTAATAATCCTGTAGGGAAAACCCCAAAAAACTCTGGTAGTAGCGATCGCAAGGAGCCTCCCTAGTTAAATCTTTTACCTACAGCATTTTTGATTTTTTGAGAGGTGCGCTCCGCATTTTCTAAAAATTAACTAGGTATAGCTGCCGTCGCAAGCATTAGGATAAGTTGGGCTTCTACGACCCTCAGATAACGTAGCTAGTCTTGTCCTAAGAGAACTGTCTACGGCTATAACTTCAGGATTTTGCTCTTAATTAAGATTTCACTCTCTCGCAATAGCATAGTATTGAAGATTGAAAACCCTTTTCTTGGTCATAATTGCTAATCCTAGGATGTTAAAACAGTTACCTGCTGACTTGCAGATCGATCGCCTCCCCCGTCATGTTGCCGTAATTATGGATGGCAATGGGCGCTGGGCAAAACGGCAAGGCTTACCCCGCATTATGGGTCATCGTCGGGGGGCAGATACCCTGAAAGCCCTCCTGCGTTGTTGTAATGATTGGGGAATTTCTGCCCTTACCGCCTACGCTTTTTCTACGGAGAATTGGGGCAGACCTCTAGAGGAGGTTAATTTCCTGATGAGTTTATTTGAAAGGATCCTCCGCCGGGAGCTGAAGGAAATGATGCAGGAAGATGTCCGCATCCGCTTTGTGGGAGATTTATCTCTCCTGCCTAGTTCTCTCCAAGCAGAGATCGCTCAATCTATGGCTGATACTGCGGGAAATAAAGGTATCCAGTTTACGGTGGCGACTAACTACGGTGGGCGGCAAGAAATAATTCAAGCCTGTCAAGCGATCGCCCGTCAAGTTCAAGAGGGAAAATTGGAGCCAACAGCTATCAACGAAGAGATGTTTGCTCAACACCTCTACACCGCTGGGGTGGGGGATCCAGATTTGTTAATTCGTACCAGTGGGGAAATGCGGATCAGCAACTTTCTCCTCTGGCAGTTAGCTTATGCAGAAATCTATGTCACAGATACCTTCTGGCCAGATTTCGATCGCCCCCAGTTCCATCAAGCTCTCATGGAGTTCCAAAAGCGCGATCGTCGCTTCGGTAAAGTCAAGTAATTTTATGATTGTGGGGGAAATCTATATCTAGGAAAAGAGGGCGCAAAGTCTAGGAAAAGAGGGCGCAAAGCCTTGCGCCCCTACAATTTTTCGTTTTAGAATTTTGGCTCGACAATTCGCCGTAGCACGCCGTTGATGAATCTATGACCATCTTCGTCGCTGTAGCGTTTTGCTAGTTCTACAGCTTCGTTAATTGCTACCCGTTCTGGTAATCCTAAGTAATTAATTTCAGCAACGGCAATGCGGAGGATATCTCGATCGATACGGGCTAGGCGATCGATCGTCCAGCCTTCTAAGGCTTGGCTAATCACCATTTCAATATCTTCAGCACGGCGACTAATGGCTTGCAAAATTTCTAAGGTATAAGCTCGGACTTCTTGTTGATTTGCCAATTGCAGCATCTCTGGCAGTTCTTGACATCGACCAATTCGATTGATTGCTTTCTCTGCTAGATCAATAGCTTCTTTGACCATTACTTTTGCTGTCTTGAGTTCGGGCGCTCTGGTATCACTGCTCAGGAGTCGCTCATCGCCTCGTTGGAGTTCGGCGGCAGCGGTTTCTAGAGTCTCTTGCATTTCGCTACTCAGAGTCCTCACAGCGGCTAAAAGGAGATTATTTAAATTTAGCCCCTCCAAGGTATCAGGGTTTTTACTAATTTGCGATCGACTCAATAGAGCCAGTTCACGAGCGATACGGCGGGGTTGCATAATTTTTATTCTTCGGCTTTTATTCTTCGGCGCTTATTTTTGGTGGTGCGATTAAGCAAAGTTTTTAGAAGTATTTTGGCAGAGCTTGGCAGAGCCAAGAAGTCGTCCAAATATTCCTAAGCATAACTACTTTATTCTTTTACAGGGACAGGTTGGAGGGGCTGGTCGATCGCTAACTGTGGGTAGTTATTCTCACCGCTACCATTCAGAGCAGGAATCTGCGGGACACTAGGGCTACTGACAATTCCTCCAGAGATAATAATCTTGAAGGCTTCTTCAATGGGCATATCTAGGTTGACAACCTCGGTTTCAGAGACGATCGCATACCAACCCGTAGTGGGGTTAGGGGTCGTAGGGATAAAAACTCCTACCATTGGGTTAGTCATGTGAGTTTCTATCTCCCTACTGAGGGAACCAGTGACAAATCCGATCGACCAAACCCCAGGGCGGGGATACTCTACCAAGACTACCCGGCGAAACTTGCCGCTAGAATCCTTGAGGATAGTTTCTAAGAGCTGTTTTAAGGTTTTATAAATAGCCCCAGCTAGGGGAATTGCTTGCAAAACTTGCTCCCCCACATTCAAAAGCCACCGCCCCGCAAAGTTCCTTGCCATCAATCCGGTTAAGAGAATAAAGGTCAGGGGAACTGTAAACCCTAAGAGTAAGTTCACTAAATTAAGCAGGATTGGGTGGAGATTGTCAAAGGGATTGAGTTGCTTGGGGATGCGGGTAAGAAAATTGATGACCCAAGTAGCGATCGTAACGGTTAGCCAAATAGTGGTAGCGAGGGGGATTACTACCAAAAGCCCTGCGATCAGGTCATTTTTTAACCCTTGTTTAAAACGTTGCAGCACAGATCCCTAACTCTCCTTAATAGATGGTGAAGATTTTTGCACTATTGATACTATTCACTTGCACTACCTACTTAGTTTTAAGGCATGTAAAGAATTGTTGCAAGGAAAGTTCCTTCATTGTAGACCTTAACTTCCAGTCTAGACTACCTAAACTAAAAGCTAAGTTAAGACAAAAAGATAAGCTTTTTCATCTCCTATTCTTTGCCCTTTCCCTTTCACCTTTGTGGTCTTAGGCAGATTAAAGCTGAGATCAAACTGTATCCACCCTAACTATCCTGCAAGTTTAAGTATAATAAGTTACATTTTATCACTTCTGCTTAACCATTCTGACCATCGCGAATAGTTTTTAGCCCAGTCCAACTGACAAAAACGTAGGCGATCGATAATAACAAGCTGGTGAATCCTGTGCGAGTTCCAATCTTGACACCCTCGGTTCTAGCTTGGCTCTCGGCTTTGGTACGGTCTTCTTCTAGCTTAGTCTTAGCTTGAGCTACTTGTTGAGGTAAAGCTTGAGGGTTTTGCTTGAGAGTGTCAATCTGCTGTTTTAGTCCTTGAGCCCTAACTAACTGTTCACCTTGGAGTTGACCACTAGCGATCGCTTGCTCTAGTTGCTTGTACTGCTGGTCATCTTTCATGATGGCTTCAAATTGTTGCACCTGCTGGGTTACTTGAGCTTCAGCTTGGGTTGCCTTCTGACTAATTTGTTGGAGAGCTTGATCTGTGGCCACCCGGACATTGTTTAAGTGGATGGGGACAAACATCAAATAAATTAGCCCTAAAATACTAGCCAAAATCATCCCCCAAAAACGAAGGTCTGTAAACATGAAGCGAGCCTCTTGGGGATCGTTGTTGCGGTTGGCGATCCAATACCCTACGGAGAGCAAGCACAGTCCTACTAAGGGGCGAATTCCCTGATCTACCATCTGACCGACAAAATTTAGCTGCCAATCACTTTGCCCAATGTTAAAGGGAATTGCCAGCATAATATAATCAAACACCGCTGAAACCAGCATGATCAAGCCCACGACCTTGAGAGCGATCGCTGTGAAATTAGAATAAGCGGGGCTAGTACTATTTTTATTCATAGAAAATATTGTTTTTAGTTGTTTAAGTTATTGGAGAATTATTTCAAACCCTGTACATATTAACTCATCTGCCAACTCCCTAATTAGGGTATGATCAATTTCTGAGTTTCTTAACCTCCTGATTAACCAACCGATCAACCAATGGCGCAAACCTTCTTTTTTAATGCTCTCCGGGAAGCCATAGACGAAGAAATGTCTCAAGACCCGGCTGTTTTTGTCCTCGGTGAAGATGTAGGACACTACGGCGGCTCCTACAAAGTCACTAAAGGTTTATATCAAAAATATGGCGAACTGCGGGTACTGGATACTCCGATCGCCGAAAATAGCTTTACAGGGATGGCAGTAGGCGCAGCCATGGCGGGCTTACGTCCCATTATTGAAGGCATGAATATGGGTTTCTTGCTCTTAGCTTTTAACCAAATTTCTAACAATGCCGGAATGCTCCGCTACACCTCTGGTGGCAACTACAAAATCCCCCTAGTAATTCGCGGTCCCGGTGGAGTCGGAAAAAACTTAGGGGCAGAACATTCTCAGCGTCTAGAAGCCTACTTCCAAGCGGTTCCAGGGCTAAAAATTGTAGCTTGTTCCACTCCCTATAATGCTAAAGGTTTACTGAAATCTGCGATCCGAGATAATAACCCAGTCCTCTTTTTTGAGCATGTGCTGTTGTACAACCTCAAAGAAGATTTGCCAGATTACGAATATCTTTTACCTCTAGACAAAGCTGAAGTAGTAAGGGAAGGACAGGATGTGACAATTCTGACCTATTCTCGAATGCGTTACCACGTTCTGGAAGCTGTGGCAGCCCTAGAGAAGGAAGGTTACGATCCAGAAGTGATTGATTTAATTTCCCTCAAGCCTTTAGATTTTGAGACTATTGGGGCTTCTATCCGCAAAACCCATCGGGTGATTATTGTAGAAGAATGTATGCGGACTGGGGGCATTGGGGCAGAACTATCGGCTTCTATTAGCGATCGCCTCTTTGATGAGCTTGATGCTCCAGTCTTGCGTCTCTCCTCTCAAGATATCCCCACCCCCTACAACAGCACTCTAGAAAAACTAACCATAGTTCAACCAGAGCAGATCGTAGAAGCTGTGCAATAGATGGTTAACCTCCAAGTTTAGAGGCAGTGGTAAGTTCGTAGGTTGGGTTGATGCAGGAAACCCAACTAAGGTTTATTTTTATAAATGTAATGTTGGGTTTCTCTATCGCTCTACCCAACCTACAGCATCATTATTAATTAGTAGGTTGATCGGTATAACAAGAAATCTATGAGCAACTTCCAATTGCGAGTTCATGTCCCAGATCATCCCCTGATTAAGCATTGGTTAGGGGTAGCCCGCGATCGAGATACTCCCACTACCCTATTTCGGGCTGCTATGACAGAATTGGGGCGCTGGTTGACCTACGAGGCTTGTCGCTACTGGCTCCCGACTATTGATGCTCAGGTGCAAACCCCCCTAGCCGTTACTCCGGCAACTTTCATCGATCCCCAAGTACCCGTAGCCGTAGTCCCTATTCTCCGAGCGGGGTTGGCACTCCTAGAAGGGGCGCAGGGACTTTTGCCCTTGGCTTCGATTTATCACCTAGGATTATCTCGCAATGAAGAAACCCTAGAACCTACTTGCTATCTGAATAAGCTCCCCGATCAGTTTGCTTCTGGTACAAGGGTGTTAATTCCTGAACCCATGATGGCTACAGGCGGCTCAATGTTGCTTGCCATGGCGGAACTTACAAAGCGGGGCATTGATCCAGCCCAAGTGCGGGTAGTTTCGGTGGTAGTTGCGCCCCCGGCTCTCAAGAAAATTGCCGAGCTTTATCCCACCATGCAGATCTTCACGGCAACTATTGATCCAGAATTAAATGAGCAGGGTTTTATTGTGCCGGGTTTGGGAGATGCGGGCGATCGTACCTTTGGCACGTAAATGAGTTTCGCTTTTAATTATAAGTCTATGCTTACAGGAAATTGAGGATCGAGAATTTGGGCGATCGCATAGGGACATTCCTTAGGAAGATTATCAAAATCTAGGGGTGTTTCCCGTAATACTAAACTAACTCCCTGCCGAAAACCTTTGTACACAGCTTCTTCTAGATAGGGTTTCAAACTAGGATTATCTTGCAAAATATCAAGAACCTGCTCTCTTTGTTCCCAAATAGTCGCCTTCCAGCTTTTGCTACGTAATTCAGGCTGATGCTCCCATTTTAAATTGCTACTGCTAAGCGTCCCGCCACCAGATTACAAAGAATTGAGCAAACTATTCAAGCAGCTTTAGTTAATAAAAATCCTT
>Ga0105048_10010319_pt1 | contig 14806 bp, 10 predicted proteins | sample MAT05_FD_78382 | JGI IMG/M metagenome (GOLD analysis project Ga0105048, IMG submission 78382) | Freshwater microbial communities from Lake Fryxell liftoff mats and glacier meltwater in Antarctica - MAT-05 | ecosystem: Environmental > Aquatic > Freshwater > Ice > Liftoff microbial mat | place... | reverse complement strand
GAGCAGCTCCTTCGCCGCGCGCTGATAGGTGCGCACGTCGGCGCCGCGAAACGCGTAGATCGCCTGCTTGGGATCGCCGATGACCACCAGCCGCTGCGGTGGCTCGCCAAACACGCGGCGGAAGATCGCCCACTGCACCTCGTCGGTGTCCTGGAACTCGTCGATCAGCGCGAGGTCGTAGCGGTCGCGCAGCGACTTCACCAGCGCCGGCCCGGTCTCGGGATCGGAGAGCGCCGCGTCCACGCCGTCGATCAGATCGTCGAAGTCGAACGCCGACAGCCGCCGCTTCACCGTCGTCAGCGCGTCGCGATAGATCGGCAGGAACGCGCGATAGACGTCATCGCCCGGCGGAGAGATGCGTTCCTTCGGCACGCGGTGCAGCTTCTTCAGCATCTGCGCGAGCGCGTCGAGGTTCTGGCCCTGATCGAGGTACGCCTTGAGCTCGGGATCGCGCGCGAAGGTGTGGCTCAGCGCGTAGCGGAACGCGTCCGCGTGGAGGCGGTCCTTGTTGACCAGACCCTCGCGCAAGAAGCGCCCACCGCTGAACGAGTGATCGCTCAGCACCCGCTGACAGAACGCGTGGAACGTCGCGATCGGCGCGCGATCGAAGCGCGAAAGCGCGGTCTCGAGGCGCCGCAGCTGCACCGGATCGAGCTGCTCGTAGCCCGGCTCGAGCGGCAGCGGTCCCGCGGAGAGCACGCTCTCGATCAGATGCCGCACCCGCCCGCGCAGCTCCTCGGTGGCCTTCTCGGTGAACGTCACCACCACCATGCGCTCGATCGACACGCCGTTGACGAGCTCGCGCAGCACGAGGTGCTCGAGCGTGAACGTCTTGCCGGTGCCGGCGGAGGCCTCGATCACGAGGTGACCTTCGCGCGGGAGCTTTGCGACCGTCTCGGGCCACACTACCCAGCTCATTCCTTGGATCTCCGCATCTGCGGCGAGAGCTCGTAGAACCGCAGGAAGCGCCGGCGGATGATCCGATCGGCCACGTCCTGCGGCGGCGTCGGTCGCGAGGCGGCGTCGCGGATCGGGCCGTACGCCGACGCCGGCTTGCCGCCCGGGGCGTCGAACTGATCGCGCACGGCCTCGACCGCGTCCTCGAGCGACTTGAAGTCGTCGATCACGTCGATCACCGCCGAATCGAACGGGAAGAGATAGTCGAACGACCCATCCAGCAGATCCTCGACCAGGTCCTTCAGGTACTGGCGCGCGTACTCCGGCGAGATGGCCGCGAGCTTGACCGGGTCGGAGCTGGGCTTCTTCTCGGCGTTCACGGCGAGGATGAACAGCTCGTACTTGGCCATGCTGCCGAGCGCGATCGTCGCCACCAGGTGATCGAGGAGCGCGCGCAGGCGATCCTGCTTCTTCGTACCCCACCGCGGAAACGAGGGATAGATCCCGAGCCGCGTCGCGCCGCGCGACATCAGCTCGGTGCTGCCCACCACGTCGACCGGGCCGTCCTTCAGCTCGATGCGGATCGGCGGCAGCACCAGCGCCGGCAGCGTGGCATCCTCGGGCGCGCCGAGCACGACCCGCTCGAAGCGCGTGCCGAAGTGCTGCTCGCGGTTCTTGCCGAGGATCTTGAGCCAGATCTTCACGGCCTGGAATTCTCGCGCGCGCTCCACCTCACCGAGCACCGCCGCCGGCGCGCGCGCCTGGGCGACGCGCTTGTCCCAGGACTCTTGCTGCACGCGTGCGAACACCGCCTCGACGTCGGCCAGGGTCGGGACCTCGCTCGCCGCGCGCACGAAGATCTCGCGCAGCGCCGACACCCGCGAGATGTGCGGGCTCTGGAGCGGCTCCTCGGTCATCGCGATCACGTCGTCGTCGTCATCGCCGCGCATGCCCAGCGCGAACGTCGCCGAGCCCTGCAGCGGACACTCGAGGAACTTCCGGAGCTGGCTCAGCTTCACCACGCGCGCCTTGGTCGGCTCCTTCTTGGTCGGCGACGTGCCGAGCGGGACGAGCCCCAGCGCATCGCCGAGCGCACCGCGGCGCGGCGCGGGCTCGGCGCTCTCGATCCGCGTGCGGAGCGGCGTGATCGAGCGGCCGGCCTGGAAGCCGAGCGCCTGCGCCCGCGACTCCTTCGCCACTGACGGCAGCGCCAGACGGCCGACCACATCGGCGGGGTCGACCTCGTGACGTCGCAACGGGAGCTGCTTCGGATCGAACGGCTTCTGGCTGACCTTGCGCACCCAGCGCATCAGATCGGAGACCAGCGACGACGGCGTCTTCTCCTCGCCGGTGATCGCGTCGCGCGACTCCCACGACAACACCAGCCGCTCGCGCGCCGACCACAAAACCTCGATGAACGCCGCGCGATCGCGATCGTCGGCCGACGCGTCGAGCCGTGCCTCCGCGACGTCTTCCTCTTTGCTGCTCTCACCGGCGAAGCGCGGCCGCAGATCGAGATCGCCGCTCCCCGCCTTCGACGGGAACGCGCTCCCGCCGAGGCCGATCACGAAGACGTGCGCGAAAGGAACGATCTTGCCGGTCCCCAGCGGCGCGACGTGCACGCGCGCGGCGAGCTCGGCGCCGCTCGGTGCGATCAGGCCGTCGAGCGCCTCCTCGACCAGATCGCGCGCGATGCGATAGCTCACCTGCGCGGCGCCCGCGTCGACCTTCGCGCACTGCGCGATCGCCGCGAGACAGGCCCGGAGCGCGCGCGTCTCCGCCTCGTCGCGCGGCGTGAGATAGGTGGTGACGAGCGTGCCGATGAAGCGGATCCATTCGGCCAGCGGGCGGGTGGTCGACTGCGCCCACGCCGCGTCGGCGAGCAGCGATCGGGCCATCAAAACCAGCCTGCCGGCCGACGTCAGCCGCGAGCCGGGGATCGGCAGCGCCTCGGTCAGCGCGCCGAGCGCGATGCGTCCGAGGCCTTGATCCCAGTGATAGAGCGGCTGGTCCTCGACGTAGGTGCCAGCGAGATCGCGCGCGTCGGTCCCGCGGATGATGCCGACCGCGTCACACCACTTGATCCACTCCGCCGGATCCACGTCGTGCCACGCGCCGCCCACCAGCGGGTCGGTGAGCACGCCCAGCACCTCGGGCCGCGTGCGCGTGCCGAGCGGCAGATCGATCAGCTTCTGCGCGATCCCCACCACCGGGCTCTCGCCGCTCAGCGGGGCCTGCGCGATGCGGTGCGGGATGCGGTGCGCCTCGTCGAACACCGCGCGGATGTGCGGCGCGTAGGGCTGGTCCTCGCGATCGACGTAGTAGACCGCGATCTGATCGAAGGTCAGGCCCGGCGTCTCGGCCATGCGCCGCCAGATCTCTTGCGCCACCGCCTCGACCTCGCGACGGATGCCGGGCGACGCCCAGATCTGGAGCGTGCCGTCGAGCGGGCCCGGCCAGGGCAGATCGCGTCCCTCGTCGAGCGACGCCTGCAGGTTCGCGAGCAACGTCGCGGGCTCGCGCGCATCGCCCGCGTCACCGCCCTCGGTCGGGAAGCGGTGCATCAGCTCGCGCAGCGCCGGCCCCGCGCGCGAGAGCACCAGCGAGTCGTCGACGAGATCCTCGATCGGTACGCTGGGATCCGACCAGAATCCGCGCGAAGGATCGGGCGAGTAGACGCGCACCGTGGTCTTCTCGGCGAGACGCTCGAGCGCGCGCGCGACGCCGTACGGCATCGTAGACCAGCCCACCACGTGGATCTCTTGCGGGAGCGGGCGCTCGACGATGCGCGCGACGAAGGTCTCGAGCGGGAGCGCCGTCGTCCCGGTCTCAGGTGGCGCTCCCGAGGACGGGCCGGTGATGGCGCGCTCGAAGAGCGCCATCTGCCAGCGCTCCGACTCGCTTTGGGGCTCGTTTCGCCGCTTCGCCAGCCAGCGCGGGCGGGCCACCAGGTAACCCTCGAACGCGCGCCCGAGCGCCGCGGCCAGCTCCGAGCGGCGCCGATCGCGCGCGTCCGACTCGCCGGTGCCGATCCAGCGCACGACCGGCGCCATCACCTCGCCCGCGAGGACCTCCGGATCGTGCAGCAGCGCCAGCACCCGGCCGCGCAAGAGCGCGCCGTCGAGCCGCACCAGATCCGGCGCGCCGAGGGCGTCCAGCCCCTTCAGGATCGTGCTGGTCTCGATGTTCGCCGCGACCTGCAGCGCATCCGCCAACCGCATCTTGAGGAACGCCCCGACCGTCCGGCTCGGCGTCCAGACCACCACCGGCTCGAGCGGTCCCTGGGCGCGGCGAGCCCGGTCCACGCGCTCGGCGAGGAGGGCCGCGGCGTCTTCCAGCCGCGGGACCCGATCCACCTCCAACCCCATTGGGGCCGGAGGCTCGCTCGAAAAGCGGCCCGAAGCGATCGAAGTCCACGCAACGTTTACCTACATCTACCGACAACGACTCGTGACCACCAAAGTACGCACGGGCGACCTCAATGCCACCGTCGATCTGCTCCTCGCGCGGGAGGCCAAGCTCGCCAGCGGCGAGAACGGTCTCCTCTCGAAGGCCGAGCAGGCCGCGGCGCCCGGGCACATCGCGCAGGCCGCCGCGGACATCCGCGTCCCCGGTCAGTCCGTGAAGAGCGACGCCCTCAGCAAGCACCTCTCCGACCAGGCTCGCACGCTGACCGCGTCGGTGAACCAGTCGAGCGGCGTGGGCCGCGCGTACTTCTCGAAGAGCGAAGCGAAGGCCGCCGCAAAGGCCGACCCGATCCTGGGCGCGCGCATCGAGAAGGCCCACGCGATCGCCAGCGGCAGCATCGTCGACGTCGACGGCATCGCCGAGGCGCGCGTGCGAGCCTCGATGTCGGACGGCATCTATATCCAGTTCAATAGCGAGAGCGTCGCCGAGAACTATCGCGACCCGCACAACCGCCATTTCAGCTGGCTGGTGAAGACCGGCGAAAACAGCTTCGTTTCGGGGCGCAACGATCTGTGGTCGCAGCGCTTCGACATCGACCCGAAGAGCGGCGAAGTCACCATCACCGGCGAGCACTGAGTTGCTTCGCGCCCTCCTCCTCTTGGCGACGCTGGTCGCGTGCAGCAGCGAGCCGCCGCGTGATCTCCTCGCCGAGATCGGCGCGCCCGGCCCTTACGCGGTCGGCTACCGCTCGATGCCGGTGACCTACGCCGAGCCGATCACCGGCGCGATGCGCACCACCGAGGTGCTGGCCTGGTACCCCGCCGAGAAGACCACCGGCGACCATCCGCTCTATCTGTTGCGCGTGTCCGACGTCGCCGTCACCGACGCGCCGGCGCTCGATCTCGGCGTGCTCCCGGTGGTCGTCTTCTCGCACGGCCACCAGGCCTATGCCTCGGTGATGAGCTACTTCATGGAGCACCTCGCGTCGCACGGCTTCCTGGTGCTCGCGCCGCAGCACACCGGCAACGGCTTCGCCGACGGCGACAACCGGCAGACCGATATCTACTATCTGCGCGCCCACGACGTCCGCGCCGCGCTCGATCGTATGGGCAGCGGCGGACCGGCGCTGATCATGGGTCACAGCTTCGGCGGCTACACCGCGCTCGCGCTCGCTGGCGCGACCTACGACGTCAACACGCTCGGGCCCGCTTGCACCTCTAGCACCGGGCCCGGCGGTTACTGCTCGACCCTCACGTCGGCGAAGGAGGCGCTGTTCCGCGCCGGCCTCCGCGATCCGCGCTTCACCGGAGTGTTCGCGCTCGATCCCGGCGACTTCAACCTGTTCGGCGCGAGCGGCGTCGGGGCGGTCCAGCTGCCCACGCTGCACATGGTGGCGGAGAAGAGCGACGATCCGTTCTGGCCGGCGATGCGCGCCCCCGATCGCGCGCACGTCATCCTGAAGGGCGGCGACCACAACGACTTCACCGACAGCTGCGGCGCGGGCGTCGACCTGCGCTGCAGCACGCTCGAGCCGGCGCGCGTGCGACCGATCGTGAACATCTACGGCCTGGCGTTCGCGCAGAAGGTGCTGCTGGACGACGAGAGCGTCGCGCCGATCCTCGACGGAACGCTGGTAGTCTCGCCGCTCGCCGAGTTTAAGCGACCTTAAGGCGCGCGTCTCGATCGACCGCGGCTATGAGGCTGGCATGCGAAACGCCCTCTTCCTTCTCCTCCTCTTCCTTGCGTGCGGCACCGACCCCGCGCCGGCCGGTGGCTACAACGACGCTGCGGTTCGCCTCGCGGATGCAGCGGCGGTCGTGCCACTCATGGACGGTGGCCTGCCCGCACTCTGCAACGACTACTGTCAGGAGGAAGAGTTTCACTGCGATGGCGTGAACTCATTTTTCCCGGATCGCGCGAGCTGCGAGGCGTACTGCGGAACCCTGGCGATCGGGATGCCCGGAGATCAGACCGGGGACACCTTGAATTGCAGGGCGCACTGGGTCGATCAACCCTCGGCCGCGGAGCCCGCGACCAACTGTCCCAAAGCTGCGCCGAACAGCCCGGTTTGTGACTGAGGGGGAGATGTAATAGCGTCGGCCGCCGCGCATGTCCGATCCGACGTCATTCCCCAAGTCCGACATCAAGGTGCTGCTGCTGGAGAACATTCACCCGAGCGCGCACCAGATCTTCGAGGCCGACGGGTTCGACATCGAGCTCGTGCCGCGCGCGCTGAGCGAGGACGATCTGTGCGCCAAGCTCGCGCAGGGCGTCCACCTGCTGGGTGTGCGCAGCAAGACGCGCGTCTCGAAAAAGGCGCTCGAGGCGGGGAAGCGCCTGCTGGCGGTCGGCGCGTTCTGCATCGGCACGAACCACATCGACGATCGCGCCGCCAATCACCTCGGCATCCCGCTCTTCAACGCGCCGTTCAGCAACACCCGCAGCGTGGCGGAGCTGGTGATCGGCGAGATCATCATGCTCGCGCGCCAGCTCGGCGATCGCGTGCGCGAGGTGCACGCCGGCACGTGGAAGAAGGTCGCCACCGGCGCGTTCGAGGTGCGCGGCAAGACGGTCGGCATCGTCGGCTACGGCCACATCGGATCGCAGGTCGGCGTGCTCGCCGAGGCGATCGGCATGCGCGTGGTCTTCTACGACATCCGCGCGAAGCTCCCGCTCGGCAACGCGCGCTCGCTCGACTCACTCGAGTCGGTGCTGGCGGCGAGCGACTTCGTCACGCTGCACGTCCCGGAGACGACCGAGACGCGCGGGATGATCGGCGCGGATCAGATCGCGCTGATGCGACCGGGTGCGTACCTCATGAACCTCAGCCGCGGCACGGTGGTCGATCTCGACGCGCTCGCCCACGCGATCAAGGACAAACGCCTAGGCGGCGCCGCGATCGACGTGTATCCCGAGGAGCCCGAAGGCAACTCCGACGGCTTCGCCTCACCGATGCGCGGCGTCACCAACACCATCCTCACCCCGCACATCGGCGGCTCCACCGAGGAGGCCCAGGAGGCGATCGGCCGCGAGGTCGCCTCCGTCCTGACGCGCTTCGTGAACACCGGAGCGACCACCGGCGCGGTGAGCTTCCCGCAGGTCGATCTCCCGGCGTCGCGCGACACGCACCGGGTGCTCAACACCCACAAGAACGTGCCGGGCGTGCTCAGCAACATCCACCGCATCGTCTCCGAGCACAACGCGAACGTCCTCGGGCAGGTGCTCGCGACGGATCCTGCGATCGGGTACCTCGTCATGGATCTCGACAAGGAAGTCGCGAACGACGTCCGTCACGCGATCGCGGCGCTGGATACGTCGATCAAGACGCGAATCCTCTACTAGGGCGACGTTTTTTGGGACCGCTAACGAACCCAGGAATTCTGGACGAAAGTGGGGGCGCGCGTCGGACACACGATCTTCTTTTTTCGGATCGACTCACGCGCCCGTGCAGCTCGATCCGAAAGAAAAAAGAAGAGTAGTGCCTGCGCAACACTCGCACTTCGTGACGATCTTTTCCTGGGTTTCCTGGGTCCCTCAGCGGTCAAGAAGCCGACCTAAGGATCGAGGATCTTCCCCGGATTGAGCACGCCCCCCGGATCCAGCCCAAGCTTCACCGCCCGCATCACCGCGATCTCCTCCGGGCTGCGCGAGTAGCCCAGAAACGGCTTCTTCAATATTCCGATCCCGTGCTCCGCCGAGATACTCCCTCGATACTTCGCCACCAGCGTGAACAATTCACGATCCACTTCTTTCACCCGCGCGAAGAAGGGCTCCCGCTCGAGCGCCTCCGGCTTCATCACGTTGATGTGCAGGTTCCCGTCGCCGACGTGCCCGAAGAGGCAGATCTCCCAGTCCGGATAGCGCGCCAGGAAGAGCTGCTCCAGCTCCGCGCAGAAGCCGTCGAGCGCCGCGATCGGGAGCGCGACGTCGTTCTTGTGCGGGAGACCCGTCGCGCTGAGGCTCTCGCTGATGCCTTCGCGCAGCGACCACAGCTCGCGGGCTTGGGCCGGAGAGGTGGCGACCGTGCCGTCGAGGACCAGCGAAGCTTCGAACAGGCTCGCCAGCCACGCGTCGAGATCGCCCGCCGCCTCCACCTCCGCCAGCACGTAGTAGGGCGCCGACTCCGCCAGCGGCACGCGCAGCTTTCGGTGCGAAAAGAGGCGGTCCATGCAGCGCTGCGAGAACATCTCGTACGCCATCAGCGTGAACGGCCCGCGGCGCGCTTCGGCGAAGAGGCGCAGGATGCCCGGCACGTCCGGCAGCGCGAACAACATCACCTGGGTCTGACCGGGCCGGCGCGCGAGCTTGAGCGTGGCTTCGGTGATCACGCCGAGCGTGCCCTCGCTGCCGATGAAGAGCTGGCGCAGATCGAGGCCGGTGTTGTTCTTCTCCAGCGCGCCGCCCAGCTCGAGGATCGCGCCCGACGCGAGCACCACCTCCAGGCCCAGCACCCACTGCCGCGTGAGCCCGTAGCGGATGACCTTCACGCCGCCCGCGTTGGTGGCGATGTTGCCGCCGATGGTGCTCGAGCCCTTCGAGGCGAAGTCGACCGGCCAGGTGAGATCAGCCTCCTCCGCGTGCGCGTGGACCGCCTCGGTGATCGCGCCGGCCTGCACCCGCACCGTCGCGCCGAGGCGATCGATCGGATCCATGCGGCGCATGCGCGACATCGACAGCACGACCTCGCCTTGCGCGGCCAGCGCGCCGCCCGCCAGTCCGGTGCGGCCCCCCGACGGCACCACCGCGATGCGTTCGGCCGAGCACACCGTGAGGAGGCGCGAGACCTCGGCGGTCGTGCGCGGGAACGCGATCACCGACGGGGCCGGCTCCACGACGCGCGTCCAGTCGCGGCCGTAGGTGGCCAGATCGGAGGGATCCTCGGAGAAGAAATCGGCCGGAAATCCGGGCGCGAGGAGCCTGGGATCGACGCTCATTCCGCTGTCGTTAGCGCGGGCGTGTCAGCCGGGCAACACCGTCGCGCGAGAGAAGAGGTGCTCGACCTGCACCTGGTAAAGCAGGTGGCGGCGGACGATGCCCCGCAGCTCGTGATCGCTGGCCAGCGTCGCCGCGACCTCGGCCACCGTCAGATCCATGCTCTTCGCGTAGGTGTCGACGAACGTTTCGAGCGCATCGTCGCCGAGCTTCACGTCGTCGCGCAGCGCGATGGCCCGCATCGCGGCGGCGAGGCGGTAGCGACGCTCCTGCTCGCTGCGCAGCTCGGGATCCGAGATCCAGCCGTCCATCGACTGCACCAGCTCGTCCGGCATCAGGCGCTCGGCGTTGCCCGGGGTGTCCTCGGCGGCACGCCACTGGGCGCGGATCTCCTCGTCGATCACCGCGGCCGGCACATCGACGATCGCGCGACGCGCCACCTCGGCGAGCACCTCGACCTTGCCGGCGTGCAGCGCCTCCTCGTCCTGCTCCTCGGTGAGCTCGTTGGCGAGATGCACGAAGACCTCCTCCAGCGTGTACCCGCGCTCCAGCGCGAGGATAAAGGCGTCGTTCTCCTCCGGCAGGACGATCGTCCGCGCCGCCTTCACCATCACCGCGAACACCGCCGTGATCCCGCGGTGACGCTCCACCGGATAGTCATCGGGAAAGACGATGGTCACCGACTTGCTCCCGCCGACCGGCGTGCCCGCCAGGCCGGCCACCATGCCCGGGAGATACGCGTCGTCCTCGCTCATCTCGTACCAGAGATCCTCGCGCATGCTGAACGGCAGGATCCGCCCGCGCACGTAGCCCACGCAGTCGATCAGCACCTCGTCGCCGAGCGCGACGGCCTCGACCTCGGCGCGAGGAACCTCGGTCGCGAGCTCGCGCTTCAGTGCAGCGAACCGCGCGAGCAGCGCCTTCTCCGTCACCGGCTCGGGCGCGGGCATCGTGACCTCCAGATTATCGAGCGAAGGCGCCTCGATCACCGGGACCGATCGCTCCAGCGGCGCGCCCCCCGGGGCCTGATCGATCATCTGGCGCAGCGCCGCGCGCATATCGGCCTGCAAGGCCGCGGACCCGGACATCGGCACCCTTCTACAACAGGTCGCCCGCGAATCCGATCCGCCCTTTCCAGTGTCCCCGTCGACCCTGTAGGGTGCCGCGCGTGAGCGAATCGATGGTCAAGCTGGCGTTGCCCAAGGGGCGCATGCAGGAGGGTGTCTTCGCGCTCCTGAGCGACGCCGGCCTCCCCGTGAAGGTGGGCAGCCGCGGCTATCGCCCAACCCTCCCCTTGCCCTGGATCGAGGCGAAGATCCTGAAGCCCCAGAGCATCGTCGAGATGCTCCACCTCGGCGCGCGCGATGTGGGTTTTGCGGGCGCCGACTGGGTGCGCGAGCTCGGCGCCGAGCTGGTCGAGCTGGTGGACACCGAGATGGATCCGGTGCGGGTGGTCGCGGCCGCGCCGAGCGCGCTGGTCGCCGCGTCGTGGCCGCCGAAGCGCCGCATCGTGGTGGCGAGCGAGTACGAGCAGATCACCCGTCGCTGGATCGCAAGAGAGATGCTCGACGCCACGTTTTTGCGCAGCTTCGGCGCAACCGAGGTCCTCCCCCCGGAAGACGCCGACTGCATCGTCGACAACGCCGCGACCGGATCGACGCTGAAGGCGAACGGCCTGGAGATCGTGGCCGACCTGATGACCTCGTCCACCCGCATGTACGCGCACCCCAAGGCGCTCGACGACGCCACCAAGCGCACCCGGATCGAGACGATCGTGCTGCTGGTGCGATCGGTGCTCGAGGCGCGAAAGCGCGTGATGCTCGAGGTCAACGTCTCGCGCGAGAAGCTCGAGTCGGTGGTCGCGGTGCTGCCCTGCATGCGCGAGCCCACCATCTCCACGCTGCACGGCGACGGCGGCTATGCGGTGAAAGCAGCGGTTCCCCGCGCGCTCCTGCCCACGCTCATCCCGGAGATCAAGGCGCGGGGCGGCACCGACATCGTCGTCGGCGCGCTCACGCAAATCGTACCATGACCACGCTCGTCGTCGAGACCGGCACTGCCAACCTCGCCTCGGTGATGGCGGCGCTGCACCGGGCCGGCGCCGAGCCGCGCCTCACCCGCGACGCGCGCGCGATCGCCTCCGCCGAGCGCGTGGTGCTGCCGGGCGTCGGCGCGTTCGGCGCGGCGATGGAGAGCCTGCGCGCTCACGATCTCGTCGACGTCTTGCGCGCCCGCGTGACGCAGGGCCAGCCCACGATGGCGATCTGCCTCGGCCTCCAGCTCTTCGCCGAGTCGAGCGCGGAGAGCCCCGGCGTGACCGGCCTCGGCCTCGTGAAGGCTCAGATCGCCCGCTTTTCCGGCGAAGATGGGGTCCGCGTCCCCGAGCTGGGATGGAACGCCGTCGAAGTCGAGAGCGGCGCCGGCGCGCTGTCCTCGGGCTTCGCGTACTACGCGCACTCGTACTTCCTGCCCGCCGCGCCCGAGGGCTGGCGCGCCGCGTGGAGCACGCACGGTGAGCGCTTCGTCGGGGCGATCGAGCGTGGGCGCGTCCTGGCCTGCCAGTTCCACCCCGAGCTCTCGGGCGCGTGGGGCGCATCGCTGATCGCGCGGTGGCTGAAGGGCGAGAGCGCTGATGCCACTGCGGGCGAAGCACGCAAACGCGCCGCTCCGCGCGTCATCCCCTGCCTCGACGTCAAGGACGGCCGCGTGGTGAAGGGCGTGCGATTCCAGGGCCTGCGCGACGCCGGCGATCCGGTCGCGCTCGCGCTCGCGTACGAGGCCCAGGGCGCCGACGAGCTCGTCTTGCTCGACGTCTCCGCCACGCCCGAGGGCCGCCAGGCCGCACACGTCACGGTGGCGGCCGTGCGGCGTGGGCTCTCGATCCCGCTCACCGTCGGTGGCGGCGTTCGCAGCGCAGAAGACGCGGGCCGTTTGCTCGACGCCGGGGCAGACAAGGTCGGCGTCAACACTGCGGCGGTCGATCGCCCCGCGCTGATCGACGAGATCGCCACGCGCTTCGGCCGCCAGTGCGCCGTCCTTGCGCTCGACGCGGCATCCACCGGCGCTCAGAGCTGGGAAGTGGTCACGCACTCCGGCAAGACGCGCACCGCCAAGGACGCGGTCGCGTGGGCGAAAGAAGCCGCCGAGCGCGGCGCCGGCGAGATCCTGCTGACCAGCTGGGATCGCGACGGCACCCGCGGCGGCTACGATCTGCCGCTGATCAGCGCCATCTCCCGCGCCGTATCGGTCCCGGTGATCGCGTCGGGCGGGGCCGCGCACGCCGAACATCTCGCCGACGCGCTCGACGCGGGGGCCGACGCGGTCCTCGCCGCATCCATCTTCCACGACGGAGAGACCACCGTTCGTGACGTCAAAGCATCGCTCCGAGCGCGGGGCGTGGAGGTTCGACCATGCTGATTCCAGCGATCGATCTGATGGGTGGACAGACTGTCCAGCTCCGCGGGGGCACCGAGACGATCATCGAGGCCGGTGATCCGTTGCCGATCGCCCACCGCTTCCGTCTCGCCGGCGAGATCGCAGTGATCGATCTCGACGCCGCGCTCTCGCAGGGTTCGAACGCGCACCTGATCGAGTCGCTGCTCCCGCTGGCGCGCTGCCGCGTCGGCGGCGGCATCCGCGACGTCGAGACCGCGCTGAGCTGGCTCGACAAGGGCGCCGACAAGGTCATCCTCGGAACCAAGGCGATCCCGGAGATCCTCTCGCAGCTCCCGAAGTCGCGCACCATGGCGGCGGTCGACGCGATCGACGGCGAGGTGGTGATCGACGGCTGGCGCACCAAGACCGGCGCGCCGCTCATCGAGACGGTGCGATCGCTGTCCCAGTACGTCAGCGGCATCATGGTCACGTTCGTCGAGCGCGAAGGGAAGCTGCAGGGCACCTCGCTCGAGCACGTCAAAGCGCTGGTCGAAGCGGCGTATCCCGCGCGTCTCACGATCGCCGGCGGCATCAGCACCGCCGACGAGATCGAGTACATCGACTCGATGGGCGCCGATTCGCAGGTCGGAATGGCGCTCTACAGCGGCGTGCTGCCGCTCGAGGACGCGATCCTCGCGCCGCTCAAGGGCGAGGGCCCGTGGCCGACGGTGATCGCCGATCGCCGCGGCGTCGCGCGCGATCTGGTGATGACCAACCGCGCCGAGCTCGGCCTCGCGATCGCCAACCCGTTCAACCTGCGCGCGATCGATCTCGACGCCGCACGAACGGCGCTTCGATTCACGGTCGATGCGCCGCCCGCGCCCTCGTCTTGGGGACCGCCGGCTGGGCTCGCGGCGCTCGAGCACACGCTGCTCGTCCGCAGGAACGACGCGCCGGAAGGCTCGTACACCCGGCGGCTCTACGAGGACGCGGCCCTGCTTCGCGCGAAGCTGATCGAGGAGGCCGGCGAGCTCGCGGACGCCGCCGATCGCCCCCACGTGGCAGAAGAAGCGGCCGATCTGGTGTACTTCGCGGCGGTCGCGGTCGCCCGCTCGGGCGGCAGCTGGAGCGACGTCGAGGCGATCCTCGATCAGCGCGCCAAGAAGGTTCATCGCCGCGCCGGAGACGCGAAGCCTTGAAACGGCTGGCCGAGATCCCGCGGGTACGGCGCAGCGCGATCGACGCCGCGACGCTGGTGCGCGCCGCGGAGATCGTCGATGACGTGCGCGCGCGCGGCGAGAGCGCGGTGGTGGAGCACGCGGTTCGCCTCGGCGATCTGTCCCAAGGCGAGCCCTGGATCCATGATCGCGCGATGCTCGAGAAGGCCCTCGCCTCGCGCCCGCGCGCGGAGTGGGAGCTGCTCGAGTCGGTCGCCCAGCGCATCTATGCGTTCGCGTCGGCGCAGCGTCGTGCTTTGAGCGATGTCTCGATCGCGGTGCCCGGCGGCGTCGCATCGCACGTGGTGCGGGCGGTCGAGCGGGCGGGCTGTTACGCGCCCGGAGGCCGTTTTCCGCTTCCTTCCTCGGTGCTGATGACCGCGGTGACTGCGAAGACCGCCGGCGTGAAGACGGTCTGGGTCGCCTCTCCGAAACCCACTGCGGTGACTCTGGCCGCAGCCTGCGTGTCCGGTGCGGACGCGTTGATCGCGGTCGGTGGCGCGCAGGCGATCGCCGCGCTGGCCTTTGGCGCAGGCGCGGTGCCGGCGGCCGACGTGGTGGTGGGCCCCGGCAATCGCTGGGTCACCGCGGCGAAGCAGCTGGTCGCGGGACACGTCGGCATCGACATGCTGGCGGGCCCGAGCGAGCTGGTGGTGCTGGCGGATGCGTCGGCGGATCCACGGCTGGTTGCCGCCGATCTGATCGCGCAGGCCGAGCACGACGACGACGCGGTGCCGATCCTGATCGCGCTCCACGCTTCGATCGCCGATCGCGTCGATGGGGAGCTGGAGAGGCAGCTGGCCGATCTGCCGACGCACCAGACGGCCCGCGCGTCGCTTTCGCAGAACGGGTTCACGATCGTGGCGCGCGACGTCGACCACGCGATCGAGATGGCGAACGCGCTGGCGCCCGAGCACCTCGAGGTGATGGTCTCGTCGCCGGAGAGCATCGTGCCGTCGCTCCACCACTACGGCGCG
>Ga0105048_10010317_pt1 | contig 14807 bp, 6 predicted proteins | sample MAT05_FD_78382 | JGI IMG/M metagenome (GOLD analysis project Ga0105048, IMG submission 78382) | Freshwater microbial communities from Lake Fryxell liftoff mats and glacier meltwater in Antarctica - MAT-05 | ecosystem: Environmental > Aquatic > Freshwater > Ice > Liftoff microbial mat | place... | reverse complement strand
TGCTGTTACACATAAATCTTCTAGATAAATACATTGCCCTCGCCAAGTTGAGTAACTGAAATAATACAAAGCAAAACCAATTATTTTTTCTTTCTCTTCTGCAACGATGCATTGAAAAGCGGGCGTTGTTCCATATCCATCTTGTGTTAATTGAGCTACGGTATTTTTTACTTGCTCTGGTGCTTTTTCATAGAGCGCTAATTCTTTTATTAAGTCAAGAACAGCGTTCATGTCTTGAGCTATTGCAGGGCGAATTTTAATCGTTGTATGAGTCACAGTGATGATTTAATATTTATGGAAAATGTAAGAGATCAAGATTATGTAAAATGTAAAATGGCAAATGTGAACATAAACAGGGATTAGATTATCGCCAAAAAATTTAGTAAATCTCACTAAAAAAATCCTGGTTTCGACCAATCATTTTTTTCTCTGAACTCTGTCCTCAACCCTTTCTTTAAATTCTCTCTATTGAGCAAGATTAAATCTTAAAGAAATACCACAAGCTGTGTTAGCAGTTGGGTATGCATTTGACAATACAGGCGTATTCACTAAACGGTCGAAATAAAATGCAAGATTTAAGTTCGGGCCTAAATCATAATCTACTTTAAATTTAAGCGAATACATTTTTTGACCTGATGTTGCTTGGTTAGTATTTTCAATTACATTTCTCGCCACAGAAATATTGCTACGGATATTTAAATCGAAACGAATATTCAAATCACTTTCAGGCGTTTTGCCCATAAATTTAAATGGCAATTTTAGTTTGGAGAATTTATATCCAGTACCAATTACAAATTCTTGTCCTCTCATTTCCATCACTTGTGAGTTAGGAATGTTCAACGCTAACGAGCGGTCGCGAATGTACTCGAATTTTGTAATTAAACCATTTTCGCCAATTGTCCATGTTGCATCGATACCAATAAACGGAGCAAATTGTTCGGTGATGGTAATGCTTTGTATTTGCGTTCCTGGAATATAATTCATTGAAACATCTCTTTGCTGCATTCCATTAGGATCAAATGCTGCCAAGTTTGTTTGGAAATTAGAAACCGAAACTGTTGATCGATATGCGTGCGACAATGTAAAGTTCTTTACGCGTTTTTGCATGAATTTTAATTTCGCTAATCCATTGTAACGAATATCCCAATTTGGTAAAGGCAATGCTTTAAACACATCAAACGCTTTATTTATTGTGCCTTTACCGGTATATGCAGCAAAAAAAGAACCGATTAAAACATCTTGCTGGTTATTTCCAAAACCATCATAATATCCTGTTGAAGCCACATAGCTTGTACCATATTGTTGACCAAATTGAGCTGATGCAGTTGTTCTATAAGCTCGCATGTCATTAAACACTTCAGACAAATAAGATGAATCTAATTTTCCAAAAGCAGTTTTCCAAGTGATGGTTGTAAAGCTGAGTGACCCGCTGTTTAGTTCATTTTGATATTCCCAGTAACCAACACCCTCAGGGGTTACGAGTGTATCATTGTATCGGTAATAACTATTTTTATTGTTTGTGTATTTTCTATCCATTGTAATATTGATAGATAAATCTTTGATAGGCATCAACGTCACTTTACCATTAAATGATTGCATGTGCGATACTGTGTGTTGAACATTTAAGAATGGATTCTGCACTAACCAACCGTTAGCAGCCGCATAAGGCGCAAAGGTTTCAGAACTTCCCCATGTAGTTGTAGGCCTGCCCCACAAATCAAAATTTTGTTGGCCAGTTACAAAAGCAAAACTTGGTGCAGCAAATCGATCCATTCCAAACAACGATGTTTCACCATTAAAGCCAGGCAACAACATTCCGTCCGTTTCAGTATAAGTTAAACTCACAGATTGTAATGACATAATCACTTGTCCAACTGCTTTCCATGCTGGGTGCAATTCTCCTTTTTCTTTTTTCTCTTTCTCTTCTTTTTCTTTGTCCTTCTCGTCTTTAGGATCACCTTCCTTTTCTCCGTCGGTTTCTTTTTTTCCGTCGGTTTCTTTTTTCGCGTCAGTTCTTCCACCACGGGTTGGTTTACCACCATTTACTCTTCTAAAAAACTCAATTCGGTTGTACAATTTCATCATATCAACTGTTCCATTCACATTGAAATTTCTTGAGTTTTGAATTGTATGACCATAAGCCGGTTGTGCAATAGGCGCTCGTTGCCAATCGTAACTTGCACGGTATTTAATGTTAGCTGTTAAAAAATCTGTGAGTGGTAATTGATTGAATGGAATTTTATATGTGATGTTATAGTTGTGTCCGTAATTCAACGTATATCCCCCAAATTTATTCAGGGTGTCTAAGGTTGATGTACTGAATGGATTAAAAGCTCTATCAACTCCTTCTCGATATAATTTATAATTAGACTCTTCCAAACTTCCGCTTGCCGCATCAGGATCAATGATTCCGTTTGGCTCATAAATAATTGAATTATTGATGGCGGTAAAAGTGAATTTTAATTGTTTGGTGAAATCATATTTGACATCATAATTTCTAACCCAAGTAAAATTCTTTAAGTAAGTTGGTTGAAAAATAAAGTTTGTATCAAGCGCATTTCTGTTCTGACGCTCATTGTACATCCTAGTTAATCCTGAACTAAACGCAATAGATTTAGGACCAAGGTTAAAATTAAATTCAGTCAATAATCCAAACCATTTAGATTTTTTTAAGAACTTATTATTTTTAAATGGAGTAACTTCAATTGGTTTACCAGAGAAAACATAATCCACACTTCCTCGATATGTTTTTGTCAAATCGTGATCAGTATTAATGTCACGCATATATAATTCATTGTACGAATAAGTTGCCGACCAATTCTCAATATCCCAAAAATGAACCAGCTTGCCTGTAGGCCTTTCTCTACGCACATTTGTGAAATTGTAAGAACGCCTTATCGTTATATCGCGCGATAATTTAGCCCGCTGTTTACGGGTTGCCAAATCATATTCCGAAAGTCGTATGTCAGGAGCCAATAAATCATATTGTGGATCTATAGCCGCGACCGAATAACTATACATAAATGGAACTTGGATTTTTAGCTTGTTACCAAAAAACTGACCCAATTCTACGCTCGTAGAAAAGTCAAATGATTTTTGTGTTTCGCGTTGTCTTTCACTTACTTTTTTCTCGATGCTTCCCCAACCTGGAGTTGAATAAGCCCCTGCTACATTTACATTTGCAAAATCTGCCAATTGCATGCTAACTCTTGCCGTAGAAGCCCATCCTCCTTTTTGATCAAAATCTGTTAAACGCAATTCGTTTACCCAAACCTCAGCGCATTTATCCAGACCATCGTCGGCTGCCATCCATGGGTGACCAGAATCTTTGCCAGGATTTCTTACTCCAATCATGATAACTTTCATGCCTTGTAAATTAGGATTACCTTTTAATTTTATTCTCGATACTATTCCTGTTTCTGGATCAGTAACTAAAATTACATATTCCGCGGTAGGCGAAATTCCATTTTGATTTCTCTCCATTTTCATACTGACTAATGTGTCAAAAATGACGACCATATTATTTACTTCTGGCCAAATCAAAACATCATTTCCAATGTCAGCTTTTGTTCCCCAAGGTGTTAATTTTAAAGGGATTTCAATTTCATAATAATTGTTTTCAAAATCAGTTCCTAATCTCATAAAAACAGTTAGCTGATCATCTTTTAATTGGGTTGAATCACCTCTAGCTTCACCGTGTACAAACATTCTTAGTTTTTCATACGAGCGCACATCAAACGTAACATTTTTATAAGTTGCTCTTGCTTCACCATCTTTTAATCCGCACACTTGCATTGAAAGTGCTTGCTCATTTAATTGACGGAAATTAATTGATGCATTATCTTGTTGTCTTTGAATGCCCGGCGGAATAATATATCCTACAGGAATTCGCGAACTGTTTTCTTCTAAATTAACTGCACCAATATTGAATTCTGTTGTATTAGGATCAACTTGAACACTTTCCCCAGGTTCAATAATTTCAGGTAAATATTTTCTCCACTCACCTCTTATTAATTCCAATTTAGCAAAACGTAAAATTACCGGATGATCAAATCCTGTTAAAAACATACGCATAAAACGGATTGATCTAAAATCTGAAATTCCATTTACGGCAGCATCAAAATCTTCGATTGGAATTTTAAACTGATACCAGGTTTCTGATTTTGTTTTCGCCTCATCTAAATAAACTACTTGCGAATTAGTAATGAAGTTTTGACCCACCACCATATCTTGTGGAGTAAACGCTACCGAATATTGAAAATAACTTTCTGTTTCGCTCAAGTTATTGTCTTGATTTAAATCTTCAATATCTGGTGTGGTTGTTGCTTGCGTAGGATATCCATTACCATTTTGGGCTGAAGAAACATCGGACGTTGGTGAATTTCCTTCTGTACCGTTAAAATATTTGTATCGATCAACAATTGAGTTTTTTATAAGGTCATAATCATCATCCAAATAATAATTATATCGATCGCTAGATGGATCTGAAAGTAATTTATTTTTTGCATCTGAATTTAATGAACTACCATTTACCCATGCAATAAAATTATTAAATTGTTGTACCTCTGCTGCATTATCCAAACCATCTAAACCAATGTCCTGAAAAACTCTAGCCGCCGCATTATTGTCAAATGCATTTACTATCACTTGTTGATTTGAAACTACGCCCCATTGGGTAGTATCATAATCATTTTGGTTAAACGTTGCACTTGCAGGCAAACCATTTTCAAAACTTTTTCTTGAATCGGGAAGTATGTCTTCAGAAATATTTCCAAGATTAAAATAAAGTCGACCACCATTCATGTTTACTGTTCCTGTATCAGTTGCATCATTGTTAAATGGATCCAATACCCAAAATTGAATGAATTGAACGTTTGCCGTTTCAAAATTTGTGGTTGTTAACGAGCGCATAATACCCGCCCATCTTTCCTCAGGATTTGTAAAATTATCGGATGCATCAATGAACGTTGAAACTGTATCATAATTATAAGGTCCACGCTCTGTTGGATAATAAGCAATATCAAAAACAGGAATATTATTCAATGTTCCTTGTGGTGGATTAAACTGCGGAAACAAATCTGTTTGTGCCAACATGTGCATGGTAGAATTTTCTAAATAGAACGCATTGTCTTTTATATATTCTGGTGTGGTATTTGAGTTTTGATAAAAAGCGGTTGGGTCAATTACATACCATGATAAATGTGCCCGATCATAACCAGAAACTAATCCTGTTTTTACATAAGCCTCAGGAAAAAGTGTTGGCTGACCTTGCGGAACAGATGCTAATTTCCACGTTCCAAAATTTTTTATATCAATTGCACTTTGGCTGCCTTCAAAACCATCAATGTAAGAAATTCCTTCTTTACTAATTGCACGTTGTGTGCCCGGAATTAAATAAGCAAATTCACCATACGCAGTGATGTATGATTTTTCTTTTGTGGAAATGATGGGAAGTAAATCTACCATTTTTGTTAAAAACGGAAATTCAGATCGATAGCGAATATCTGTTCCGAGCACTGTATTTCTTATTGGCTCATCTCCAATGTTCACTATTTGAGTTAATGGTTTTTCAGTGAGATTCATCACCGTGGCACCAATGTTAAAATCTTTGTTTACTTCATAATTAAAATGTGCACCGACTAATGATTTAGATTGAAATCCAAAAACAGAATTACTTTCTAACTGAACTTTTATTGGTGTTTGAGATTCTAAAATTCCCTGATCCAAAATCTTAACACGACCTAAATTATAATCAACTGTATACTCAACCCCTTCAACAAGTGTGCGTCCTCCGGCTGTAACCGTTACACTGCCTTCAGGAATGTTTAACGCATTCAACGAAATTTCTGAACTCACTGATGATTTATAACTTCCTTTTAATTTAAACCTGTTTTTTCCTGGAATTTGTTGCGCCGCTGTTTTAGTTGAATCATATAATTCTTGATAAACGACAGCATCAATTTGTGTTGGAGCCAACGTACTTTCTGATTCTAATTTATTCTTAAGTGTTGTTCCAAAAGGTTCTATCGTGGTAAAATAAATTCGTCCTGTTTTTGGATCAATTGTACCGCCATTAATTGCTCTATTCATATCATATTGAATTGGCACATAATCAAAGCGTCCGTCTGCCGCTAAACCATTGTTCAAATTCAATCTGTCCAAATCTAACTGTTGCATTAATAACTTACCATTTACACCTTCGTACGGTAAATAATTAACGTCTACACTCGTCATTGGATTATTGTACCAAACGTCTAAAATAAAATCTGCTTGACTTACTTGATATGCACCAATTGAATAGACATTTTTCATCATCAAATCCCACGTTTTATTTTTTGGATTGACAATGGTTGGTTTAATTAATTTTAGAATCAAAGCACTTTTTGAACCTTCTTGAACCGGAACGTCAGTAGTAAATTCACCAACTTGATACGTTCTACCGGCATACGTATATTGATAAGCAACACCTAAAACCTCATCTTGATTTAACGGTGATTTTAAAGAAACAAAACCTAATTGAGAATTGTATGTAAATTCTTGATCACTCAATTGTCTGGCATTTTCTACTTTTTCATAGTGCTCTGATTGATAAAATGGTCCGGGCACACCAGAATAAGAAGCGAGGAAAGGAACGGCTTGTGAAAACCCTCTAATTTCTGGCGCTTGAGACATGAGCGAGTATAATTCATTTCCGGAATTATCAGGCAAATCTCCATTAAACATAATTGGATTTCCTTCACAATTAATTGCATCTGTTTCACCTAAATCTGTAAAGGCAATAATATTTCTTGTATTCTCTACTTTGTTAATTCTGTTTGTTACCCAAACTTCAATTTTTGTTATGTTAACTGCCGAGCTTACAATTGGCATTGTTTTCATGGCAGAATCATAATGTTCGCGGTGATAATAATTTAAGAAATAATGTTTGTTGGCTTCGTAATTATCGGCTACAACATCATAATCTTGTGTTTGTGCGCCGCCTGTTACATTTATTTCCTGCCGCTTTCCTCTTTGTTGCGATAAAATTGTGTTAACCGTTAATGGTCCAAATCTTAAATCGGTACGAATACCAAATAAACTTTGCGACCCTTGTATCAATGTTGTATTTAAAGGAAGACTAACATTCCCTGCTTCAATTTTTTGAATGATTTCATCTTCATATCCGGTATATTCAATTTTTACAACGTTTTCAAAATTGAAAGTCGCTTCCGTATTTTGACTAATGGTTAATTTTAATTTATCTCCGATTTGCCCAACAAGATTTAATTTGATTTGCTGCTGAAAATCAAAAGTTGCCACACGCCTCTGTTTTAAAGGTAAAATGGGGTTATCATAACGCGAAACGTTTACACCAAAAGATAATGTAGCCGAACCTTGTGGTCGAATATTAATTTCATCTCCACCAAAAATTATATCAAAGGCTTCGTTTTCCATTTTAATTGGTGGAATCAGATTTCCTCTTTGTTGTGCATTGTCTTCTTGAACTTTTTCTTTGAAATAATCGTTTTGCGCTTTTTTTCTTTGATACTCGATGTATTCCTCTTGCGTCATAGAAGTAGGATATCGATAATAAAGACCTCCAATGTTTTGATAAATTTCATACATCCCGGTAGCTGGGTTGTAAACAATTTCTGTTGTTAAGTTAGAAGGATCCTGAAAATTGATTGGAGAGTTTTGCTGCTGTGTATACTCGTAATAATCGTAAATAGGAAAAGGCAAATTAACACGACTACTATCGGTTTGAGAAAAACCGGATAATGACGAGCCCACGATAACTGTTATTATTCTTAAATACTTCACTGACCGTTAAACTACTTTTAGTGCCTCTTTAATAATTTGTTCTACCGTTTGATTATCCTTCACCACTTTTTCAATTGCTTTCTCAGCTTTCTTTTTATCAAATCCGAGTGCTAACAAGGCAGTTAACGCATCATTTTGGTTTGTATTGTTTGAAACAAAAATATTTCCTGATGTAAAATCACTTTTAGCTAATTTATCTTTTAAATCAAGTATTACTCGCTGTGCGGTTTTTGAGCCTATCCCTTTAATACTTTGAATCAGCGCAACATTGTCATTCACAATTGCTGAAGCAATTTCATCTGAAGTCATTGAAGACAACATTAGAATAGCTGTATTAGCGCCAATGCCTGATACTGAAATCAAATGATTAAACATTTCTCGTTCTTTTATCGCATAAAAACCATAAAGCGTATGGGCATCCTCTCTTACCTGAAGTTGAGTAAAAATTTTAATGTTCTCCTCGGCGCCTATTTTAGAAAAAGTATTCAAACTAATTTTTACAAAATAACCAACACCGTTGCACTCAACAACAATGTGTGTTGGCGTTTTTTCTATCAATCTTCCGTTTAAATGTGCAATCATGAATTATTTTGTTTGAGCGTCAAGTACAGCAATTTTAATCATATTGGTAATTTCCCGAACTGAACTACTAATTTGAAGAACATGAATTGATTTTTTTGTTCCAAGCAAAATTGGTCCAATTGCTTCAACATCTTCAACCATTTCTTGTAATAATTTATAGGCAATATTTCCTGAAGACAGTGTTGGAAATATTAAAGTATTTACATCTTTTTTTACCAAAGTTGAAAAATCAAATCGCTCTTCCAATAAATCATTGTTTAAAGCAAAGTTCGCCTGAATTTCACCATCCACTGTCAATGTAGGGAAACGTTCTTTTATTATTTTTAATGCCTTTACCATTTTAAGTGCATCTGGTCCTGTTGAAGATCCAAAGTTTGAATACGACAATAATGCAACGCGTGGTTGTATATTTAAACGTCTAATTTGTTTAGCAACCAATCCAGTTATTTCAGCAATATCTTCGGCAGATGGGTCAAAATTTACAGTGGTATCAGCCAAAAATAATGGTCCACGCTTAGTGGCTAGTATATACATTCCGGCCACTTTGCTCACGCCTTCTTGAATACCAACAGTTTGTAGTGCAGGTCGAATAACTTCTTTATAACTTCTCGTAATTCCAGAAATCATTGCATCGGCTTCTCCGGTTTCAACCATCATTCCGCCGTAATAGTTTCGTTCGCGCATTAACTTAACCGACTCAAATAATGTTGAACCTTTTCGTTTTCGCTTGTCAAAAAATAATTTGCCAAATTTTTCTCGCTGTTTTCGTTCCGATTCTTCTTTGGGGTCTATGATAGTTAAATTCGAAAATTCTAAATTATTCTCTTTTATTAAATCAAGAATTTTTTCGCGTCTCCCTAATAATATCGGATAAGCAAAACCTTCTTCTTGTGCGCTTTGAGCGGCTTTTAAAACCCTGTAATTGTCAGCCTCAGCAAAAACAACTTTTTTTGGATTTCGAATTGCTTTTTCAGTAAGTACGCTAATTAATTTATTATCCAATCCTAACCGTTGTCGCAATTGAGAATTATACAGATCCCAGTCTTTTATTTTAATTTGAGCAACGCCAGAATTCATTGCCGCCCTTGCAACAGCTGGTGATACTGCCGTAATTAATCGTGAGTCAAGTGGTTTTGGAATAATTGATTCTCTACCAAATGAAATGTTTTTTGCTCCGTAAGCTTCGTTCACTTCCTCTGGAACTGGTTCTTTTGCCAAATCAGCTATTGCTTTTACTGCGGCAAGTTTCATTTCTTCATTTATACAAGTCGCTCTTACATCAAGTGCTCCTCTAAAAATAAATGGAAATCCTAAAACGTTATTCACTTGGTTGGGTGAGTCCGATCTACCGGTAGCCATGATAATATCTTTGCGCACTGATGTTGCGTCTTCATAAGAAATTTCAGGATCCGGATTCGCTAAAGCAAAAACGATGGGGTTTTTTGGCATGGATTTAATCATGTCTTTTGAAATCAATCCGCCTTTAGATAAACCAAGAAAAACATCTGCTGTAGACATTGCTTTTGCCAATGGAATATCTGATTTATGCGTTGCAAAATCTTTTTTATGTGGATCCAAATCTTTTCGAAGCTTTGTTAAAAGTCCACGACTATCATACATAAAAATATTTTCTTTTTTTGCACCCAATGCAACATAAAGCTTTGTACAAGAATAAGCAGCTGCACCAGCGCCAACAATAACAATTTTTACTTTTTCTATTTTCTTTTTTGCTAATTCGAGAGCGTTAAGAAGAGCCGCACTGGTAATGATTGCAGTGCCATGTTGATCATCGTGCATGATTGGAATATTCAACTCGGCTTTTAATCTCCTTTCAATTTCAAAACATTCAGGCGCTTTAATGTCTTCTAAATTTATGCCTCCAAAAGTTGGCGCTAATGCTTTAACTGTTGAGATAAAAAGTTCGGGATCTTTCGCATCAATTTCAATATCAAAAACATCGATATCGGCGAAAATTTTAAACAACAAAGCTTTTCCTTCCATTACCGGTTTTGAAGCTTCTGGTCCAATATCACCTAAGCCTAAAACTGCAGTTCCGTTTGTAATAACTCCTACCAAATTTCCTTTTGCCGTGTACTTATAAACATCCGCAATATTCTCCGCAATTGCTAAACATGGGTCAGCAACCCCTGGAGAATAAGCCAAAGATAAATCGCGTTGCGAGCTAGTTGGTTTGGTTGGAATTACTTCTATTTTGCCTGGCCTTCCATTTGAGTGGTAATCTAGGGCATCTTGTCTACGGATTTTAGCCATTTAAAATTATTTTAAAAATAAGCGCATAAAGATAAAAAAACTCGCGAATCCAGCGTTGATTAATTATTTCATTAATTTTAGGAACGAATTATAAACCAAAATGTCTTCAAAAAAGAAACGTATTGTTATACTAACCGGCGCCGGAATCAGTGCTGAAAGCGGGTTAGGTACGTTTAGAGACAAGGGTGGTTTGTGGGATGAACACGATATCAATGAAGTTGCAACTCCCGAAGCTTGGTTTAAAAATCCGAAACTCGTTCTAGATTTTTACGATCAACGCCGTCAGCTTTGCTTAAAGGCCAAACCAAACCAAGCGCATGTTTCTCTTACAATGTTGGAGAAACATTTTAACGTAAGAATTATCACGCAAAATATTGATGACTTGCATGAACGTGCGGGGTCTAAAAACGTTCTACATCTGCATGGTGAAATTTTAAAAGCACGAAGTGTGATGAATACAGAAACACTTTACGATTTGGGTGTAAAAGGAATAAAGCTTGGTGATATGGCTCCAGATGGTCATCAATTAAGACCGCATGTTGTTTGGTTTGGAGAAGCGGTACCAAAAATGAATGAGGCAGAAGAGATTGTAAAAGAAGCGGATATTTTTATCGTAATTGGAACATCATTAAATGTTTATCCGGCTGCTAATCTTATTTATGCGTCTCCAACAAAAACAGATAAATACATTGTTGATTTAAATGAATTAACAAATGTGAAATACAAAAACATTAAACACCTAAAAGGAAATGCAACCCAAAAAGTACCGGAATTGGTTGAACTACTCATTCAGGATTCCAAGATTTAAAATAAAAAGGGATGAACTTTATAGAACACCCCTCTCCAATAAAAATATCTTTTAAATTTAATTAATGTCTTATAATAAGTTTTTTCGTTTCAACGATTTCGTTATTCACAATAATTGAATAAAAGTAAATTCCGTTATCAAACATTTCCAATGGAATTATATTAGTACCGTTCGATAAACTCTTTCTTAAAACTTCACTTCCAAGCAGATTATACAATACAACGTGAACATTTTCGCCAGTTGTTTTTGTTAAAACAAGGTTTAAAACATCAGATGCAGGATTTGGATAAGCTTTAAACTCTAACTGTTTAGTTTCCTCTACGCCAACTGAGGTTGTAAAAATTACATCCAAAGAGTCAAGAAGTATCATGGATGAATTGAGAACATAATACCTATAATGTGCCGTACCGGTCAAACCTGCGGAATTAAGCTTTGGCTGAAACAAAGATGAATCACCAGCAGCAATTGTATAAAAATCTGGTCTTGTCCATGGATCTCCAATACAACTAAAACAAATCTGGTCATCACAAAGTTGGTCGGAATAAGATAAGGAAGTAACACTTATTATTTTACGTCTCCACTTATAACCTTGGCTCACACCAGACGCATTTATAACCTGAAAATCCTCATGAACAAGTGACTCATTACTTACTACAGTAACTGTGTCACCATTATAAATCGCACCAGGATCACTGGTAAGATGAAACTCAATCTGGCCAAATGACAGAAAGGGCAAAAAGATACCTAAACTCAAAATGTAATTTTTCATCATAAATAGATTCTAATAAGTTATTACATCAAACATACAAATTTTATTCCAAAAAATCGTTTTAATATTGAAAAACAAAAAAAACAAAAAAATTAGGAATCCAATTTTGACTTGCAAGAGTTTTTCTTTGCACCAGATAAAATGATATATTTGATAAATATTATTACAAGAAATCTTAAAATTAAATAAACTGTTATGAAAAAAACTTTACTATGTTTTGGGTTAATTGCTGCTGCGGCAGGATTAAAAGCTCAAACCTACTTTTTCGACGATTTTTCGTCAGGGACATTAAGTAACTGGAATGTCACGGATTCGGATGGCGACGGAAACAACTGGGGTATTGCGGATTATGATGATGGCGTTCAAGAAGAACATGCTTCATCTGCATCATGGATTTCAACCCCTTTAACACCTAACAACTGGATGGTTTCAGACCCTATCGATTTGTCAACAGCATCTGGAACTATTTTATTAGAGTGGTTAGTTTATGGACAAGACCAGTTATATGCGGGTGAGCATTACACTGTATATGTAGCAACGTCTAATGTTATTGCTACACTTCAGGCGTCTCCGACAAATTTCACTGAAACCCTTACAACTTCAGCTGGATATATGTCAAGATCATTGGATGTTTCTACATTTGCAGGTCAAACAATTTATATTGGTTTCAGACATCATGCCGTTACAGACATGTTCAAAATCAATGTTGATGATGTTGAAGTAAGCACTGCACTAGCTAATGATGCGGAAATGGTTAGTTTAGATATCGATCCAGTTATCCTTGCAGGAAACTATACAATTGCTGGTACAATCTTTAATAATGGATTAAATTCTATTACTTCATACGACATTACTTGGGATTCAGGTTCAGGTCCTCAAACGCAATCATTTACAAATACTATTCTTTCGGGAGCTACTTACAACTTCTCTCACAGCACTCAATTAGTTGTAGTTGCAGGGACTGACTATAACATCGACGTATGTGTTGATTTAACTGGAGATGGTGATGCTGCAAATGACTGTATCACAGCATCGACTTCTGGAGCATCTCAAACTGGTACACGTTTACCATTGATGGAGGAATTTTCTAGTTCAACTTGCCCTCCTTGCTTTACACTTAATACAACTGGTTTTGGTGGTGTTGGAATGAATACATACTTAGCAGGTCAAGACGCAAACGAATCGGGGGCAAACCTTGCTGTTATTAAATACCAAGTTAACTGGCCAGGAAGCGGTGACCATGCATACAACAATGATGTATCATCTCGAGTTAATTATTATAACGTTAGTGCAGCACCGACGGTATTAGTTGATGCTATTGAAATTGGTACACCAGCCGCAATTACAGCTGCTGCTGCTGTTCCGGCTTTCCTTGATATTTCTGCTACACATTCATCTACTGGTGGAGTTGTTACTGTTAATGTAAGCGTAAATCCTTATGCAGACTGGACAGGAGCGAAACTTCACATTGCATTGTTGGATAAAGAATATGCTGCAGGGACAGCGCCTTCATTCTCGAATGGCGAAACTGAATTCCACCACATATTGCGAAAAATGATTCCTAGCGGAAACGGAACAACAATTAATTTAAACGCTGGTACTCCTTATACGTCAAATCAAAACTACTCTTATAACTTCTTTAATGGTTGGCCCGCTCAAGGATCATTTGATCTTCATGCTGCATCAACACAAGAAGTAGTTGTTTTTATTCAGGATGCTGATGGAAATTTACTTAATTCTGCTATTTCAATTGGAACAATTGTAGGAGTTGAAGAAGAAAACACAAACTCAACAATCTTGAGTGTATATCCAAATCCTTCTACAGATCTAACAAATGTTCAATTTTCGCTTGACGAAACATCAAACGTATCAATTGAAGTGGTTAATGCATTAGGACAAGTTCTTTACGCAAATAACCTAGGTAATGTAATCGGTACTCAAAAAGTACAAATCAACACAGTTAACTTTGAAGCTGGAATGTATCTAATCAACGTAATCGTTGATGGCGTTGTTTCAACTAAACGAGTTTCTGTTGTAAAATAATAAGTATTTAAAACTGAAAGCCTCGTAGCAATTTGTTACGAGGCTTTTTGTTTTATTTAATAATTGAACTTATGATTCCAATCATTTTAAACTATTCGCTTTTTCTTTCGTAAAATTTTAAATTATCTTTACTCATGAATTAAGAATTTGGTCTGCTTTTTGCAAACCGAAGAATAAAAAACTAAAACACATGAAAAAATTATTCTTTATTCCAATTGTTGCATTAGGATTCATTGCTTTTTCACCAGCCGATGAAACAGAACCTGGGAAAAAAATTCCCGCTGTCAATATTAAAAATATGGCTGGTGAACCAATTAACACCGCAGATTTGACAAATGACGGAAATCCAATCGTGATTTCTTTTTGGGCAACTTGGTGCAAACCATGCAAACTAGAACTTAATACAATTGCTGAAGAATATGATGTTTGGCAAGAAGAAACAGGTGTTAAATTAGTAGCTGTATCCGTTGATGATCAAAAAACTTCTAGCACCGTTGAGCCGGTTGTAAATGCAGCTGGATGGGAATATGATAT
>Ga0105048_10010314_pt1 | contig 14810 bp, 8 predicted proteins | sample MAT05_FD_78382 | JGI IMG/M metagenome (GOLD analysis project Ga0105048, IMG submission 78382) | Freshwater microbial communities from Lake Fryxell liftoff mats and glacier meltwater in Antarctica - MAT-05 | ecosystem: Environmental > Aquatic > Freshwater > Ice > Liftoff microbial mat | place... | reverse complement strand
TCGAAGAACCAGGTGATGGCGAGCGGCCCGAGCAGCACGCCGATCAGGCCGATGTATTCGATACCGGCAAATGCGCCGAGCAGCGTCGTGAGGGGATGCAGGTTGCCGACGCGCTGCGAGACCAGCGGCCGCATCACATTGTCGATGTTCGACACCACGATGCCACCGAACAGCGCCAGCCCCACCGCCTGCCCGACATTGCCAAGTGCGAACAGCACCACACAGCCCGGCAGCCAGACCAGTGCCGAGCCCACGAGTGGGAGCACCGACGCAATGGCCGTGATCGTGCCCCAGACAATCGGGTTGGGCAGGCCCAGCACCGCGAAGGCAATGCCGACGAGCACGCCCTGCACGACCGACACCACGACGACGCCGAGCACTGTCGCCATCGTGACGCCGTAGAACTTCAGGCGAAGCTCCTCGCTGTGCTCGTCGGTGAACGGCAGGTACCGCTTCACACGCGGCCAGACATCCTCGGCCGCGAGCAACAGGTAATACAGTCCGAGGAGCGCGATCACGAGGTTCAGGAAGCCACGCGTGGCACCACCGACGGCTCCGAGGATCCGCGAGGAGATCCAGCTGCCGATCGTGCCGCTGGCCCGCGTCAGCTGTTCACCCACGTTGATCGGTCCGAAACGAAGCCCCTGCACCTTCGCCACCAGCGGACCGGTGTCGAGCCCGCGAAGCGCCGCCGGGATCTCGTCGATGAGGACGGTCACCAACGCACCGCCCGGAATCAGGATCACGAGCAGGACAGCCAGCAGCATCAGCGTCGCCGCTGCCCCCTTCGGCACTCGGCGTTTGACCAGCCCGCGGTACGCGCCGACCGTAAGCACGTAGAACACGGCAGCGCCGAAGATGCCTGGCGCAAAAGGCAGGCTCGCCCAGACGATCGCAAGGCCGAGCACGATGAGCATCGCGGCAGCGCGGAAGCGGCCGGCAGCCGCTGGCGGCAGGTGCGACGCGGCGGACGACGCTACCGTGACATCACCGTTCGCGATCAGGATCGTGGCGGGCGCGACAGTCGATTCTTCTGAATTGATCATGGGGGAGATGTAGTTCGCCCTGGAACTGGGACAAGAGGAGTTGGCAACGGATATGATTCCCCTCAGGCACAACGCACGCCAGCGTCTGCCTTGCCCCTGATGGAGTGCGCGCGTGAACCTGGTGAGTACCAACCCGCATGGCGGCGAGATCCTCGTCACGCGCCGCGTGCATGAAGTGCACGAGATCGACCTCCGCCTGACCCGTGCGCACGAGACACAGCGTGCGTGGCGCGCGGTGCCGCGTGCCGAGCGCGCCGATCAGCTGCGCCGGATCGCGCGTGCGCTGCGCGCGCACGTCGACGTGCTGGCAGCGACCGCTACGACGGAAATGGGCAAGCCGATCACGGCGGCCCGCAGCGAGGTCGAAAAATGTGCGATCTGCTGCGAATGGTACGCCGATCACGCGTCACTGCTCGATGCAATAACCGGCCCGCGATCGGGCGACGAGGTCCGCCACGATCCGCTCGGTGTGCTGTTCGCGATCATGCCGTGGAATTTTCCCTACTGGCAGGTGATGCGTGTCGTGGCACCCGCACTGCTGGTCGGCAATACGGTGGTGCTGAAGCATGCCGAAAACGTGTCCGGGTGCGCGCTGGCACTGGAGACGGCACTGCAGGACGCGGCCGGACCGGCCGGACTGTTCGAGGTGCTGCTGGTTTCGCGTGATGCGGTGGCCGGCATCATCGCCGACGCGCGCATTGCGGCCGTGACGCTCACCGGGAGTGAACGCGCGGGCGCCGCCGTGGCCGCAGCCGCAGGTGCGGCGCTCAAGCCTGCGCTGCTGGAGCTTGGCGGCAGCGATCCGTTCCTCGTCTGGCATGATGTCGATGTGCCGGCTGTCGCGCATGCGGCAGCGCTGGCGCGGTGCATGAATGGCGGCCAGTCCTGCATCGCCGCCAAGCGCTTCCTCGTGCACGATGCCGTGTACGACGCATTCCTGGCGGCGTTCATCGACGCGATGCGCACGCTCAAGGTGAGCGATCCCCGCGCACTCGACACGGAGATCGGCCCGCTGGTCTCTCTTGCAGCGCGCGATGCGCTCCACGCGCAGGTGCAGGACACCCTGACCCTCGGCGGTGTCGCGCAGTTGGGCTGTACCAATCCCGGCAGCCCGACGGCATGGTACGCCCCATCGATCGTGACGGACATTCCGGCTGGGTCACCGATGGCCGTCGACGAGTTGTTCGGCCCGGTCGCCGGTGTGTGGCGCGTGCACGATCTGGACGGGGCGATCGCGCTGGCGAACAGCACGCGCTTCGGACTGGGCTCCAGCGTGTGGACGACTGACGCCGACGTCGCGGCACGCTGCGCGAACGAATTTCAGGCGGGCAGCGTGATGATCAATCAGGCCGTGGCGTCTGATCCGGCACTGCCGTTCGGCGGGGTGAAGGCGAGCGGCTTCGGTCGCGAACTCGGCGCCGCCGGGCTGGCCGCGTTCGCGAACATCAAGACGATACGCGGCCTGCTGCGGTGAGTCCGGCGGGCACGCCGTCGCGCTGTGCTCAGTTCCCGCCGAGCCAGCGCCAGAGCCACTGGCCGCGTTCCCCGTCGTCCTGCAGCTCGTCCAGCGCCGCCTGCCACGCGGTACGCATTTCTGCCGCGTCCGCGTACCGTGTCTCGGCGTGCGGTGCGAGTGCGCGCGCAAGGAATGCCACCAACGGCGCCGCGATGCCATCGAGATCGATTTCGCCCTTGAGCTGGTGCGCGACGATGACGCGCGCATCGCCGCTGCCGAACGGCAGGCGACCCGTGACGGTGTACGCAATGATGGCACCGAGCGCAAACAGGTCCACGCTTGGCCCCTGCGGCTCGCCCATGATCTGCTCCGGCGCCGCGAACTCCGGTGTGCCGGTGCTGCCCTGCTTCTCCATCAGTCCCGGGCCATGCGCGATGCCGAAGTCCGTGAGACGCCAGCGCTGGTTCCGGTCGATCAGGACATTTTCGGGCTTCAGGTCGCGATGCACGATGCCGACTGCGTGCGCGGCCTCGAGTGCGTCGAGGATGCCGTCGACCTGCGCGGCGATGTCCACCGCCGGCTGCGCGCCCTGCCGCGTGACGAGGCTCGCCACGGAGCCGCCCTCGGCCAGCTCCATCGTGTACCACGAGATGCCGTCGCGCGTCTCCCAGTCGTAGATCGGCACGATGGCGGGATGCGCCAGCTGTGCTGCCAGTTTTGCCTCGCGACGGAAGCGCGCCACGGCGGCATCGTCGTCGGCCACGGTCGGATGCAGCACCTTCATCGCGACTTCGCGCTCGAGCGAGAGGTCGCGCACGCGCCACACGCTGCCGAAGGTGCCCGCACCCAGTCGCGCGAGCACTTCGTAATCGTCACCGGTCGCCCAGCGCAGGCGCACCTCCTCCTGATCGGCCGCGCGGCGTGCGGTTGGCGCCACCCGTTCGATCCCGATCACACTCGTGCGCACACTGGCCACGCGCTCCAGTGCACGGAGCATCGTGGCCACCGTGCCGTGACGCTCGGCCGGGTCGAGCGCGAGCGCCCGGTCGATGATCGCAGCGACCTTCGCCGGGCAGTCGGGCCGCACGAGGGCGAGCGGCGGCGACGCCTCGGTGCTCGGCGGGCTCTCACCCGTCATCATCGCGAAGGCGAGCGCCGCGAGCTGCCACTGGTCACTCAGCATCGTGGGCTGCCACCCCGTCGACCACTCGGGTGCGTACGGCACGAACGATTCCGGCGGCGCCACGGCCGGCGGACGCTGCGCTGCCGGCACCGCCCACTCCCAGCCCAGCTGCCAGAGCCGGCCGGTCGGCGTGATATAGCAGCTGCTCGTCCCGATCGCACCGTGCACGATGCCCTGGTCGTGCAGATAGACCAGCAGCGTGCCGACCGTGCGCAACAGGTTGAGCATGCCGGGCGCGTCATCCGGGCCGATCCGCCTGGTCCGATCATGCACGCTCTCGCCGGCAATCCAGCGCCGCAGGTAGCCTGGCCCACGCGCCACCTCGGGTGATGCCGTCCAGTAATGGTACGTCGTCGGGATGGCGGGATGGCTCTGGTGCGCGAGCTGGCGGGCCTCGGCGGCCAGCCACGGCCGATGCGCGGGATCGGGCACCGTGACCAGCGACAGCGACCGACCGAGCGCGTCGATCACTTCCTGAAAATGACGAACCTCGTTGCGTATGAAACCGCGGCCCCAGCGCCAGCCGGGTGGCAGCACCCATGGCAGCAGGTGCGGCGGCAGCGACAGCATGACGCGGGGCACGCCTCCCGCAGGCGTGTGCATCGAGGGGCGATCAGGTCCGGACATGCGTCAAGTTAGCGCAGCCGATGAATCAGGTGCGACCGCGACAGCGCGGAGCGTCATGATCACGACCGTGCCGTCGGGACCACTCTGGTCGATCCGCAGCGACCCGCCCCACCCATCGACCAGACGACGGCTGATGGCCAGGCCAAGCCCGCTGCCGCTGGTCCGCGTGGAAAAATGCGGCTCGAAGACCTTGAACAGCACGTCGGACGCGATCCCCGAGCCATCGTCGCGGATCTCGATCCGGACGGTCTCACGCGGCGCGCGCTCGACGATGCAGCGCACCACCGTGGCGCCGGCCTGCCGCGCATTCTCCAGCAGGTTCAGCAGCACGTCGCGCAGTTCCGCAGCACGCGCCAGCGCCAGAACGGCGCCACCCGCAGGAAGCGCGACATCCCACTGCACGGCGCCTTCCGCCATGCGTTCCAGCGCGAGCACTTCCTGCACCACCGACGTCACGTTGGTCGGCTCGGGCACCGGCGCTGTCTCCGGCGACGTACCATAGCGGCTGAACGCGCGCGCGATCTCGTCGAGCCGATCGATCTGCGACAGGATCGCGCCGACGTTGCGATCGAGAATGGCATCGAAGTCGGGACGACCATCGTCGCGCGCGCGGCGCAGATGCTGCACGCCAAGCCGGATCGGCGTGAGCGGGTTCTTGATCTCGTGGGCGACCTGCCGCGCCATCTCACCCCAGGCCAGCACGCGTTGCGCATGGGCGAGCTGCGTGACGTCGTCGAGCGTGATGACGACGCCGCCACGGTCGAGTCGCGTGAAACGTCCCTGCACCGTCGCATCGCCCCACGCTTCCTCGAATGCGTCGTCGCGCTTCGGTGACGTCGCGAAGGCGATCGCCCGCTGCGCCAGCGATGGCGACACGACCTGCAGCAGCGTGCCGGCCGGCACAGTGCCGCCGAGCAGCGCCTCGGCGCGCGGGTTGGCGAGTACGACGCGCGTCTCGCCGTCGAGCGCGATCACGCCCGACGCGACGGTGCGCAGCACCGCATCCGTGCGACGCCGCGCGGCATCGAGCGCGCGTTCGCTGGCGCGCAGGTCGTCGGCCATGCTGCGGAAGGCATTGAACACCGGCACGAACTCGCTCGGCGGCGCGACATCGAATCGCGGCGCACGTTCTCCGGCGGCCACGGCGACCGCCGCATCGCGCAACGCGCCGATCGGTCGTGCGAACTGCCGCGCAGCCAATCCCGAGAGCCAGAGCGCCGCGAGCACACCACTGAGTGCGCCGAAAAGCAGCAACATCACGAGGTCCTCGCGACGCTGGTCGAATGTCTCCTCCTCGAGGACCGCCGGTGCCGCGACGACGATGCGTTCACCACGCGCACCGCGCGTGCTGAGATAACTGAGCAGCACGTTCGTGCCGGCCACCGGCACCGTGCTGGTCGCCGTCAATGAACCGCCCGGTGCCAGTGTCAACGCGACATCCGGCGGCAGGAACAGCCCCACGGGCGCGAGTGCGCCGAACAGCTCATCGCTCTCCTCGACCAATCGGCCGACGGAGTAACCGAGCAGCGGCACACCGATGCGACGGCTGGCCTGTTCCAGTTCCGGACGCTCGCCGGACCGATCGACCGCACGCAGGAACTCGCGTACGAGCAGTTCGCGCTTCTCGGCGTCGTCGATGCGCAGCCGCTGAAAACTCCAGACCGTCAGCACGCTCAGCGGCACGACGAAGAAGAGCAGCAGCACGACGGTGAGTCGCAGGCGATAGCTGCCACGCCATGAGCGCCGCCGCATGCGCCACCAGCGCCACGCGCCGGCACGCGTGAGTCCTGCAGCGGCCGAGAGTGTGAACAGCAGCGCGAGGTCTGCGACGACCAGCAGCGTCCCACGCTGGATCAGCGACCAGCCCGCCGGGACGTCGATGCGTGCATGCGCCTGCAGCGGTCCGAGCACCGTCGGGACGATGCGCGAGCCATCATGGGCGCCACGCTCACGCGTCCAGTGCATGCCGTCGTTGAGGCGACGACCGGACTGCACCTCGCCCAGCTCGAAGCGATACGCCGGTGCGCCGGCGAGCGGTGACGAATACCCGAGCAGCGCCGCGACGACGGGCATCGGCGCCGAGCGGGCGCGTGGCTCGACGATCACCGTCGTCACCGTGCTGTCGCCGAACGGCACGGCGAGCACCTGATACACGCCAGGGTAGCCCACCACGTCGCTCGTTGCCGGCTGCCCACTTCGCACCGCGCCCTCCACCACCGCGCGCACATCGAGCTGCTCCGTCTGCCCGAACACATCGAGCGATGCGAGCAGCGTGCCGTCCAGCTTCCAGGTCGCAGCCGTGAGCGGGTAACGCTCCACCAGGTCACTCGCGACGACTCGATCCAGCAGGTCCGCACGGGTGCTCGGGGACGGCTGCTGCACGAGCTGCGCCGCGAAGCGCGACAGCAGCTGGGTGGCATCGACATCGGGTGACGTGAGTCGCGCGGTCTCGAACGACGCGAGTTCCACGGTGCGGCGCATCACCGCGCCCCACGTCAGCATCGTCGCGCCGAGCGCCGCCACGGTGCCGACCTGCAGCAGCACGGCCTTCGTTGGGCGCGAGAGCGCAGTACACGCGATCACGAGAATCCACAGCAGCGTGTACGTGTCGTTCCATGCACCGTCGGGCAGCCAGAGTCGCGGGCCGAGTGCTGCGGCCAGCACCGCGAGCGACGGTCCGACGATGGGGTCCACGCCGCGATGGCCGCGCAGCAGCGCGCGACCGGCTGCAGCGCCACCAAGCAGGACCACCACCGCGAACAGGAAGATGCCGAGCTGCCACGCGAGCCAGAGCGTGGTCGGCGTGCCACTGGCGGGCAGTGTGATGCCACCGGCGAGCGCGCGAAGGAGAAATGAACCGAACACCACGAGACTGAGCAGGACACCACCGGGCACCAGCCGGGACCTGTACTCCCGTCGGGTGCGACGCAGCGCGAGACCGGCCAGCGTCAGCAGCGCGCCGGAGAGCAGCAGTGCGGCGAGTCCGGCGATGGTCACGCCGCCGATGCGGACGAAGTACAGACCGGGATTGAAGACCCCGGAGACGTTGCTGAGCGCACCGAGCGGCACGAGACCGACCACGATCGCTCCCGCAGCGAGCGCGCCAAGCTGCTCCGCAAGCGACGGACGCCGACGCCATGCCACGATGATCAGCGTCAGCGCCCAGACCGCGAGCACGGCGCCACCGAGGCCGCGCGCCTTTTCCAGCTGACGGGTGTAGGCGTTGCCGCGCGTGGGCGCGGTCGCCCGGTAGCGCAGCAGCGCCACGTCATCCACCAGCCACGGTCGGAAACCGGTTTCGTCCGCCACTCCGGGCGGCGCGAACTCGATCGCGCCAACCGACGCGCGCGCTGCGAGGTCGGCGCCGAGCCCATTCACCAGATGGCGCGCCGGCGGATCGGCGTCGAGCACCATCGTCGACACGGCGACGGCATCACCACGACGCTCGGCGGCATACAGCACGAGATAGAAACGCAGGCGCTCGACGCCGATATTCCCGCGCAACACTTCCGGCACGGCGCGCGGTTCGCCCGCCCAGGCCACCGGCAGACCGTTGCGATACAGCACGACGCTGGTACGGGGGTCGATACCATCGAGCGCCGCCAGATAGCGGAAGCCGGCGGCCGGTGCCGCGGGCGCGTCGAGCGCACGGGTGGCGAGCTGGCGAACACGCGCTGCGGCGATTGGCAGTGCCCGGGCCGCACTCGCGTCGCCGCGGCGAATCGCGGCCGCTGCCCACTCGGAGAAGCGCGTTTCGATGCGGTGCAGCTCCGACTGCTGCCAGGCGGCCGTCGCCATGAACAGCAGCCCGAGCGCGAGCACTGTCCTCGGGCTGCGCTGACGCCGCGCCAGACGGCCCAAAACTGCCGTGGCGAACACGGCCAGTGCCACGGCCACCAGCCAGGCGGTCGACGGTGACCGGAGCCACAGCGCCGCACACACCACACCGGCGGCGGCCGGGAACAGCCACCGGCGGCGCGGTGTCAGGAGCGGTTCCGGCGAAGCGGTCGGGAGCAGGAGTCGGGGGAGCGAGAGCGGGAAGGACGGCGCGACGTCGCGCGCACAGGCAGCGAGATGGCAGTTTACAGCGTGACGCCTCACCTCAGAACACCCACGTGCTCCGGCTGGCCGGCGATCCTGGCCGGTGTTGCACTGTTTGCCGCGCTCCTTGGTGCGCTGCCTGGTGCGCCCCTTGGTGCGCAAGCGACTGCCAGCACCCCCCTGCTCGATGCGCTCTCGATCACCGTGCAGCTCGACTCGGCGACGGTGGCGCGCGGGTCAGCGCGGTTCCGCCAGGTGCGAACCGGAACGGACGTGGAGCTGGTGGCCAGTGGCATCGTCGTGCAGCGCGGTCTGCGAGTGACGTCCGAGCTGCGCACCGATAGTGCCTATGTGCTCCGTCGCTATCTCGCCGAGTCGCGCGACAGCACCGGCACGGTCTTCGACCGGATCCAGGTCAGGAGCGCTGGGGGGCGGATCACGTTGGAGCGCACCACGCCGTCGCGCCGGATCATGCGCGAGTACGCGGCGCAACGCGACCTGATGATTCTGGACTCCGCCGCCGTGGTCCCGTTCGTGGCGTTGGCAGGCGTGGGACAGCGCGCGGCGACGATCCCGCTGCTCGATGTGCGGTCGGGCCGGGTGCGAATCGCGACCCTCACGTCCGGCGCAAGTCTCGACCTGTCGGTGGCGGAGGTCATGGTGCCGGGCACGCCGATCACGGTCTCCGGACTCCCGTCGCCGCTCCGTTGGTGGCGCGACGCCAGGGGACGCCTGCTCCGCGTGGCGTGGGGCGAGCGCAGCCGCGTGCTCCGCGACGATCCCCCCACCTGAGGCGCGGCCACGAGCGTTTGGGACCCTGTGAGACTTCGCGGCCGGAGCGGCGCACACAGGCGCTGGCACGGTGACGTGTTGCGTTCGGCGACGTGCAGGAAACGTCCCACGACCTGAAACCGTACGCAGACCGAGCCCGTACTCGGGTTCGTCCGTATAACTCCCGACTCTGCCTATGCCGATGAATGCCCTGTCCTGCGGTTTTGCTGCCGCGCTCCTGCTTCCATTGCTCGCCAGCGCCCAAGGCACGCCAGTGGTGCCGACGACGCTCAGCGTCGAACAGGCTGTGGAGCTGGCGATGGCCAACAACCCGCAGCTTCTGCAGTCGATGAATGCCCGCCGCAGCGCGGCCGCCGCGACACGCAGCGCCCGCGGGCAACTGCTGCCAAGCCTCAACTCCAGCGCCGGCGCCGCCTGGCGTGAGGGTCGCCAGCAGGTGATCAACGGCGTCGGGTTCGGCGCCAACGCAAACACCATCGGGTCCAACGCCGGGATCAACGCGCAGGTCAACTACGGCGCGGACGTGCTGCTCCAGCCACGCTCCGCGCGGGCCACCGAGCGTGCGGTGGAGTTCGAAGTGGATGCGGCCGCGCAGCAGCTTCGGGCCACGGTGACCCAGCAGTACCTGGTTTCGCTGCAGGCGCAGGCCCGGACCAAGCTGCAGGACACGTTGCTCGAAAGCGCGCGGCTGACCGTCGAGCTGGCCCGTGCGCGCGCCGCAGCCGGCAGTGCGACGTCACTCGATGTGGAGCGGTCCGAAGTCGCGCTCGGCCAGCAGCGCGTGCAGGTCGTCCAGGCGCGCAATACGCTGGCCATCGAGCAGCTTCGCCTGTTCGAGAACCTGGGCGTGGCGGCCCCCGAAGCCAACGTGGTGCTCAGCAGCAGCTTCGTCGTGATGCCGGTCGGCACGAGCGTCACCGAGCTCGCCGAGCTGGCCCGCAAGGTGAACCCGAACGTGCTGGCGCGTCGTGATCGCGAGGAAGCCGCCGCCGTGAACCAGCGCATCGCACGCGCACAGTACCTGCCGCAGCTCTCGCTCTCGGCCGGCTACGGTGGGTTCACGAACTCGTTCACGGACAACACCTTTCCGGTGACGCAGGCGCTCGCGGGCAAGCAGAGCGGCTGCTTCCAGCGCGGCTCGATCCTGCAGATCGTGGGCCAGCCGTTCGACCCGGCCACCTGTGCCGCGATCTCGCTGTCGGCGAGCGAAATCGCCGCTGCACGATCCACCAACAGCGCGTTCCCGTTCGGCCTCACACGCAATCCGTACAACTTCAGCGCACAGTTCTCGCTGCCGCTGTTCAATGGCTGGCAGCGCGAGCAGCGTGTGGCAGAAGCGGCCGTGTCGCGAGACAATGCCCGTCAGGCCGTCCGTCAGCAGGAACTCGCCGCACAGCAGGCCGTGCGCGTCGCCTACCTGAACCTCGACGCGGCGCGACAGACCGTCGCGATTCAGGACGAGAACGGCAAGCTCGCCCGCCAGGCGCTGCTGCTCGCCGAGACACGATATCGTGTCGGGCAGGCCACATTCCTGGACGTGGCCAATGCACGCGCCGACTTCTCGCGTGCCGAGAACGACCGCATCACCGCCGTGTACGATTTCCACCGGGCATTCGCCGCGCTCGAGCAAGCTGTCGGCCGTCGCCTGCGCTGACCCACCCACACGAAGATCAAGATGACCAAAGGCGTGAAAATCGGAATCGCAGTCGCGATCGTTGCAGCACTCGGCACCGGGGCGTTCATCGCCAAGCAGAAGGGCGACAACAAGCCGACCACGGTCAAGATCGAGGCCGTCGAGGCGCGTGACCTGGTGGCGAGCGTGACGGCCAGCGGGCAGGTGCGCCCGCGCACGAAGGTGGACGTCAGCGCGGACATCACCGGCCGCATCATCCGGCTCGCCGTGAAGGAAGGCGATCTGGTGACGCAGGGTCAGTTCCTGCTGCAGATCGACCCGCAACAGTTCGAGGCCGCCTTGCAGCGCTCCCTCGCCGCACTGGCCTCGGCCAAGGCGCAGTTTGCGCAGGCCCGCGCGAACTTCATCCAGGCGCAGCGCAACTACGATCGCTCGGCCGAGATCAAGAAGGCCACACCGACGCTCTTCAGCGATGAGCAGTTCGAACAGCTGCGCACGCAGGTCGAGGTGAACCAGGCGCTCTCCGATGCGGCCAAGTTCAGCGTCGAGCAGTCCGAGGCCGCGGTGCGCGACGCGCGCTTCTCCCTCAGCCGCACCACGATTCTGGCGCCGATGTCGGGCCGCATCACGCGCCTGAACGTGGAGAACGGCGAGACCGCGATCCAGGGCACGCTGAACAAGGACGCGGCCACACTGCTCACCATCGCCGATCTGTCGGTCCTCGAGACCAAGATCAAGGTCGACGAGACGGACGTGTCGCGCATCAAGCTCGGTGACTCGGCCGTCGTGCAGATCGACGCCTTCCCCGACACCACGTTCATGGGTCGCGTGGTGCGTATCGCGAACAGCTCGGTCAAGGCCGCCGCAGCGGGTGGCAGCGCCGACCAGGCCGTGGATTACGAGGTCGTCGTGCAGCTCCTGAACGCACCGAACGAGACGCGTCCTGATTTCTCGGCCACCGCCAAGGTGATCACCGACGTGCGTCAGCGCGTCCTCTCGATCCCGATCATCGCGCTGACCGTGCGCGAGGACTCGGCCCTGGCCAGCGGCGACACGGCGCAGGCGCCCGGTGGTCGCAAGGCTGCAGCCAAGCAGATCGGCAAGCGGGACATCGAAGGGGTGTTCGTCGTGAACGCCGGCAACACCGTCAGCTTCCGCCCCGTCCGCGTCGGCATCGCCGGTGATCGATTCTTCGAGGTGCTCGGTGGACTGAAGGCCGGTGATCGCATCGTGGCCGGCACCTACCAGGCGATCCGCGAACTGAAGGATGGCGCGAGCGTGAAGGAAGACGTCATCGACCCCACGAAGGGAAAGAAGGAGAAGAAGGCGTGAGCGTCTCATCTGCGCCGCAATCGCTGACGATCACGGCGGAGCGACGCGCCGTGTCGGCGGCCCAGGGTGCCGCGCCGGACAAGGACTGGGTCATCGTGACCCGAGGCGTCACCCGCCAGTACGAGATGGGCGGCGAGATCGTGCGTGCATTGCGCGGCGTGGACCTCGCCGTGCGCCGCAACGAATACGTCGCGATCATGGGCCCGTCCGGGTCGGGCAAGTCGACGCTGATGAACCTCATCGGCTGCCTCGACACGCCCACCAGTGGCGAATACTGGCTCAACGGACAACAGGTCTCGAAGATGTCCGACGATGCGCTCGCACAGGTGCGCAACAAGGAGATCGGCTTCGTCTTCCAGACGTTCAATCTCCTGCCCCGCGCGACGGCGTTGCAGAACGTGGAACTGCCGCTGGTCTATGCTGGCATCTCGAGCACGGAGCGCAAGCGCCGCGCTGCCGAGGCGCTGGAGAAGGTGCAACTCGGCGAACGCATGTCGCACAAGCCGAACGAACTCTCGGGCGGCCAACGTCAGCGCGTTGCGATTGCGCGCGCGCTCGTGAACGAGCCGTCCATCCTGCTCGCCGACGAACCGACCGGCAACCTCGACTCACAGACCTCGGAAGAGATCATGCGTGTGTTCGAGGGACTCGCGTCACAGGGACAGACCGTGATCATGGTCACGCACGAGCCGGACATTGCGGCGCATGCGCGGCGCGTGGTCGTGCTGCGCGACGGCCTGATCGCCAGCGACGACAGTGGTGACGTCTTCCGCAGCCGTCTTGGCCAGGGCCACTAGCATGCCGCTCTTCGAGGCCGTCCTGCTGGCCCTGCAGACCATCCGCACGCAGAAGCTGAAGAGCTTCTTCACGATGGTCGGCGTGTGCATCGGTGTCACGTTCCTCATCGCCGTCGTCAGCATCGTCGAAGGGATGAGCAAGTACATGCAGGACGATCTGGTGGGCAAGCTGCTCGCGGTGAACACCTTCGAGGTGCGCAGCCGTCCGAACGTGAACATCGGCAACACCACCGAGGAGATGTGGCGCGAGTACCAGCGCCGTCCGCGGCTCATGGAATCCGACGTCCCCGCGATCGTGCGGGATCTGCCGGATGGCATTGTCTGGGCACCGATGAGTTCCGACGGCGGCGTGACGGCCACCACGCTGACCGGCCGGCCGAAGGGCGTGAACGCGGTGAACACCACGCGGAACTACTTCGAGATCAAGAAGATGGGTGTCAGTGCGGGGCGCGTCTTCTCGCCGCAGGAAGATGCAATGGGATCGCTGGTCGTGGTGATCGGTCAGGACGTCAAGGAGCACTTCTTCCCGCAGGTCGATCCGGTCGGCAAGGAACTGCGCCTCGGGAACCTGCCGTACATCGTGATCGGTGTGGCGGAAAGCCAGGGCAGTGCGCTGGGCATGTCGTTCGACAAGTTCGTCGTCGCGCCGTACAACTCGCCGCTCCGGCGCCTGACGAACCGCCAGAAGGGCGTGATCGACGCCGTGATGGTGAAAAGTCCGACGGACGCGATCATGAATTCCACGATGGAAGACGTGCGCGAAGTGATGCGGTCCGTGCGCAGGCTGCGCCCGGGGCAGAAGGACAACTTCGTGCTCGAGACTTCGAGCTCCGCGCTCAGCTTCTTCGCCAAGATCAAGCAGTATCTGGTGCTCGCCGGCGTCGTGCTGCCGGCCATCGGCCTGATCGTCGGCGCGATCGTCATCATGAACATCATGCTGGTGGCCGTGGCCGAGCGGACCCGTGAGATCGGTGTCCGGAAATCGCTCGGCGCACGGCGTCGCGACATCATGGCGCAGTTCCTCGTGGAATCCACGACCCTGTCGATCTTCGGCGCCATGGTCGGCGTGGCACTCGGCGCGGCGCTCGCGAAAGCCATCTCGGTGCTCACGCCGCTTCCCGCGACCGTCGCACTCTGGTCGGTGATCGTGGCCGTACTCGTCGGCGCTGGCGTGGGCATCATCGCCGGTGTCTATCCCGCCTCGCGCGCCAGCCGGCTCGATCCGGTCGTAGCCCTTCGTTCGGAGTGATCGGATGTCCCTGAAGACCACCATCAACGGCACGATCGAGGGCGTCGGGATCGCGCTCGATTCCATCCGCGCCAACAAGGTCCGCGCCGGACTCACGATTCTCGGCGTGTCGGTCGGCGTGTTCGTGGTCGTCGCCATCGGTGCAATGATCACGGGCATCAACAACGCCGTGACCCGCGACATCGCGGCCGCCGGTCCGAACACATTCTATGTCACGCGCGCGCCGATCAGTTTCGAAGCGTGCGACGGCACCGACGACACCTGCAAGTGGCGCCGTAATCCGCGCCTCACCATGGACGAGGCGAAGTCGTTCAGGTCGCTGCCGTCGGTGCGCAATGTGATCACGCAGATCAACACCAACGCCAGTGCGCGCTACCGGAGCTCGTTCCTGTCGTCGGTGAGCGTGCAGGCGTTCAGCACGGACTGGCTCCTCATCGACGGCGGCACGATCGCCACCGGCCGCTCGTGGACCGAGGCCGAGAATAACGCGGGTGCACACACGGCCGTGCTGAACAACAATCTCACCGAATCCCTCTTCGGCGACAGTGATCCGCTCGGCAAGCAGATCAGCATCGGCAATGTGCCCTTCACGGTCATCGGCACGTACATCAAGCCGCTCAACCCGCTGGGCAACGACAACGATGCGGTCGTCTA